>Ga0315284_10001225_pt1 | contig 36465 bp, 26 predicted proteins | sample YL17G09_16_MG_FD_203696 | JGI IMG/M metagenome (GOLD analysis project Ga0315284, IMG submission 203696) | Sediment microbial communities from Yellowstone Lake, YNP, Wyoming, USA - YL17G09_16 | ecosystem: Environmental > Aquatic > Freshwater > Lake > Sediment | place: USA: Wyoming | collected...
GCTTCGTCGCCGAATCGGACGGTCGCATCGTCGGTTTTGCCGCGTTGGAGATCTATTCGCAGAAGCTGGCCGAACTTCGAAGCCTAGCCGTCGCAACTGATCATCAGGGGCGAGGAATCGGCAGGTCACTAGTAGTTGCCTGCGTCGAACTGGCCAAGCAGCGACATATCTTCGAGGTGATCGCGATCACCTCCTCCGAAGAGTTTTTTCAACGCTGTGGCTTCGACTTCACCCTTCCCGGTGAGAAGAAGGCAGTCTTCCTACAAACGCGAGAGACGTACTAAACCACTGTCGAGCCGATTTCAAAAACACACGAAGTCCGCTCTAAAACGGATTCTCCGCGAGAACTATTGGCCGCTTCTTTGACCCTCTTTGAAGCGACGCTGTTTTTCGTGGAATCAGACTCCGAGGATTAAACTCCCCATCGCAAAAACGTACCAGTCTTCGCTGATGTTTTCGCTGCTTTCGAGTTCTCAAACAGCACTAACTTTGACTTCGAATGTTCGACGAATCACTTTGGAACGTGACGCACGGAAATTCGCTCGACGAAACCGCCTCGTCGATTGTTCCCAGAGGACGTCAATCAGGTGGACGCTATAATATTGTTGAATTGTCACTCGGCAATATCGCTGGTGGAGCGGGGGTGGTGGTCCCATGCCTGTTTGTCGTATCACGGAAAGAACACGCCGGCGGAGCCTATCGCGGAACGCCTTGAAATGCGCGTCTGAAGTCCCGACGGAGTAGCGGGGGTTGATTCGTGCCCGTGACATCCTGAAAACAATCGTCACTTTCGTTGACAATCATCACGAGCCAAAAGTCGTTGTTTCTGGCTGCGGAAGATCATCTTATCGTGAAGGGATTCGTCATACCGAATGGGCCTCGGAGTCGCCGCATACACTCGGTGATGAACTCGACGGAATAACAGCCAGTCGTTGCCAACCGCCAAGTTCTTCTAGCCTTGAAGACTTCTGCGGCGAGTTGTGGGAGGCTGATGTCCACGAACTTCCGCGTCATCGACTCCAGCAATGAGACCTCGTTTAAACAAATGTTCTGAAACACGAAAGACAACGAATACAAGACCTAGCGCGGTTGCATCAGCGGTCTCGCGCTCTCTGGATAGCCTTGGTCGGTTGGGGTTATTTTTAGAAGGAGACGGTCTCATGGAAGCGTACCGTGCGGAACGTCATGGCGAGGGGGTTGCCGCGTGTGATCGGAACGAAACGAAACGCATGATCGCGGTGCGGTTTGACGTTTCCGAATCGTCGATGCGGCGAATCAAACAGCCGCGTCTTGAGGCTGGTCTGATCGCCCCAAAAACGGCGGCGGTGCATCAGCCGAAGTGGCGGACCTCGGGGGACTGGTTGGCGGCGAAGATCACCGCCCGACTGGACATTTCTCTGCGTGAACTGCAAGCCGAACTGAAGCAGGAGCGTGGTGCAGACATCTGTCTGGAGCGATCTGCAACGCCTGTCGGGCACTCGAACAGTTGCGAAAAAAACGTTGGTGGCCCAAGAGCAAGATCGTCCAGATATCTCCGAGCAGCGAACTCAGTGACGCGATTCCTAAGAGTACATCGCTCCCGCCCACGTCGTGTTCATTGATGAAACGTGAGCAAAAACCACCATGACGCGCCGCTGTGATCAGTCGCGTCTCGGCACGCGACTGGTGGAAAAGACTCCCTGTGGTCACTGGCAAACCAGCACGTTCCTCGGTGCGGTGCGAGCCGAGGGGTTCACCGCTCCGCTCACCGTCGAGGGGCCCCGCTGTTCCGCGTTTGGCTCGAACAGCATCTGGCTCCCGCCTTGAAGACCGGCGACGTCGTCGGGATGGACAATCGATCGAGTCACACGGTGGCCGGGATCCGCGCAGTCATCGAAGGAGCCGATGCCGAGTTGCGTTACCCGCCGCCCTAAGCACTCGATCTGAACCCGATCGAACGGGCCTTCTCGAAACTGAATAAACTGCTCCGCGAGAGATCAGAACAGACTGTTGATAAGCTCTGGAATCTCTGTCATCGAATCCTCGACCGGTTCACCGAGGCCGATTCGTGCCGCGAATCACAACCCGGCGCATTGCGGATGGAAATCTGACGACCACTTAGCCAACGCAACTCGCTCCACGCCATTCATTACAGGAACTTTGGCGATCCGCCAGTGAGTGACCCTCTCGGATCAGACACCCGTGGCAGTCAAGACGCATTCCCTTTGAAAACTTACGACACTAGCGAGCGGTGGCCAAGTGTTCGGCCGCGAGTTTGGGTAGCATTTGTTGGACGAAGAGAACGACCTCTTCGACCTGATCGGCTTGGATTAGCACCAAGTCTCTTGGACGCATTTTTCGAAGTGTGAGTTCAATCGCATTCATCTCGCCACGCGTCTCGTGGATGGCCTCTGCCTTGAGACGCTGGCCGAGCGTCATTCCTTGTCTCATCAGGCGAATGACCTCGCCATCGGCTCGACCGCGAGTACATTGGTCCTCGTAGATCACCATTTCGTCAAATGCATTGGCAATCAATTCGCCCTGCTGAATGATGTCTTCATCGCGACGGTCGCCCGCCGCCGTATAGACGATCAGCCGACGTTCGTGCGGCATTTTGTCGAAGGCGTCACACAGTGCCACGATGGCGGCCGAGTTGTGACCGTAGTCGATGATGATCGTCGCATCTCGGAATTGAATCACGTTGAATCGCGCCGGAACATTCAGCGGATCGTTGACAAACGATTCCAGTGAATGGCGAATCATTTCGAAAGGAATTCCTAGGGTCCAGCCAGTTGCAGCAGCGGCCATCGCGTTTTGAATCTGGAAGCCGATCAGTCCTCCGAAAGTCAATGGCACCGCATTGAGGATCGCAATTCTCGCCTCCCAGGAGCCCTCCCCTGCCATGATGCAGTCGTTCTGGACGTAGACAACCTTGCCGCCACTAGCTCGATGCGTGACAAGTATCGGGTTGGTGGATGACATACCGAAAAACAATACTTTTCCGGGAGAATACTCAGCCATCGCAGCCGTGAGAGGGTCGTCAGCATTGAGCACAGCGTAACCGTTCGGCGAGACCGCTTCTACGGTTACCCGCTTGACGCGAGCGAGTTGCTCGGGAGTATCGATACCGTTCAGGCCGAGGTGATCTCCGTCCGCAATGTTGGTGACGACTGCCGTATGGCACAAGTCGAACCCCAATCCTTCACGCAGAATCCCACCGCGTGCTGTTTCCAAAACCGCCGCTTCGACGACCGGATTGGCCAAGACCATTCGCGCGCTTTTGGGGCCACTGCAATCCCCCGTATCGATCCGACGATCATTGATATATACACCGTCTGTACAGGTCATACCGACGCGTTTGCCGGTACAACGAAGCAGATGAGCGATCAATCGCGTTGTCGTCGTCTTGCCGTTCGTTCCCGAGACGGCGACCGTCGGGATGCGACCGTCATCCCCGTCAGCGAACATTGTGCTCACGATCGCTTCGCCCACCGGACGTCCCTTACCATAGGAGGGTTCGATATGCATCCGCAGTCCTGGTGCCGCATTAATCTCGACAATAACCCCCCCTTGTTGTTCGAGAGGCCGACTGATATCGGTGGCGACGACATCGACACCGGCAATGTCGAGTCCGACCATTCTCACCCCTTCGATGATTCGAGCAGCCACTTCGGGATGCACTAAGTCTGTCACGTCCGTGGCCGAACCGCCGGTGCTGAGGTTGGCGTTGCGACGAATGAGTACAACTTGCCCTGCAGCGGGGACAGAATCAACTGTCAGCCCCTGTTCTAAGAGCACCCCCTTAGCGATCTCATCAAGCAGGAACTTGCTGAGCGAGGTCGAATGGTGATCTCCACGACGGGGGTCTGTGTTGACATCCTCGACCAATCGGAAAATTGAATTTCGGCCATCGCCGGTCACTTGAGGTGGCTCGCGTCGCGCGGCGGCCACCAGCTTGTATCCGATTACCAAGAGCCGGTAATCCGCGCCAGGAGCGAATTTCTCACAGAGGATTTCATGTCCCTCGCCTTTGGCGGTGAGGTAAGCCGCCACCACTTGCTCACGGCTCGTGAGATTCACGGCCACCCCGCGACCCTGATTCCCATCTTGTGGCTTGATGACGACCGGCAGGCCGATTTCCATTGCGGCTTCCCAGGCGTCTTGAGCACTGGTTACCGGGCGTCCCTTGGGGACCGGAACGCCTACCGCAGCCAGCAGGCTCTTGGTCAACTCCTTATCTTGAACGATCGACTCGGCCACAGCAGAGGTCTTGTCCGTCTCAGCGGCGAGGATGCGATGCTGCATGGAACCGTATCCAAGTTGCACCAAACTGCGATCATTCAGACGGCGCGCCGGAATCCCTCGAGCGATTGCCGCACGCACAATCGCGCCGGTACTAGGACCAAGTCGAATCTGCTGATCGAGGCTGCGAAGCTCACTGATTTTCAGAAATACGTCGTAAGGCTTAACCTCAATTGCCGCACGTACCAAATCGGCAGCGACCGCCAATGCTAAACGTCCGACGGGTTCTTCCTTGTATTGCACCACGCATTTGTAGTGACCAAATTCTTTGGTCTCGGCGACTCGAGCCAGCGAGACTGAGGAACCCGCCTGGGTTTGAAGTTCGAGCGCAGTCCGGACAAGCAGTTCTGCCAAGACCAAGCGGGGTGAGTGGTTGAATTCGTCACAACCATCATTGCGGAAAGGAGTAACAATGCCAATAAGCAACTGGTTTACGCGATCTCGAATGACATCCACATCATGAGCGGAAAGCGAAACATGCGAGGTGAGATCAATCATCGTCTCCAAAACCGTCGCCTGCGACCAAATGTTTGGACCACGCAAAGCACGCGTTGCACCAATTTTCATGATTCAGAAGTCCTTCGATTTCGAATGATAAACCACTTCCTACGGACTCCGACAAGCCGTCTGACTGTCGCTGCTCTCTGCCGGCGACTCGTCGTCGCCGGCGGCTTTCTGTGAGCACACTCCACCGAGAGTCCTTGGAAATTGGTCTGATTTTCACGGCTCGCGGTGTTGCGAGCCAACTCAATTGTCTTCCTGATCGCAATCCTCATACCACTCCCGCTTCGACCTGCTCCAAACCAAGCATCAATTGAACTTTCCTGACCGTTTTGGAAACGGTGCACGCTTGAATCACCAACATTTCCCCGATGCCGAGGGTACTCCAAGCAAAATCGACTGCCGAGTCCCAGTCCAGAATTTCTTCGATCCGCTGTGCCCGATCGGCCGCTCCAATCCCGCTTCGCAGGAGTTGTGTGACCTCCCCCGATTGGCGATCAATACCCTGTTCGATTTCACACAGCACGACATGATCAAAACTCTTTCCCAGCAATTCGCCCTGCCGAATGAGGTCCCGGTCTCGTCGATCTTCTTCCGCCGAATAGACGATCGTTCGCTTCTCGTGGGAAAAATTGTCGAGAGCTTCCACGAGTGCGGCGAGCGACGAGACATTGCGACCGTCGGTCACGACCAATGTCTTTCCTGCAGACTCCAGAACGTTGAAGCGAGCGGGATTGTCAAACACGTTTCCTTGAAACGCCTGTAACCCGATGGCCAGCTGTTGCAAATTAACATTTAAGGCCCAGCCAGCGGCGGCGGCGGCAAGGACGTTCTCCACCTGAAATCGGACACGGCCAGCGTGAGTTGACGGCAGATCATCCAGTTTGATTAGCGGTAACTCCTCCGAACCCTGACTTAGCATTACCGTTCGGTCTCGGACAAACACGGTGCGGAGACCCGCTTCGCGATGGCGTTGGATGACCGGATGATTCGAATCGATGGCGAAGAATGTGACTCCGCCGGCGGAGAGGGAGGCCATCTCCACAACCAGTGGGTCGGTGGCATTGAGAACAGCCATTCCGGTCGGCAGAACAACGTCGACGGGGGTCCGCTTGACCTTGAACATGTCTTCGGGAGAATCGATGAACGCCTTGCCGAGATGATCGGCTTCTCCGATGTTGGTGACGATGGCGACATCGCACTTGTCGACTCCCAAGCCCTCACGCAAAATACCGCCACGAGCCGACTCGAACACAGCCGCATCAACCAACGGATTTAGTAGCACATTCTTTGCGCTGCGAGGCCCGGCGCAATCTCCTTGGTCGATGACTCGTCCATCAACGGTGACTCCGTCAGTGCATGTCATGCCGACAAAGTAACCAGCCGACTTCAAAATTGACGTCACAAGACGTGCACAAGTCGTCTTTCCGTTCGTACCTGTCACCGAGACCACCGGAATACGCCCGTTGTCCTCAGGATTGGGGAACAGTGTCGCCAAGATGGCTTCTCCGACAGGACGTTTCTTGCCGACCGTCGGCCTGAGATGCATCAGCAATCCTGGGCCGGCGTTGACCTCGACAACCACACCGCCTTGGTCTTCTAAGGGGCGTCCAATGTCTTCGGCAACGATGTCCAACCCGGCAATATCCAGTCCCACCACTTGAGCCGCTTGAACCGCATGTTCGGCAATCGACGGATGCACGAGATCGGTCACATCGACGGTTGGCGTGTCGTGACGACGGATCGTGACTCGCACGCCGGCGACCGGAATGGATTCGGGGGCGTATCCCTGACGCATCAACTCAACGTTCAGCAGCGAGTCAATTTCAACCATATCTAACAACGAGGCTTCATCCTCACCTCGCCGCGGGTCGGCGTTGATCTGCGAGTCGAGCAGTTCGGCGATCGTGTGTTGGCCATCGCCCGTGATCTCGGCCGTGTCACCTCGAGCGGCCGCGACAAGCTTGCCACCAACCACGAGCAGTCGATGCTGCAGCCCCGACGCGAATCGCTCAACCAGAACTCCTGAGCCTTCGTCAATGGCGTTGAGGTAGGCGGTCTTGATCTGCTGCTCCTCAGTCAGGTCGGTAAAGACGCCACGTCCGTGATTGCCATCCGTGGGTTTAACGACCACGGAACCTTTAAGTTCTTGGGCCGCTTCCCAAGCATCCTCGGGACTTTCGACTTCTCGGCCTTCCGGAACGGGAATACCCGCCGATCTCAGCAGTTTCTTCGTAAGATCCTTGTCCTGCGCGATCGATTCGGCAATCGCACTCGTGTTGTCGGTTTCGGCGGTCCAGATACGACGTTGCCTCACCCCCTGTCCGAGTTGCACGAGACTGCGCGAATTCAAGCGACGTACCGGAATGTTGCGTGCCTTCGCCGCATCCACAATGGCGTTGGAACTCGGGCCGAGGCAGACACGGTCAGCAAGTTGTCGAAGCCGATTGACCTGCATGTCGATTTCAAAAGGCTGGTCAAACACGGCGGCCATCAGCAACGCCCTCGCAACATCAAGACACTCCCGACCGAGGACTTCTTCCTGATATCGAATCGCCACCTTGTAGACTCCCTCTTGAGAAGTCTCTCGCGCTTTTCCAAACCCGACCGGTGTTCCCGCCAGAGTCTGCAGCTCAAGGGTTGTATGTTCGAGAATGTGCGCGAGATATGTCCCACGTCTCAATCGTTGATAAAAGCCGCCTCGCTCACCCACGCTGCAGCGATGTTCGATCAATGAGGGGAGCCAAGCCATCAATCGGTCGTTGAATCCCGGAAATCGCTCTGACGACAAGTCCCTCAATGGTCCAAGATCGACCCACGCTTCAATGATCGTATGTCGTGACCAAATATTGGGGCCACGCAGAGCGAGAACTTTTAGAAGCCGCATCGGGACTCCATGCAATCAAAGGCCCCGGCGAGAGGAAAAGACCACAAATCTTTAGGGAGCAGCATGGAATTAGTATGACATCTGCTCTACAGAGATTCCATAAACAATCCCGCGCAAGCGTTACTCCAAATCAACTTCTTGATCGACCACCGTTTCGTTTGCCGCCACCGATTCATCTGGCCTGGCAGATTCATTCCCCTCAATCCGCATGGCATTCAGAATAAGTGAAAGGTCACGAATCCGAAAAAACGGCACCAAAGCGCGCATCCGTCCCGTCCCCACGTTTCCGACTGAGATCCGCTGCGATCGCTCGAAGTCGATACCCAGTATTCCCTTACACTTTCGGCTCTAAAACTCGCAGTGTGATCCCCTGCACAATCGATTTGATGCGATTTCGATAGTCCGTCATGTGTGGGGCAACAAGATGCATCTTCAGGTGTTCGGTGCTGTCCCATTTTTCGATAATCAGCACGACATTGTCGCCCAAACATTTCTGCAGCGAAATGTCCGTCTGATAATCGATCGCTGCACCGTATTCGAGGCACCCGACTTCTTTTCGAACGAGTATGGCAACCTCGGAAAATTCGGCAAGAAATTCCTCTCGCCGTCCAGGAACGGTTTCGATTTGAGCAAGAACGTGGATCATTAGTTTTTCCCGAGAGTATGGACTGCTAAGAACTTCGACGTGGCATCTCTCTTCTAACACTCGAATGATTCATTTGCCACTCGGCACCATACTCATTCCCGTCCGGAAATCAGCACTCGACTCTCCCAACAAGATCCCGGTTATCCCAAGCCATCCGGAACATGCCATACGGATGGCGACTCCTATCACATAAAATCTTCGCTGACGATGTTTTAGACTATTGTCGAGCGGCAATTTCTGCCGACATGCGTTCCAGCAGTAACCCTTGCCAAACCGTCGGAGGAGCGTGCCGTGAACCAAGATCAACGTATTGGATTGGCGTTGGGTGTGCTGTTATTGGGCGCCGCTGGAGCGTTCTTCTTTCGAGTCGACACCTCTCGCGAAACCGGCCCTCGTCGACTGAAAACGGCTTCTGAGCTCGATTCTCGAATCGCGGAGAAAGCGGTCACGCCCTATCTGCAGCGGCAGGAAGACGTTGAGGATTCAAAGCGAATGTCTTGGTCTCGCAAGTCGACTGAGAGTCACTTAAACCAACGTTCCGACCTCTTCGACTCCTCCTTTCCAAGTGGCTTTCCGCCGATTCCGCTCCCCGATTCCAACCACATCGCCACGGATCATATTCGAAAAAACGGTAGTGATCACGTCAAACCCACTGCCGCAACGGAGATTCATATTGTGCAGAGTCACGAAACATTGATGACCATCGCAGCCAAGCGACTGGGAAATGCAAATCGATTTATAGAACTTTATGAGGCGAATCGAGATCAATTAAAGGACCCAAACAGCCTGACGATCGGCCTTGAACTGCGCATCCCCAATCAAAATCCGGAGGACAAAGGGAACCTTCGTTTGAAAAAACTTAAAAAGAACGACCGACTCGGAGATGCCGCCCTTCCGTTGCTCGACCCATTCGCTGCCTCACCAGAATTCGGTGAACAGTCACCAGGCACTCAGGATCCTCATCGCCAGATTCCTCGAAATTCTTCTGCAGAGGTGCTCCCATGGGACTCCGGCAAAAAGAACATTCCCGTCCCCCTCCCGTCAGATTTTCTCAGAACGCCGTTAACAAACCAAACTCGGAATTCGAATCCGAATGTTGGACGCCGATTGAGTACACGCCCACCCGAAAGCATCGGCGGAAGAGTGTCCCATTGAAGAAATCCGTGTTTATTTTTCGGAACATTCCGCTGATGTCTTGGATATTTCGATACACGCTCAACAACGTGGAGCAAGGCCAAAGGAACCCTGCACTACTCACTCGGTCCAGTTTAGCTCTGGTTTGATCATTGAGAACGAGCGTTTTCCTGTTCGTTTTTCAGCGACCCATGGCGATGATCGTTCCTTCATCTCTCGTGAGTCACCGAGCCTTCTTTGCATCGCCGGTAAGGGCTTCCTAGAATGTGTCGGGAGCTCTGCGTTAGCCGGAATGATTCGTGGCCTCACGCCACACTCGCAGTGTCATTGATGGCATCCTGATGAATCGCCGTCGCTGGCACTGCGAGTGTGGGTCCTGTCCTAGGCTTCCTCGCGGAGGAGGCGATGAGCAATCCGGCTTAGGATTGTCGCGAGCGATTGATACCGAATTTCACATGAAAGAAAGACGAGCATGGCATTCACACTTCCAGCGTTACCCTATACGACTTCAGCCTTAGAGCCGCACATCGATGCGAAGACGATGGAGATTCACCACGGAAAACACCATCAAGCCTATATCAACAATGCCAACAAGGCCTTGGAATCGCATCCGTCTCTGGCCGACCAGTCTGCCGAGGCTCTTCTTTCCGATCTTACTTCCGTTCCAGAGGATATTCGAACAGTCATTCGCAACAATGCGGGTGGACATTCAAATCACTCACTCTTTTGGACAGTGATTGGACCGAATGCAGGGGGAGAACCAACGGGGGATCTTGCCACAGCAATCAACGATGCGTTTGGGAGCTTTGCAGCATTCAAAGAGAAGTTTTCCGCCGCGGCAACAACGCGATTTGGAAGCGGTTGGGCTTGGCTCTCTTACGATCACGGCCGGATTATGGTTGAAAGCACATCCAATCAAGACAATCCGTTAATGGAAGGACGCGTTCCGTTGCTTGGGCTCGACGTTTGGGAGCACGCCTATTATCTTAGCTATCAAAATCGTCGTACCGATTACATCGCGGCCTTCTGGAATGTTGTGAACTGGTTGGAGGTCGCACGCCGGTTTGCGGAAGCACAGAAGTAGGACGATTGAACTGACGAAAAGAGATTTTTGAGCTCCGGCGATGTGAGTGTCGCTGGAGTTTTTTGTTTCCCAACTGGAACTCGGGATGTTCTGCTACCGGGTCTTCGCCGGATCGCGAGAGGCCTCCGAATGATCTTCCGTTTTTTTGATGTCGTAATCCACCTGCATCAAATACAGCCCTTGTGGGGGGGCCGTTTCACCGGCCTCAGATCGTCTGCCGCTTTGGATAATTCGCCTCATATCATTAGCCGCCCAACGATTTCGTCCAATGTGAATTAATGTTCCGACAATGGCTCGGACCATGTTGTAGAGGAATCCATCGGCCTCAATGTCGAAACAAACAAAAGGCGTAATTGCATCTGAGTGCTGAGCAATCATGGGCGACCGGCGATCAGATGGTTCGAAGTTTTCCCCCCCGTTATGAGACTCTCGAAACGCCTGCCCCAGATCCCAGATCGGCCAACCTCCCGTGCGTATCACCCTAGCGTGAGAGACGGTGCGAACACTGGAAGAACGGTTTGGCCAATTCGTTTCGAAGCATCGAAAATCGTGGGTGCCGAGCAGAATTTCCGCGGCTTCGTTCATGGATTGTTCGTTCAAGTGATTCCGCTGCCAAAGGGCATAGGATCGGAGAAATGGGAGTCGGGTTGGATGATTGTGGATTACGTATCGATAAGATTTTCGAACGGCATCAAATCGAGCATTGAACCCCGGCGAGGCCTCTTCGACGCGGTGAACGACGACGTCGTCGGGAAGATATCGCGGCAATCCATGAACAAATCCGTGGCAGGGCGTTGATGAGGATGTTTCAAAACTGACAACTTGGCCGATGGCGTGCACTCCGGCGTCGGTTCGCCCTGACGCGATGACTCGAACAGGCTGATGAACAAATTGCGACAACGCCCGCTCCACGATCTCCTGTACCGACACTCCATTGGGTTGTAACTGCCAACCGCAATAGTGCGTGCCATCATAGGACAGCGTCATTTGCAACGTTCGCATTACAGACTCAGTCTCTCTCGCCATACGGTGACCCGCTCGGCCACCGCCAAGCGGCCACCACAGCCAAAGCTGCTCAATCGGCAGACAACATTTTCCACGCCGAGAAACTCCGAGACATCGGCTTGAATTTGGTTGCACGCTTGCTGAAGTTCCGGTAACGGAAGGTCAACAAGCCGGCATTTCTTGGACTCACAACTTCGAACCAACTTACCGACAACTTCATGCGCGGTGCGCATCGGAACTCCTTTATTAATCAGATACTCCATGAGTGTTGTCGCATCAAGAAACCCCTCCTCCAGTCGCGCATTGATGGTTTCCACCTGCAGCATCGCTCGACTCGCGATCCCCGGAGCAATTTCGAGACATGCTCGGACCGTGTCAAACGCATCAAAAAATGCCAATTTATCTTCTTGCAGATCACGATTGTAAGCCAGCGGCAAGCCTTTGAGGAGAACGAGTATTTGCTGGACATCACCGATGACGCGTGCAGACTTTCCGCGAATCAACTCCAAAACGTCCGGATTTCGTTTTTGGGGCATGATCGAGGAACCGGTCGTATATGTATCCGGTAGCTTCAGAAATCCGAATTCTGTCGTGCACCACAAAATCCATTCTTCCGCCCAGCCGGACAGATGCACGGCGATGAGAGACATACAAAAAATCGCCTCAGCCAGAAAGTCGCGATCACTCGACACATCGAGGCTATTTGCAGCGACGTCGTCAAACCCTAACAATCGCGCCGATTCCCAACGGTCGATCCGCAATGATGTTCCAGCGAGGGCGGCAGCACCCAACGGAAGAATGTTGACGCGTTTGAGACAGTCGGCAAGGCGTTCACGATCCCGCTGAAATTTTTCGCAGTAGGCCAGCCAATAGTGCCCAGCCATGACCGGCTGCGCCCTTTGTAAATGAGTAAAACCCGGTAAAACCACGTCAGCGTCCGTACGGCAGCGATCGACAAATGCCTTTTGCAACTCATGCAACAGACCATCAAGGACTTTTATCGCGTCACGCAGGTACAATTTGAGATCTGTTGCGACTTGATCGTTTCGGCTTCTGGCGGTATGAAGTTTCCGCCCGACATCGCCGATGCGAGCGATCAGCGAAGACTCGATATGCATGTGAATGTCTTCGAGTTCGGTCGTCCATTCCATTTGGCCGCGTTCGATTTCGGCCCCAATCTTTTCCAGCGTCTCCACGATCTGAGAGCATTCTTCGGCAGAGATTAATCCCACGGAAGAGAGCATGCGAGCATGCGCCTGCGAACCGCGAATATCAACCGCGGCAAGTCGATGATCAAAGCTGATCGATTCCGTGAACTTCTCCACACGCGCGTCTGTTGGCTGATCGAATACACCACCCCAAGCTTTTCCCGACACGCGAAAGTTCCTCCAAGAAAAAGACTGTCTTCGTGAATGATGATCGACAGGGATCCCCATCGACAACTGGCGGACTGTCCCCAGCGTCTCTTACGCACAAACCGAGCGGCTTAAAGTCTACTGTCTGGAAGGCACTTTACCAAAATAGCCAGCCCTTCGAAACGTAGAGGAAGGGTTTGGCAAGCCCAGTATTTTTCAATCGGCGTGGCCCCTATCACATCCCTGTCGACGTAGTCACACAAGACCGTAACTCAGTTGTCCGATGCGGCGACTGAGTCGAGGCCCCGAAACCGGACTATACAAATACCCCACATCCGAGAAGAACCTAGGCTTGTGGGATCCGGAGCAGGGTCAACGATCTCGGAAGTCCCTAAAGTTCGGCAGGGGGTAACAACAATCTTTCGAGTTTACGAATTCGACGTTTGACAGCGATCACCCTCGGTCTTTAGCGTCTTAATGTAGGTCTGGATCTAAGATTTCAATGATATTGCTCTTTGGAATAGGATGAGGGTTATGAGTCGAAATGTGATCAGGCTATTCATGTGCTCAGTTGTTGTATTCCTAAATCAAATCGGGAATGCGGCAGATGCCGTAGTACAAGAGTTTGAGGGTTGGAAAATTACAATTCAGGCGAATGAGGGTGACCTGCCGCGAAAGGCAATCATGCCAAACCCAGCGGTCTTCGAGGATTTGGCGAACAACCTCACTCCGAGATTCGGTCCGATCTTGAAGTTGACGTCTTTCAACCCCTTCGATGAGGCTCAGATTTCGAAAGCCCCGATGCCAAATCAGAGTTCAGAACTCGGTGGTCCGCCGGCCCTCGTTGCCAAAACAAGTTCTGATCCCGCCCCTCGCGCCTCGGCGGATCCCTCAGGAGGACCTGCGGATCCTCGCTTTTTGTCGCGGATGTACCTCGATGTTTACAAGTCCATTCCATTTGTTCGAGCTGAATACGAGGCGAACCCAAGCTATGTTCATGATGCCACGATGGAATTCCTATTTGGTCACATGAGACCAACGGTAATCCATCGCAACACCATCTCGCTTTCTCAAAACAGCCCTCATTATGGATCCGGATTTCGGAGATATGCCTACCCCCCACTTCAATTGATCGTTCCTGGGACAGGATTGCGAATCCATCGTAGCGATTGAACAGCCCGATCGGCATGAGGAGTTAGGATTCACGCTCTGGACGTTGGAGGAAGCTTCCTCAGCAGTTGCTGTGCTCGAATTTTCCAGCGACCGTGCCTGCGGGCAATCGCTGTAGGACTGCAACTGACATCGAGCAACAGCGATTCCAAATGCTGCCGCGCCGTGCTCGAATCTCCTCTGTCAACACAGAGTTTCGCGAGAAGATACAAGGCCTCCGGATGACGCCAACGTTGAATATGGTGCACAAGGTGTTCCACAGCAGGATCCCTCTCGCCCAGATCGACGAGAGATCTCCCATACGCCAGCGAAACATCGCCAAACTTGTACTGAGGATCCAGATCGAGAATCCGACGTGTAAAATTCCGGATCATTATCGGCCGTTTGTTGTGGTAAGCAACTTGCGCCGCTCCCCACAATGCAGGCAAGTTTTCCGCGTCCTTTGTTAATGCTCGATCATACGCTTCTGCGGCCTTATCGTAACTTCCGGTCTCTCGAAGCATATCGCCCAATTGAACGAACTGATGAGCATTACCAATCTGCACTGCGGCGGCTGTGAGTCTGGCGACGTCTTGGCCTCTCGTCCAACGCGAGAGACTCGACGGCAGACGAAGTCCTGTGCTCGGAAGATAACGCAACAGGAAATACAGTAGCGGACCAACTCCTTGCAAAACCAGTATAATCCAAATCCACAAGAACCGATCGGGTTCTATTTTGAGGCAATGGAGCAACATCCAGACCCAAAATATCGAATAGAAAATCGCTAGCAACCTCAGGGCCGTCGCTTCATAGTGAATCCCGAGTGCGCTAGCAACAGGCGGAACTAATCCACCGTGTTCCTGCAAACTCTGAGCCAGCGTCCAGGGCATTTCGATGGTCTTCCAAAAGTATGATCCTGCTTCGTCCGACTCGAACGCACGAAACAAGACCTGCGTCGCGATGGAGACTAGGAGATCCTAAATCCGTTGCTCTATTCAACTGAGCTACGGGCGCAAATCCTAAAAACAGGCTGTTTTCTTAGAACCTGGATTTATTGGCCTCTCACGAAACTCAAGGGCAATGACATGCCCGACAGTAAACCCAAAAAACTTGACCCAGAATTTCCACTGTTTCCCCACTCAAATGGACAATGGGCGAAGAAACTCAACAGCATAGTCCACGACTTCGGGGGGTGAAGCGATCCAAAATCCGCCGGGCCAAAGTATCTTGACCAGCGTGACGATTTGCAAGTCGGTCGCGTTCCACGGACGACACCCGCCGAAACCCGCGGTGCGAGGATGCGGGACTCGGCGAATCGGTTTCTCACATCAACGAAAGTTCGACTCCATACCGACGATTTGTCACAGACAATGTTCAGCGACTATTTCGGAATTTGTGAACGAATTCTTCACGAGTTCGGACGAAACCGCCTAGTGTCCGATCCGCTGTCTGAGGACTTTGAAAAGCTCTGTGTCAAGTTTCCACAAGGGGTGTCGGCGACCGTACTCGGGACGCCCGAATACAAAACGGTTGTTCAATAGCTCCAGATGCTCGTGACAGATCGCCAACTCGTCTAAACCGATAAGGGCGGGCTAGGTACCAACAGAGGGACGCGTTACCGATGGACTGGCGAACGTCGGCCATAGGAGGGTGATCAAATGTCGTCCTGAGTGGACCTATCCCATGCGGGTCGTCAATGGATCGAGAAACGTTTCTGCCGGCCGTTTTGAGAACGAAACATACAACAACACCTCGGCGGGGCCCCCTATCTACAGGCGACACGGGACAACTTGACAAAACCGGAAATGAGCTTTCCACGGCCGTGACAAGCTCCGAAGCCAATAACGATTTTCTTTTTTATTTCTCGCCGCATTCGACTGTCCCAGAGATCGTTGCCCGCAGTGAGCTTGATTCGGCGGAGTATCGTGGCGACTGCCGATCGGACGACGGATTGCCGCGACAGGCAAACGAACGAAGCCCATGCCTTGGATGAAAAGACTGGGCTTCGTCAAGCGATTCGTTGCCTGCCGATTTAGAGCAGCACATTCCAACGCTTGGCCAGTGGTCCGAGCCACTCATATTGTTAATACAGGGCGTTCGTATGCAACGGCGTCGAATTTTTCGCAGCGCGATATCTTGCAGATTGAGCTTCGATACCGATTGGGATCGGCACAGCCTATATTCACCCCATCATCATTCGTGAAATTTCCACATTGAATCGCTTGCATTTTTTCGTCAATTTCCCAGCGTTTCTAATCTGAGTCATTATTTTTCGCCAAAAGTGAACGGGACAGGCGAGTACCAGCGTTGCTGGGATTTGTTTTTTTGGGCTTACTCGTTAGTAACCCGTTTTTATGAGTATCTACCGCAACAGCCTCACAAACCTTTCAGAGAATTGGCAAATGATTTTTAGCCAGCCGTGAAGTCTTAGTCACACAAGCACTCGCAACGACAATTTCCTGCCGCTGACGATCGAGTTGACGACGTCACTGCCTATTGCTTAATCATCTTGAGCAACTCAGTCGAACGACTCTGGGCACGAGCAATGTCCTGCGGAGATAATGTCTTCTCCAGTCGGGAGCAAGCCGCCTTCGCGTATTCGTCGGTCACAGCCGAACTGTTGTACCAAGCATAAGCTTCGAGAGCATCCTTTGGCACGCCAGCACCGAGTTCGTACGCGTCACCAAGATAGCACTGAGCATCGGCATATCCTTGCTCAGCAGCCTTGCGAAACCACTTCACGGCTTCAACGGAATCCTTCGGTACGCCGTCACCGATGTAGTACGCGACACCAAGACTGAACTGAGCATCGGCATGCCTTTGTTCAGCAGCCAAACGATACCAGTGCACGCTTTCAGCGGAATTCTTCTTCACGCCGTCACCGGTGTAGTACGCGTTACCAAGACTTTTCTGAGCCTTCGCAAATCCTTGCTCAGCAGCCTTGCGAAACCACCACACGGCTTCGGCAGGACGCTCATCGACTCCGTCACCGTTGTCGTACGCGACACCAAGGCTGAACTGAGATTTGGCAAATCCTTGTTCAGCAGCCTTGCGAAACCACTTCACGGCTTCAACAGAATCCTTTGGTACGCCGGTACCGAGTTGGTACGCGTTACCAAGATTGTTCTGAGCACCGGCAAATCCTTGTTCAGCAGCCTTGCGAAACCACTTCATAGCTTCAACAAAATCCTTCTCCACGCCGTCACCGTCTTGGTACGTGTTACCTAGAGTATACTGGGCCTTGGCGTCTCCTTGCTCAGCAGCGTCGCGTAAACTTGGACAGCAACCACAGAACAGGCCGAGAATGAGCAACAGCGTGATAGAGCGGTAGATAACCATCGCAAAAGCATCTGCCGTGGTCGACTGAGTCGCAAGTCTAATCCAATCACTTTGACAGCCGCGATTGAAATCGAAACTCCCCTGGTGGTCCAGGATTCGAATCAGCCCACATGCCAAGGATTTTCTGTTTCGTAGTCGTTTCGGCATCAGCGTACTCTTCTCGTATTCTTGGTCGTGCCACGCGTAGCCATCGGCAATTATTTCAAAATTGGTGATCCGGTCGTCAAGCACCACATCAACCGAGATTAGCCCATAACGATCCTTGGACATCCAGCGAACAGACACACTCTTTCCGAATCTCTTGACACTCAGAGCCTGCTTGGATTTTGTGCCGAACGCCTATTTCTTTTCTCAAGCATCAATCGCATTCAACCGTATCTTGTGTTCAAGCTTTTGATGATCCAAGACGGTGATCGTATCGCCATAATCAACGGCGACGACAACTCCAGTCAACTCATGTGACGGCTTGCGCGCCAGATCAGCAGACAGCACGAGCAGCAATATCAACACTGTCGACAGCACGATTGATCTCCCCGGCAACGGATCGGCGAGGACCCAAGAACGATTTCGTGTCGCGACACCGGTAACGGATGTCGAACGGATCGTTTTGGTTGTGTTCTAATGTCGGCACGAAACACCTGATACGGTCAGGAACAGACGCAAATCCAAGTTTTGCGGAGTCCGCCGAAAGCTCTTAGAAATCCGTGGCACTCGGATGTCCGACCTTGGCGTTACGTAAGTCGCCCGCTCGAAGACCTGAGCGGCTGTACGATATCCGTTGACTGAAGTCGCCTATGCTTTAATCGTTGAAGCATGATCAAAGGTCTTCAGAGAGATCCGCTCTCGAAACCTGCGGCATTATCGTTTGCCCTGACCGGCCCCGTCCGGGGGACTTTGTTTTTCGAAAGACCTTCATAACGGGAATAAGGACAATAGACACCGAATGCCGATTGTTTTGTTCAAGGTGATCCTTCCGCATACTAAGACAACGGAACGTTCCAGGAACCGCCGGACCCAATCGGTATGGCGTTGACCCGAATTTAACGGATCACGTCACGACGACTGTGATTCCCGTAAATGCCTCACATCTGCTGTCGCCACAGTACATCCTGCCTCTTGTGAGCAGTCCGTCATGGTGTCAATCAGACTTCGTTCTCCCAGAGGCTCATACGTCAAGTCGGCCTGTGTTATCCGCCTGTTTTTAGAGGCGGCGGTCGGTCAATCGCCTCGGCGGCCGGCGGATACGGCAACGACGTGCGGCTACTCATGCAGATTTCAAACCCGAGGTTTCACAGGGATGCCGCGACAGTTCTCGGCGGCGGACACTTCTCACGAAACCGAAAAACGAATTGCGACGACCGCCAACAACGGCACAACAGAAACCTACGATTTCGTGAACTTATACACATTGCCTAGCATCCTGATCCCTGTTCGAAAACAGTCCGAACGAAGAAGCCGGCCGTCTGTCATATGGACGGCACCGCGTCGGCATGTGGGCCAAAATAACGACACGCCTTTCGCGTGTCAGATCGAATCTCGCCAACTGCACCCCGTAATCGCCGGGGATGACCTGTTCGTCGAGACAGGACTCAGCCGCTGCCTCTAATATCGCAATTCGGCACCGAACGACATTCCTTGCAAGACCACATCTGTCTCGGTGACATTTTGCTTAAAATCATTGGCGGCTCCACCCGCGGTGGTGTTATAGACAATATTGTCGAACGGCCGCGTCACCTGACCTACCCAGAGTGCATTGTAGGAAACGAAGACGCCAAGATTTTGGGTCAGTGACAGTCGCGAGTACACTTTGACATCGGCCAAAGGGCTGAATGTCGTCCCATCGTCTCGAATCCTAAGAGGGGCTTCTGTTGGACTGATAATATTTGCTGTTTGCAAGTTCGCCGTGTAACTGTTTAAACCGAGCATAATTTTGGGCTCGGCTCCAATCGTCAGTCGAGCGAAGTTGACTTCCGTACGCAGTCCAATCTGTGGGCCGTACGAGTGATTGAACGTGGAATCGTCAATACGACGCAAAACGTCCGTCGTAGTCACCCCGCCATCCGTTGAAAATTTATAAACACCGGATTGATTCAGCGTCTCTTGGAAGTCGAAGTACCGGAACCCTGCAATCGGACAGATCGTAAAGGGGTCTCCAGATCCGAGGTTGGGCGGCGAGAAAACATAATTCGCCTCAACCCCCCAAACACCTGTTTGGAGAGCGGACCGATAGGTATCCGTGTAAACAAGGCTGGTTTTCGATAGCGAGCCACCGACCAAGACTGGTTGGGCAATAAAAATTGGCGCTGTGCTCGGAAGGCCAACCGTTTCTGGAAGACCAAATAAGGAGATGGCCATCAGTTTTGTCAGATCTTGCGTGAGATTGCTTTTTTGAAACACAAAAGCACTGACCTCCAAGGCACCCGGACCGACGGGCATACCAAACGTCCCACGGAATCCGTTATTTCCGGAAGGGTTGTAAGAATCCATCGTCGGCACGAATCCATTTCGGGTGACGTTGGTTGCGGGGTCCGTCGCATCAAAGGGGACCCTAGGGTCGCCAAAGCTGAACGGCTCGCCTGGCGACACGAGTCGATTTTCACCGAGGACCACGCGACCGGGAGGTTCAAACGACCAGGTGAGATATTCTGTTCGGAAAAATGCGTGCCGAAAGCTGTTTTCGACCGCCTTGCTCAACGGTGACCCCTCAAACAGCCAACCGCGATCATCGGGAATCTCCTCAAAAATCGTCCGACCATTTCCACCGGATGAGGATGGAGATCCGGCATAAGGGGGCGGAAGCTGCCCCTCGAAAGAGGCGTTCGATGGACCGCTTGGCGCCCCGGCACCGGGTCCCGGTTGAGCTGGACATTCCGCAGTAGCAAAAAGTGCTATCACGAACAGTGAACCAAGAAAATTTCGGCCGAACATTTTCGCGTCCCTAGAAAACAGCGGAAACTCGAAGCTCACTCGAATTCGTCTCTTTGCGAATCATGTGCGCAACCTTACCGACTTTGACGGTTGTCATAGATCTATCGGTCATAGTGCGTGTGTGTCTTGGGGGAATTCTTCATGATCGACCGGCTTCGCAATGTTTTTTCCGCACTCCGAATAAAAAAACGTGACCGTGTGAACGCTCACAAATTGTGGCAAGGTAATTCCAATCGGCGAGTGCCGAGAACCCGTTGAAGAAACGAACTCCTTGTAAACAAGACACTTCCGTCAACGGTTGGAAACGACATGTTGGAATTCCCCTCGAAGATCTCGACCAGATCTTAAGGCTGTACGATTCCATTGACCAAGATCCCGCCAGAAACACTACCGGCCGGAGCGAAGAAGTAGGGGACGCCAGTACCGCGGAAGCCGTTGACGCTCACATCATTGTTCTGAATACCAAACAGAGCGACTGAGCCACTCACGCCAAGAATATTGATGCCCCGTACGTTATTAAATGGGTCTAGCGCTCCGCCAACGAGTGATATTCTGTTGCCACTAATTCCGACAAACGTCGGACCTTGCATCGTCGTAAACTGCAACCCCTGCAACAGAGTGCCACCCATGTCGATGTCATTATCGAAGATATTGAGGCGTGTGTTCGCGCCCAACGCGAACTTCATTGCAACATTTGTAGTTAGGGTTCCCGTAGACGATAGGGCCATACTATTGCCTCGCAATTGTCCTGCGAGAGTTCCAATATTGACATTCGATGCGCCACCGGAAGTTTTCAATGAAATCCCCGTGGAGTTACTCCCTGCGGGAGAACTGAAAACATTAGTCAGGATGTCAAGCTTGGATGTGCGTGTTGCTGAGGGCAGGTCAACAGAAACGCCCGTGGAATTGTTCCCGGAAAATGTCAGCCGATTCAAGGCAATCAACCCGGTAAAACTGGGGGTGCCAACTGTCCCGTTCCAGGCCATATTGATCGGATCGCTTCCAATTCCAGACGTCAGGACCGAGTTATTCACTATGCTCGGATTGATGGTCGTTCCGACACCCGACCCTTGAGTTCGGATCAAAATAGCATCATCAGTCGAGGTTGCCGCGATTTGATTTCCATTTCCATTGATCGAATTTCCGAGAGTCACCGAGTAAACGCCATTTGTGGTCGTCACGGGTGGTGTCGACGCGGCAGTAAATCGAACCTGATTAAGATCATTGTTACTGACTATGGACCCGAACATCGAAAAGAACGGCGTGCTCACAACATCAATACCAACTCCATTGTTGGTTTGAACCTGCAACCCTGCGAGAACCAATTGCGCGGTCTGTGCAAACAGCCCTCCATTAATGGTCGTGCCTGAAACACCTCCATTGTTTGTGAAATTAACGTTGGAAAGGGAAACACCGCCGGTATTCTCGAAGAAACCACCGTTTAATGCAGAATTATCAATCGTTCCACCGGAACCTGGAGTAAAGGGTTGGCCGGAAATCGTGAAGAGAACTCTGTTGAAGTTCGAAGCGGTGGTGGTCGTCGCAGGAAGAGTGTTTCCAATGGCGACGTTGTCTTGGAGTCGAATTCCCTCTGCGTCGGAATTGACATCGCTGACAGAATTGAAGGCCAATTGAATGACCGAATTTTTCACGTGAATTGCCTCGCGGCCCACCGTATTCTGCAACGTATTTGTGCCGTCACTGTAGGTTCCGCCGTTGATCACGCCCCGCGTCACAATCAGACCGCCATTCCCCGTTGATAGTATCGCTGTGGACGGGTTGAGTGTTGTCACACCAGCATTGTCCGCATACAACGCGATACCATTGTTTGTCGTGGCATTCAGTTCGGTCACAATCACTGAACCGGGATTGTTGATGACATTCAGACCAGCACCGCCCACCAAGGGTGTCGGACGAGTCGCATTGGTGATGTTTAGCGTCGTGAAGTTGATGTTCGATGTTGCGTTGTTGTTTTGGATATCGACTGCAGACGATGTGCTGACTAAGGCACCCAAGGCGGCAGGGAGCACGTCATTGTCAACTGAAGTCGTTCCCGTAAAGTTGACATTGCCCCGAATGTTATCAATGTTGATTCCGCTTTTTCCGCGATTCGAGATATTCACACCATTGAAGAGTGCGCTGGTGGTCCCCGCGATACCGTCGTCCGTGATTCGGATTCCATCGCCCAGAAAGTTCCGAATGGTCGTGTTTCCCGTGACTTGAAACAAACCCAAGTTATCTGTGCCCAGTTCACCAATCAGAATGCCGTCGCCTCCAGCGGTGTTGTCTGCCAAAGCGGTGTCGAGTAGACCGATGTCGAGCAAATTGAATCTCAAATTTCCTGAATTATTCTGGTACTCAACAGCGGCCGGAGTTCCATTCCCCGAAATGAAAACGGGACCGCGGAAAGTCACCGCGGCGGCGTTGTTTCTGACATCGATTCCCCTGCCATTGCGATTGGTGATGGACACTCCGGGTGACGACTGAGAGAACGTCACGGTACTGGCTGCTAGCGTGTCTTGAATGTTGATCGAATCCCCCGTGGCATCGTCCACTTTCACCGTCCCTAAGAAATTGATATTGGCACCGCCTCCTTGAATATCAATCCCCGTAACGCTGCTGCCGTTAATCGTTGCATCGCCGATCGCGATCAGGCCGTTGGCCTGATTCAACAAAATTCCTTCGCCCGACGTGTCTAGGATTTCAGCGTCCGTCAGGGTCAGAGTACTCGTGGCCAATGTGGAATCAACCAGCAACGCTTGACCACCTGAGTTGATGATCTTCCCCTGATTTCCGGAGACCGTATCGTCCCCAAAAACCACTTTCCCAGAACCTCCTAAAACATGCAGACCAGAGATTCCCGTATTGATGTTCCCGGTATTGTTGATGACTGATCCACGAATGACGACGGGGCCGGTCAGATCTTGAAGAAAAATACCGTCGCCTTTCGAAAAGTTCACGTCCGTCTGAGAGATCACCACATCACTCACGCCATTGCCGAAAATTCCGATCCCGGTCGTTCCACTTGCGGGAACGTCGGATCTCCCGATCTGAAAGCCGCTGAATTCTGTTGGTGCGTTGATCGTTCCGGTGGCCAGAGTCACGCCGTTTCCAATGGTATTTTCAAAAATTGGCCGGTCGGGAAACGCCGTCGCTCTGGGCAGTGGAATCAGTCCGATACCCGCCACGTTGACTTGATGGGTCACGCCGTTTCCTTCACCAAGGACGCGGATGCTGGGCTGCAAAACGACGGGAGTATTATTAAACACGCTGTTTGCGTGAACGAAGATGATGTTTCCCAAATTGGACGGCGGCGGCGGAATGGCGAAGACCGTTTGCGCTTGGCTGATTGTCTGCCAAGGATGTTCAACAGTCCCATTCGCTCCCAAGGCCGGCGCGTAGCTTGCCACATGCTCAACGAAATATGGCAGACCCGTTTGCGGATTCACTGCGGTTAAGCCGACATCAAGCTCTTTTGTCTTGGCTACGATCACATTGTAATTGCGACGCACTCGTTCGGTCATGCGACCGAATTGAGTTTTCGGTTCATCGTCAGGTTGGCGAAAGCCACCGTACGTCCATGTGGCACCGAAGCTCACGTTCGTGTCGAAGACGGGATCATTGGTGATTTCAACCTGCAGTTGGACACTGGGGATGACGTCTCCCTGAAGCCTCGCTTTCCAGCCTGCGAATGCATCAAGTTCTTGGCCCTGATAGGTGTACCAGCCGGCAGCGGCACGGACATCGTGTCGCTTCATGATCCGGCCAGGAACAGGCGTCACCAGTTCCATATCAACACCGGTGAGCGCATTGCCAATAATGCGTTGTTGGTCGTATAGGATTTTGTGGCCTGAAAAGACTTCGCTGTTCGAGACGAAGTTCAGGGAGATTTGTTTTTCCGTGACTCCATTGGGGAAATAGGCATTGGCTCGGAAATCCCATAAGCTTCCTAGGGCCTCCACCCCAAATCCGGTTTGTTGAAATAACTGACCACTGGTGTTGTCGTAGTCGTAGAAAACATTCGCCCCAAAAATTCGATCGAACCGTTCGGAGAAGTATCGATAACCACCGCCCAAATTGGTGCCCCAACGGTCGGAAGTGGCCCGAAATCCTCGAATGTTCCCAAACAGCATTCCGTTGCCGGAAAAGGCATATGGCATGAGTTCAAACGGGACGATTGAAGACTCTTCACCGATCGTCGGACCGGTAAAAACACCAGCTCGAAACAACGCTCCAAATGCCTCGCCCGTTTCCCCCGTGAATTGTTGACCGGATAACCATTGGTCTTCAAGATTGTCTTCCAAATTCGTCCTTGATTCAGCCGCAGCATCCATTGGTGGCTGTCCGACGGCGATTCTGGACGAAAGCAACATTCCCAGACCGAGGCAGAACCACAGTAAGTTGCTCATGCCCATGGAACAGCGAAACCGACAATGTTTGGTCAACACGTTCATCAAGTCACCTTTACGGTTTGAAATTGGCGTGATGAAATCACGCCCGAGAACCGGTTGGGGGCGATTGTTTCTTGTTCGAAATGGTGAAGAACACGAACGCTCCGACTGATACTCGGCGCAGTATTCCAGACCATCTCCAGCAAGGGTCGAATACAGAATTTATTTAGGAGATATGGGACGGCGGGTTTTAGCGGTGACCCAAAACGGAATCAATCCGAATCAAGAGCACCCTTCGACGCGAATGCTTGCTTTTGGCACATTTCTTGAGCATTTTTTTTGGCAATCAAATTTTTCAAACCAGATACCGGCACGATCTGCCGCTTTTCTGGGCTCAGGTCCCATTTTTCGGGTTGGGTTGTCGACCTGAAGACGAAGCCGGAGGCCCTCACGATCTTCCTGTCGGACAGTCGATGATCATGAAAACCTTTGTTTTTCGGTGAAACCGACTGTCTGCAACCGCCGATGCACTCCAGAATCTGTGTACCCGTATTTCATGAGGGATTTTTTGAAGCCTCTTTTAGTGCAATCGGCCTCCCCGTTTTTGAGGGAACGTGCGGCCTCATTCGCGACGATTTCCTTCGGCGTTTTGAAGTTCAAAATGTGTACGATCTCGACTGAATGACCTCACCAAGAACCGTGTCTCAAGGAATTCCGGAAATGGCGGAACAAGTTTATCTAGCAATCGATCTCGGAGCGGAAAGCGGCCGTGTCATGGCCGGACTGTTTGACGGATCGCGCGTTCGTCTCGATGAATTGCACCGATTTCCGAACGGGCCTGTCTCCATAGCCGAGACCCTGCGGTGGGATGTGCTGCGGTTGTGGTCAGAGATCCAGACGGGACTGTCAATCGCTGCGGCAAAGTACGGAAACAACATCATTTCCTTGGGAGTAGACACTTGGGGAGTCGACTTCGTCCTTCTTTCCAAGAGTTGTGAAATCCTCGGTCAGCCGTACCACTACCGCGACGCGCGGACTCGCGGAGTGATGGAGCAGACATTCCAACGGGTTCCTCGGGCGGAGATTTTTTTTCAAACGGGCCTGCAATTCATGGAACTGAATTCGCTGTACCAAATGGTCGCGATGGCTCGCGAGAGCGGACCACTGCTCGCGTTGGCAGACCGGTTTCTGTTGATACCGGATTTTTTCCACTGGTTACTGTCGGGGAGTCGAGTGGTCGAATTCACGAACGCGACCACGTCCCAAATGTTTCATCCAACCAGTCGCAACTGGTCGTTCGACTTACTCCGTAAACTCGAGTTGCCAACCCCGTTATTCGGAGACGTGGTCACGCCGGGAACAAAACTCGGTCGATTGAGAGACGACGTGGCTCGCCGCACAGGACTCCCTCGAGTGGAGGTCGTCACACCTACCACGCATGACACCGCGGCAGCGGTCGTCGCTGTTCCAACAGAAAAAACGGGTTCCGCCACGTGGGCATTTATCAGTTCCGGTACGTGGTCACTCATGGGGCTAGAACTGCCGCACGCGATTCTCAGCCAACGCGCCTTGGAACTGAACGTCACCAACGAAGGGGGCATTGATGGGACTTACCGTCTGCTCAAAAACATCATGGGTCTGTGGCTCGTGCAGGAATGTCGTCGGTCCTTCGAACGACAGGGACTTTCTTGCGATTACAGCCAGTTGGCTCAAGCCGCTCGGGACGCGAAGCCGTTCCTCGCGTTTGTGGATCCGGACGATCAGGCGTTTCTAGCACCGACCGACATGCCTCAGGCCATCGCCACGTGGTGCCGCTCAAGCCGCCAAGAAGTTCCTGAATCTGCCGGAGCGATCATTCGCTGTGCACTCGAAAGCCTTGCACTGAAGTACCGAATGGTCATGGGATGGTTAGAAGAACTGTCTGGAGTCCGAATTGAAGTGATTCACATCGTTGGAGGGGGAACACAGAACGAACTTCTGAACCAATTTACGTCTAACGCCACAGGACGCCAGGTATTGACCGGGCCGATTGAGGCGACGGCCTTCGGCAACATTCTTGTTCAAGCAAGAACTGCCGGTGCCGTCGGCAGCCTCAGTCAAATCCGACAGGTGGTCCGTAATTCCTGTTCGGTTCAACGGTATGAACCGCAGCAGGTTCCTACGTGGAATGATGCCTACCACAAGTTTGTGGGATTGATTAGGCGGGCCGACTGAACTTTTGAGGCACAGCCAATGGCGTTGCCAGCCATCGGGTTAAATCAGCAACCAGAACGGGAGTTCACCACAAGGACGGGTGCCCCTTAATCGGTGTTCGCGACGCTCTGGTGTGACGTGAGAGCACCACTCGGAACGGGAACTCAACGTTGGTCGATCTCGATCGACTAGACCGATCTGGAAAACTGATCGGTCAACGTTGACCGCGACTGTCCTGACACGGGCACGTTTCGTAACGACCGTCAACAATTGCCTCATTCCTCTCAGTGAGACTGGCCGACTAAATCCTCAGACGGTCTGAGTTGGCAATGCGTTGGGTTGGGTGTGTTGTGCTTCAGAGAGCGACTGCCCTCCGCGAGAACACCTCGCAGGCACATCGCTCGGTTTCCAGCCAACGTAATCATCCATCGGTGATTGTGATACGGGAGAACAGTTCATGAGATTTTGGATTCGCCGTCTGACTACTCTCGTCCGTCAACATCAAGCCAACGCGATGGCCGCTTTGATTGCCGTTGGCGGGATTGCATTTCTGCAACTCGAATGTCCTCCACGTCCGGCCGGTGCCGACACCATCCGACACATCAAAACCGTCGAATCACCGGTACTTGTGGTGACTCTGAAGTCCAATCCAATTTCGAACGAGGAAAACCTGACGCCCGAGCAAGTCGCAGAACGAACCCTGTTGGAAAAAATCCGATTGATTGAGCAGGGAGTTGCTTTTCTCGACCAATCACCAGACTACACAGCCCAATTCTGCAAACGAGAGGTCGTGGGTGGAGAATTGTTGGATGAGCAGAACACCATCATGAAGGTGCAACATCGTCCATTCTGTGTTTATTTGAAATGGATGGATTTCGATGTTGGCCGAGAAGTTATCTATGGCGAAGGCTTAAATGACAATAAGTTGCTGGTTCACTGCGGAGGTTGGAAGGCTCGATTGCCGGCGCTCTCTTTAGAACCGGAAAGCCCACTCGCCATGCAAGATTCTCGTTATCCTGTGACTCAAGCAGGCCTGCTAAACCTCTCCAAAACGATCATTGAGTTCAACCGGATCGACTTGGATAAGAAAAATTTCCTTCGCTGCGAACAGATGGAAGACCAATCTATCGGTGAACGCCTGTGCCACTGTTACGTCACTGAATATCGGGACGCGAAGGTTTCGGAGCAGTACCGCAAATCAATCACGTTGATCGACAAGGAATGGTCGATTCCCTTGTTCGTCAAAAACTTTGGCTGGCCCACCGACAACGTGACTGCGGTCAATGACGAATTGGATGAGGCAACGCTCATCGAGCAATACACATTTACCGATGTGAAATTTCGGTCCAGTCTGACCGCATTTGACTTCGACCACGCCAATGAGGACTACTCATTCAAACGACAGTAAGCCCAGTTGCAGACGTTGACGGTGATGCCCAATGCCGATGAGAGACGTTGTCTTTCCAGAAAGAATTCGGTGACGGTCAGAATTCTGAAGCGGCAGACAACCACTCCACGAATTCTCCCCGACCATTGAGCTCCTGAGCGAGTTTGGGCTCTGCAAAAACCCGAACCCGTTTCACGTAGTCGTCGAATTGCGTTTTGGCGAGCGCCGCGACGACGGGCGAAACGTGACTCAAGGGACGATAATATTTTTCTTTTGGGTGGAAAATATCCACTTTGAATTCGACTTCCTTGTGACGTGGCGGAGCATCAATCAGCAAATCCGTCGGCTGCAGCGTGTGACCGAGATGACGCTCGACAATTTTCGTCAGCCGATCACAGACTTCGACTAGTTGAAAATAGGGACGACCGGCCAGAGAACGATACAGTTCCGGCGTTTGATTGAGGCTGAACTCAACCACTCGTTTGTGGAGGTTTCGCCGCGGACCGAAAACGCCATCCAAGAGGGGTGCCACCGGAGTCCCCATGGCTTCTCGTCGCAAGGCTGCAATCACCTCAAACTCACTCTGCTGAAAAAGAGTCTGCAGATCGAGATTTCGATAGACCTCGAAAAAACTGCGTGCGAACATACTCGTCGCCGAGCGCACCGCATGATGCCAGTAAACTTCGCTGAACATCACGTACCGCGCAAATACCATCAGTTCTGCAGCCGTCTTACCCTTGGATGAGATCGCTAATCCATCGCCGGCTTCATTGACCAACAGCGATTGGATCAAGCGGTTGCGATCAAAGTTCCGACCATAAGACACGCCGGCATGCAGACTGTCTCGTTCAAGGTAATCCATTTTATCGATATCAATCGGCCCCGAAAGAATGGATCTCATCAAATGCAGAGTCGTCGAATCTGTCTTAGGAACGAGGACATCGAGAACTTCCTCAGGTTCGATCTGCCATTCGGTTTTTAAGACCTGAGCCAATTCGCGGGACTGCGAAAGAAATTCTTTGGCGAAGACTTCATGAGGCGGCAAATCCGGTAAGCACATATCCTCAATCGGATGGCAGAAAGGCCAATGACCAAGATCATGGAGCAGCGCCGCTGCCATTAGGACTTCCGCCTGATGAACATCGACTGCTGCCGCAAACCGTTGATCCTTGCCCAGTTGCCAAAGGTATCGCAAGGCGTTGTGAAACACTCCGAGGGCATGTTCAAAGCGTGAGTGCGTTGCTCCGGGATAAATGCGAGCCGCTAAACCAAGTTGAGTAATCGACCTCAGACGCTGAAACTCGGCGGTATCCACAAGCGCCCGAACGCGCGCCGTGAAGGGGATGTCCTGTCCCGCAGGAATTCGAACGATGGGCCCGCCTGCCTGAAGATCACCGAGTTCTGGAATGATGCGGTAGGGGTGAGTCATGAACGAGCCTAGGGCAATAGCTTGAACGCCATTGACTTTCCATTAAAACAGCGGCGGCGGTGCTCAACAAGGCTAGTCGATGACCGGTCCTTGTCGCATCGCGTCAACAAAGTCCTTGTCGCATCGCGTCAACAAAGTCGAGATGGTGGCGTATGCCTGCCCAGAACTCAAGAGGTCTCGAAATGGGTCGCAGAAAGTGTTCGACGGGTGATCCAAGATCAGGCGGCGAACGTCGCGTAGGACTGTGACGAGGCGAAGTTGCTGAGGGATTTCTATCGGCGTGGCGGATACGGTATCAGCGTCAATGACCGCCTGGAAACGGTTGGCAAACCCACCGTCCGACGCCTCCAGCACATCACCATCGTCCCCTATTCGGTGGACTTCCAATGCCGCCGCGGTGAGATCTCGGATCAAACCCGATCAGAAACCGGCGTCATATTCTGACTCGCGATTTCAACACCATCAAATGGGCAGACGCTCGCTGCGGCTAAGGTAGTGGGTTGCTTTGTCCCGGAGCAGTCATCGTCGGCTGATTGTTCTGCGCGGATCTGCCTGAAGTGGCGGAAGGATAATTAGCGAACCTTGTCGGTGCCGAGTCCCCCGTCCAGAAGAGTCCAGCGATCTGTGATGCCAACCTTCGTACACAGAGATCCGGCAGCATCCCATACAGAGGCCATCTGACAGGCTTTGAGCTGCTCCGGAGTGGGCCGGAGCGATGCAGGCAGACTCACCGAGGAACGGTCCACATCGCGTTTCACAAGGATCATGATCGCTGAACCGATGACAATCCTCTCGACGACCAGTGAGATCAGCCGTTGCCGTCACCCACAGGCGAAGCCCTGACCCCGAGGGACACGGTGACGCCGACGATTGAACCTCGCCTAGCCATCTCGTTCTTGCGATGCCTTTTGAGGCACCTTCTGACTCAGGTCGGTGACGAAGAGCCCCCCGTCGATGACATGAATTAAGACGACATCTTGGCTACGCCCGATGACTCCGCGGGGGAACTGAAGCGGGGGCGATTTTCAGTGGATCGGTCTCCTGTAACTCTCGAACGGTCTGCGCGGCAGTCCCCCACATGGCAGCACAATGATCTTGATTCGGACGCCCTAAAAATGTCGGCTGAATTTTGAATATCTTTTGCGCGTCGTTAAAATATTTTTCCCGTGTCGCTAATTTAAGGCGACTATTGCAATCAGAAAGTAGCCTAAGTAAAAAAGCTTACTTCGGTCACGGTAATTGCGGATATCGTCGCGATAGGAACGGCATGGAGAGGAATTATTCAAAAAACTTGTGTGCGGACGTCGCCTTGGCGATGCTGCATCAATTCGGCATTCGTTACGGCGTCCTACTCGGTCTGTTCGTCGCTGCAACACTCAACCAAGAGGCGGTTCATGCAGAACCGAAAGGAACGTTGACCTTTGAAACAGCAATCGACCACCGCGATTTTGAAGATTTTTCTGGAGGACGTGTGGCGGATGGCGGTTCAAACCTGTACGTGACTCGGTCTGGAACTCTGCAGATGATCCACCGATGGGATTTGAATAACGATGGTCACTTGGACATTTTTGTTGGTCAGGACCACAACGACGTTGAAAACGTCGATCTCCTGATTTATTGGGGGCACAAGTCTGGGCCCCGTTCGTTGCTACCGGATGTCCCTCAGCACCAGCCCTTAGATCGTTTGCTGCGAGATGTCGCCGCTCGTCAAAAACATGCCACAAGACTTCCCAGCGATGGCGGGGGCCGATCACTGCTGAGAGACCTCAACGGTGACGGATATCCAGAGATCGTCTTTTGCAATTATATCCATAACTATTCCATCAATATGAAGGCCTTGATCTATTGGGGGGGAGCGGATGGATATCTTGCCTCTCGGCGGACAGAACTTCCAACGCTGATGGCACAGGGTTTAACCGCGGCGGATTTCAATCAGGATGGCTTTATCGATTTAGCCTTCGCCAATAGTGGCATCGAAGGTGGTGAACGATTCGGATATAGCCAACACTTAGAGTCCTATATTTATTGGAATGGCCCCACCGGATTTGATACAGACAGACGAACCGCCATCGCGACCGTCAGTGCTGTCGATTGCGTTTCTGGAGACGTGACCGGGGACGGATTTCCGGAACTTATTTTTGTTAATAACAACGCCGATCAAAAAGACGTCTACGTCTACGTTGGAGGTCCAACGGGATTCACCGAGTCCAAACGAGAAATCCGGCGGGGAGGCGATCCGGTCGGTATTCAACTTGCCGATGTCACTGGCGAGGGTCTTCTTGATCTCGTGGTAGCCCATCGAAACAACCGGGCTGAAATCTTTCTGGGGTCGACCACGGGATTGGAACGACAGGCTTGGACTGAACTGGAGACGAACGGAGCCATTGAATGCCAAGTCAGCGATTTGAATCGTGATGGAAAACCGGATCTGATCTTTGCGAATGTTTCCGGCCCCGATTCTTATCTCTATTGGGGGACCCTTGAGGGATTCACACCTCATCATCGGACACCACTTCCGACTCTTCATTCCATGAGTGCCGCGGTGGCCGATTTCAACGGTGACGGATGGACTGACGTTGCATTTGCTAATGAGAACGATGGGAAAACACACGATGTCAATTCCTTTATTTATTGGAATGGACCGGCGGGCTTTCATGCCGCGAACCGACGAGAAGTCCAGGGGTTTGGTGCGGTCAGCGTGCAAGCCGGCGATTTAGATTCCGATGGCAATCCCGAGTTGGTGTTGGTCAACCGCAGCAGCGGGTCCTTTCGTCCAATCGATTCATTCATCTATTGGGGAAACTCTCAAAATCGATATTCGACGGCCTCAATGTCCCTCATTCCAGGAACAGAGAAGTCCGTCGTCGCGATTGCCGATTTTAATCAGGATAATTGGGTTGATATCGCTTATCCAAGTGGATTTATTTATTGGGGGGGGCCGGAAGGATATGATTCCTCACGACGAGTACTGGTCTCCGAGATGGAGGCCGGCCACGGTGCTTCTACGGCAGACCTGAATCGTGATGGCTATCTTGATTTGGTGGTGCCGCGAAAACATGGATATGGCGGCAAAGCCTCAAACACACAGCCGACTTCGACGGGAACCATTCTCTGGGGAACGGCGAAGGGATTTGATCCGACATCGCGAACCGAACTGAAACTCGCTGCCCAATCCTGTCAGAGTGCCACAATCGCTGACTTAAACAGAGATGGTTTTTTGGATCTGATGTTTCCCGATGCGGACACGGAAAACCTCGAATTTTACTGGGGCAGCCCGGAAGGTTACGGAGCAGCACATCATAGCCTCCTTAAACTGCACTCAACATCGCATGTTGAAGTGGCCGATTTGAACGGCGATGGTTGGCTTGATCTGCTCATGGGAGGGATCTATGACAAACATCAATTTGGCCGACCGATGCGAGTTCTGAGCCTCCTCTGGGGTGGGCCGGAGGGATACTCCTTGGATCGCTGCCGACAATTGGAGGCATTCGAGTCTGAGGAACAAGCGGTGTCAGATCTGAATCAAGATGGATTTCTCGACATCGTTGTCACGAACTACCACGCTGATACGACGCGTAGCATTCCCTTTTACATCTATTGGGGAGGACCGGATGGCAGTTACTCCGAGTCGCATCGAAGTAGTTTTCCCGCTGAATCCTCGGCAGCAGTCACTGTTGCAGACCTGAATAAAGACCGCTGGGCTGACGTTGTCGTATTCAATCACTTGGATCGGGGAGATCATGGAGCGGGAGCGCATATCTATTGGGGGAGTCCAGACGGACTCTCCGTGTCTCGCCGCGACTGGTTGCCAACATTTGGCCCCCATTACGGAGTGCGCAGAGACGTTGGAAACATTTACGACCGTAGATTGCAAGAACACTACGTCTCCGATGCGCTGGCCTTGCCAAAAGACAGAGAGATGGGGCGTCTTCGATGGAAGGCGGAGACACCTTTCGGAACTGCGATCCGGTTTCAAATACGAACGGCAGCGTCAAAACAACAGCTGAACAGCGCTGCGTGGTACGGCCCCGATTCGACGGCGGCCACGTCGTTCGATCAATCAGACGTTCAATTTAAAATTCCGATGACACATCAATGGTGCCAATACCGCATTTCGTTTCTGACTCCTGATGCAGGCAGCACAGCGGTGCTTCATGAAGTGGCTATTGATGTTAAGAAGTGAGCGTGCTCGATCAGGTCATGCGTTTCGATTCAGCTTGGCTCACGCAATTCCCATAACCTGACCTTCTCACGATATTTCCGCTCTGGAACACTTATGACAGGACCTATTCAAATGTTCACATCACGCCGAGAATTTCTTCAGGGTCTTGTTGCCGGAAGTACGGCATTGGGGGTTGGATGGAATGGCAATCGAGCCGTCACCGCGATAGAGCGAGAAGCCCTCGGAAACGCCCGACGGCAGGCCGCCCAACGACGACGACGGATCATCTACAATAATGACGGCGACGATATTTTTGTGCCGGGTGCTGTCACACCCGAACAATTTCTAGCCGCAAGACATATGCCATTGCTCGGCACTCAAGTGGACAGCATCTATTTCAATACCACACAGAGCTTCAATCTGTATACGCATCGCACGAGCGTCGCCGAAATGTTCTTAACCAACGGCCCGGCTCCCACAGTGAACAACTTGCCGGACTTTCTGAAACAACAGACCGACGGACTGAAAATGTCTTGCGCGTTTTCCAGACAACATGGATTTGAATCTGTGTGGACCATGCGGATGAATGACATCCACGATGCGGCGGAGCCCTTGTTTGTACCACAATGGAAAAAGACAGACCCACGACGTGTCATGTCAACCGCACAGGAAGTCGAGAGCCTGAAAGATCGCCGCCGACTTTGGAGCTTAGTGGACTTCGAACGTCCGGAGGTCGAACCACGGATCCTCGAAATTATCCAAGAGGTGCTTCAAAACTATCCGGTCGATGGGATCGACCTCGATTTTATGAGGGCCCCATTTTATTTCCGCACATCCTACGAGGGAAAACCGACCACCGACAAGCAAACCGGAATTTTGACGCAATTGGTTGAAAAAATCCGCTCGCTCGTGATGGCAGAAAGCGAACGTCAGGGGAGGGTCTTTCTGTTGTCCTGCCGTGTCCCTTCGACGGAGGCCTTCTGTCGACAAATTGGAATTGATATTCGCCATTGGCTCCAGTCGGGAATGATTGACGTGTTGTCTATCTCCGGAGGATACATTGCCTTCGATCAACAAATTTCCGACTTGATCACGCTGGGCCATGCCCACCATGTTCCTGTGTACCCATGCCTCAGCCGATCCGGGTTACGACATCAACCACCGGTCGGCAGCGCAATTCCCAAATCGGTCGCGGCTTGGAACGGGGCCGCCGCGTGTATTCTGGAAAAAGATGCCGATGGGATACAGGTCTTCAATCTATTTCCCGGAGGTATGGGAAACGTAGAAAATGATTTTGCGGTCTCCATTTTTAAAACAATCGGCTCCAAAGAAACATTGACCCTCAGTGATCGCATATTCGAGGTCTGCGAAGCCGGGCTCTATATGCCGGCCATGTATTGGGCCAAAGATGTGGAAGAGTTCGCGGGCTCCTTACCCATTCTCCTGAGCGTGCGCAAGCCGACCGTGATTCCGCTGATGGTTGCTGGTCCGTTGTCGGCTCCGTCAAAAAGCGTCACGAGCGAATTGCGACTCGACATCACCGGATTAGCCGAGTCGGATTCTCCGTCGATCTCTTTCAATTCGCAGCCCTTGGGGCACCCGTCTGCCGCAGACAATGTGGCTGCGATCGTCGCACAAGTCTCGCCGATCCCTGGGAATATCGTCGGGCTACCGTCTGCTACAGAAAAGGGCGCTCTTGTACGGCGTCTGCGGTTTGCTATCGCCTCACCCAATGTCCGGCACGGTCGTAATGAAATTCAGGTGACTCTCAATTCGGAGCGGGCACATCTCGTGGGTGCAGAACTCTGGGTCACGCAGAACTCTTAACCGCTAAGCCGGTGTCTCAGCCCACACCGAGGGGTTACCTGCCGTTTTTTACTGGCCTCCTGTCATGAATTTTGACAGACATCCTCGACACCTAACGGAGATCCTGAATCATGTCCAATTGCAGTGGACGTGTGACGCGCCGAACATTTGACGAGGAACGTGATTTCTGCGATTTTGTCCGAATGAATAACATCGATTTGGTATCGTTAGGGGTCGGAGCGATAACCGTGCGGCGGTCCTTTCTGACGTTAGGGAATCCCCTTTTGTGAAACCGACAATTTCTGATGCCTGAAGAAGGCCGCTCGAAATCCGTCGCGGCTGAACACCTGATCATCCGCTTTGTCATTCCGCGTCCACACGTCATTTTGAGACGGCATTCTCGACACGACTGCGTTGCGCCAGGAAAATTTCTGGACCTGTTGATAAGGTACGTTGATGATCGAATATAATCGCCATAGTTGGTGGGCTACCGCCTTTTCCCTGCGTGGTACGGCTTTACCTTGCATCTGTAGACGCGTAGGACTCTTTACCATCTATTCGGCTGGCATTCAGTTTTTGTATGAGACGGGGTTGAATATCCAGTGGTTTGCCGATCAACATTTTCAGGCACTCGATCCGATCGCGCATACGGTCCTTGGTTCTTTGATTGGGTTCTTGATTGTCTTTCGGATGAACACGTCGAATCAGCGGTACTGGGATGGCCGAGGCCATTGGGGCCAATTGACCAATGCGAGTCGCAATTTGGCTCGCTTTGGCAGCATTTACAC
>Ga0315284_10001227_pt1 | contig 36440 bp, 30 predicted proteins | sample YL17G09_16_MG_FD_203696 | JGI IMG/M metagenome (GOLD analysis project Ga0315284, IMG submission 203696) | Sediment microbial communities from Yellowstone Lake, YNP, Wyoming, USA - YL17G09_16 | ecosystem: Environmental > Aquatic > Freshwater > Lake > Sediment | place: USA: Wyoming | collected...
ATGTGGAGTCCCTATGAATTCACTGATCTCGTAAAAAAAGGACTCGTCTCAGTTCATAACAACATTCTTGAAATACACACTAAAGCCGCTTAATTCTGTCTTGACTTTTAGGGGCCACCTCAGACCACACACCTTTTCCCCCCTCTATTGCTGGGCAAGAGAGGGGGCCAGGGGGTGAGTTTCGGGAGATGGGTGGAGTCAATTTCATCCATAAATTACATTGTTATACTTTAAGTATATGAAAGCGGATTAGTATTATTTCAGCACCAGACCATCGGCCGTATTCCTGAACTCGAACAGTGAGCGCTTCCCATCCTTCTCGAACCCGATTGTGAAGCCGCCCGTATTGTCGAATACGGCGGTGACACTCGCCTTGATACCGGCTGCTTCACTGTCGTCATCGACGGGGACGATGATATGCGCCAGCACTGTCCGGGTTCCCGCCGGGTGAACGACCGTGTCCACATAGGGCAGCCATTCGAACCGGGCGTTCTCTATCAACTGCAGCGAGGCGTGACGGCCGGGACGCACCTGAACCTCGTCACTTGAGACCGGGATAATCGCCATATCGCCGTCAGTCCCGTCGAGCATCGTAAAAGTATCCATGTTCCGCTGGGTGCATTCCGAATGAAACCGTGCAACGATTTCGGGACTTTTCTTCTGCGACTCGATTTCGTCGAGGACGAGGGTGATCACAGGCTTGTCGAGCACCACATGACGCCGCCAAAGTTTCAGTTCCTTCCGCGGATAGGCGCCAGATGAATCCATCAGGGTGTAATCACGGTCCACGTCCGTTCTGAATTCCAGCACCTCGCCGCCGATACGTTCATCAACCGGCTCACGGTACCTTTTTCCGGGTATCTGTTCCTCGCCGTTGACGAATATCACGTTGTGTCCGCGGCTGGCGGCTTTCGGCATATCCCACCGTACGGCATCGAACGCTTTCTCGTCATACCCTGAATTTCCGAGGTCACAGATGAACGACTGCCCCCGCCAGAAAAGGAGAAAGTGGCCGATGTCAAGGTGCCCGTGATGGGGGTCGTCGTTTTTGCCGGATTTGCAGGCTATAACCACATTGTCCGTGCCGGTGAAATCGCTCCGCATTACCGTCCAGTCGATTGTCCGGAAATGCCGTGAAACATCCCCGGGAAGGACCGGCGCGACCGTCGTCCGCGGGAAGATGACATCGTACACCTCTTTCGGTTCTGCCGCGATATGCCCGGCACACCATGCGGTCTCACCCGATTTCAGTTCGTCGGCGAGCACGTGAAACACATAGGACGGCCGCCCTCCGGCGCTATATCCCGAATCGCAGAAATTCACCGATCTATCCGGCGGAAGGAACATGTAGATATTGAACGTCACCGGATGCTCCCGCAGGCGAGGATGATCGAGCAGCGAATACTTCCCTCCCGTCAGCCGCCTGAGCGGGATACCGTAGAGTACCGCCCACGACTGGTTGGCGAACGAGTAACCGACTCCTTCCTGCCAGCCGCCGTCGATACCGATCTCGTCGTACAAACGGTTGATACGGTTGAGGCTTTCCGCCAGGACATCGACAAGCTGCGGATCCTCCTTGAGAAGGGCAAGCGCGCTCATACCGAGGCCGGAAAAACAGGAGATGAGCCAGTTGCACCGATAGGCGGTGGACCACCAGTGATAGTCGTAATTGCCGCGGACCTGGACGATGGCTTTTTCGAGAAGGGCGCCGCGGATACGGTCACGTTTCACCGTGTCCATCCAGGGATAGAGCCAGTCGTATACTGTCGCCATAATCCTCGCGGTGTCGGCGGCAAATATATCGAAGGTGAACACCACCTTGTCGTCGATGACATTCCAGGGGCTGACACGAAAGTACGACTTGGGATACTGGCACGCCCTGATGACCCAGGTATCGAGATCGCAGAGGGCTTCGGCGAACTCGAACGATTTCACCGCAAAGAGGTCCTCGCCGGTCATCTGGTACATGAACGCGAGGAGGAGGGTAGCGTCGAGGTAACGGTTGTAAACCGGCAGAAACGGGTCGTGCGCCACAAACCGTGAATCACGCGGCTGAGGGGGAAGGGGTGTCTCGACCGGCGTGTACAGAAGCCGGTTCGCCTCCGCACTGAGCTGTTCCATGACATCGTGTGTCACCGTGTCGTTCGCAATACGCTCATGTATGGCCCCTTTTTCCTGTTCGTTAAAATAAAGATAGGGATGCCTGAGATTTTTCCAGTCGATCGTTCGTTCGATGTCTCCGGGGCCGAGATCGGCATACGCAATCCCCGTTATGACACAAGTCAGAATAGCGATGAAACCGCATGTTCTCATGCAGAACCCCCTGTACACTATCACTATTTCATGGAGCAGTGGAGCCCTAAACATATGGAGCATATATGACACTTTTGCACTTAAGGCATGAAACCTTTGAAATAATCGTAAAAATACGAAATACTATATGTCAATAATATCACTTGAGACTCACCCCCTGCGCCCCCTCTCTTGCGGAGCAAAAGAGGGGGATACGCTTACGGATCAGGGTGGGCATCCCCTCTTTGACGTGTCAGAGAGGGGACCGAGGGGTGAGTCTCGGTAGATACAATTGTGCAGTTTCCATCGAAATAAAAACCATTTTTTCAAAGGTCTCAAGGTATTAAATGAAGGATACTGAACGTCTTCGGTTTGCGCCGAGTCCAACCGGCGACCTGCATGTTGGCGGAGCGCGGGTGGCGCTCTTCAACTGGCTGTACGCCCGCAAAACGGGTGGAAAGTTCCTCCTCCGGATCGAGGACACCGATGTGGAACGCTCGTCGGGTTCGGCGCTCGAGTCCATTCTCGAGAGCCTCCGCTGGCTCGGACTCTCCTGGGACGAGGAGCCTGTGTTCCAGTCACAACGGAGTGATCTCTACCGTGCAGCGGTCGAAAAACTGCTTGCCTCCGGCGCCGCGTACCGATGCTTCTGCACGAAGGAGAAGCTGGACGCCGAAAGTGAAAAAGCCCGCCGTGAAAAGCTGAAATACCACTATACGGGGACCTGCCGATGGCTCGACGATGCCACAGTCGCCCGTAATCTCGCTATGGGGAAGCCGTTCACCATCCGGTTCCGTATTCCCGGGGGTGAATCGGCGTTCGACGACCTCGTCCACGGCGTGACCACGTTCCAGAATGAGACCATCGGCGATTTCATCATTGCCCGGGCGGACGGCAGTCCAATGTATATCCTCGGAGTTGCAGTGGATGACGCCGACATGGGCATCACGCTCGTCATGCGCGGCGACGACCACATTTCCAACACGCCGAAACAGATGATGCTCATGAGCGCGCTCGGAAGCGTTATCCCCCGGTTCGCCCACCTGCCGCAGGTTCTCGGCGCAGACAAGAAGAAGCTCTCGAAACGCCACGGCGCCGCTTCGGTCATCGAATACCGCCGGATGGGTTTTCTCCCCGAAAGTGTGGTGAATTTTCTCGCGCTTCTCGGATGGAATCCCGGCGACGACCGTGAACGCATGACCCTCGACGAGCTTATCGAGGCGTTTTCCATTGAGGGGATTTCAAAGAAAAGCAGCGTGTTCGATATCCAGAAACTCGAATGGCTCAATGGCCAGTATTTCATCAATCTGCCGGCGGAGCAACTGTTTCCCACAGTCGGCAGAGTCCTTGTCAAGCGGGGTCTTGTCGCGGCAGGAGAGCTCGAAGGAAGTCGTGAGTATATCCTCGCTGTCATAAGGCAGCTCCAGAAGCGATGCCGTCTTGTAGGGGATTTCGCCGATCAAGGGGCTTTCTATTTCACCGATCCCACCGATTACGAAGAAAAGGGAGTCATGAAATACTTCGGCGACATCGGAACAGCCGTACTCCTCGACCGTGCGGCAGAAAGGTTCGGTGTCCTCGGGGATTTTTCCGAAGCGGCGCTCGATGAAACGGTCCGTACGCTCGCGGAAGACCTCGGCCTCGGGGCGGCGAAGCTCATCCACCCGATCAGGCTGGCGGTGACCGGGCTCACTTACGGGCCTGGGCTGTTCGAACTCATGCACCTTATCGGCAAGGACCGTGTCCTCGCGCGGCTGTGGAGAGCGGCAGAGTATATAAGAAAGAGGGTAAAAGAAATGGATATTGAAGATAAAAAAGTTTTTTTCAATTTATTAAAAGAATTAATTAAATACGCAGAAGAAAATTTGAAATTAATAAAATTTGATAAAAAACGGGGACAACATCTTGCTTCTGTTTGTCTCTATTGTAGAATTATTGAATTATGTTACGCATGTGTTTATTTAGTAGAAAAACACATATCAATAGGTGTTCCTCTTTTGGTTAGAAGCGGTCTTGAGGCCCAGGTAGATTTAGTAAATTGTTTGAATGATATAGATTATTTTAAAATAATGTATGCAAGTTATTTAATACCAAAAAAAAAGTATTTGTCAAATATTGGTGATAATGTAGAACTATCAGCTACAGAATATGAATTTAACAATCTCAAGGGAATTGGTATCAACCCTTTAAACGTAAAGGAGAGATTTGAAAAAGCTATAATGCTCCAAGAATACTATACTGCTTACAATTTATTATGCCTTGATACACACAACACTATCAGGTCACTTGAAGATTATTACATTGAAAAACACAACGGTGAATATGATGTGACTTTATTTAAAGATTTATACCCTCATGAAGAAATAATTTCAATTTTAACTATTCTTCTTAATTCCTCCGAGTTAATTCATGACTTTTTTAAAACACGTATTTCATTCAATGAGTTAAGTAAAAGATTTAATGTGCTTATAAAACACTTAATGGAATAAAAATGGGTGCGATATTAATAACCCGGATAATTCATGAATTATTGTGAGTTCATACGGAACTTTTTGATATCGGATTGCGGATTATGGAGCAAAACATTCTTTAAACCAATTTTGGTGAATTGATGAAATTAATATTAAAAGGATTATTTGTTGCCTCCTTAATATTCAACAGCAATAACTTATTTTCACAGGGAATTTATGGTATTTTAGGCTATAGAATGATTGAACTACAATCCCCATTAAGTTTAAACTACATTTCATCTGGATTTGACGATGACAGGAGAATTGAAAGTGCAAGTTTAAATAAAAAAAGTTATGTTTTGGGAGTTGGCGTTCAATTTATTAAAAAATACAAAAGATATTGGGGAAAGGTAAATCCTATTTACAATTTCTATTTTAATTTGGATTTTAATAGTTTTAAATATGAAGGATATGATTATTATTATTATACAAAGGAAACTATTAGTAATATTGATTGGAGTTTGGGATTCGGTTATGGCTTTCGTTTTTCAAATGCTTTTTCTATTTCAACAAATTTGGAATATACATTTACCGGTGTAGATGACTGGGATTTAAAATTACCATCAGAAAATTACTTTGCGTTAAATATAAAATTAGGCTTTGGTAAAGAAACCAGCTTTGGCCATTTAGGGCTTTATGGCACTTACTACCCTCAAAGGCATTTTATTAATAAGTCCGGTTCTGAAATTACATGTTATGAAATAACACTTGAAATACCAATTGATATTTATGCGTTAATGATAGAAGCTGCTGCTGAAACTTATGGTGCTGACGATTATTATTCATCACCATCTTTTTCAGGTCCTAAAGGTTGCCATGTTTATGGAAAGATTAAATTTGTAGATTATGGAGAAAATTATAAAGTAAAGTTTGTTAATTATGGAGAAAATTTGAAAATAAAGTATGTAAATTTTGGAGCAAATTCCTCTGGAAGGTGGCAGGTTGTTGACTATGGTGAAGATTTCAGAATTAAAGTTGTTGACTATGGTGAAGATTTCAAGGTAAAAGAAGTATCTTTCGGTGAAGGATGTAGATAATTAAGTAAAATTTACTACGAGAAGCATTTAATTGAGTAACAGTTAAAAGCTTGGTGAGAAATATCATCAATATAGATACATGCTGTCAAGGGTCAGCACGAAGTGCTGATTTACCTGCTCTTGACAGCAAACATACAACAATTTCATTATTGGGCACGTGAAAAAATACTTTTTCACCGCCATCTTTAATCCTCTCTCAACGCCCCTTCAGGACAGCATCGCGCAGCTCTTTTATTTTTCCGGCGGGACCGGCATACGCCCAGGTCTCGCAGACATCCCGGACCTCACGTTCACCGTGCGCGACAGCAATAGCAGGTGAGTGATGTTCCAATTCGCCGAAACCGCCGTACATGCCGTCGTCGATATAAACCTCCGTCATGTAGCCGTCGTCGCCGGGATCGAGGCATGGGAAATCGGCATACACGGCATCTTCCCTGACAGTGAACGACCTGACCACCAGGGACGCCGGTTCGCCCGCAGTGGAACAGTACACCATAAGCCCTTTGCTGTGGGACGCCTTCACGGAGAATTTATAGCTGGCGGGGGTTTCGACACGGCAGGTGATGAGATTATCCGCGAGTGAGTAGCCGGGCTTGCCGATAAATGCACGGGGCGCCGCTCCCTGCCTGACCGGGACGGTGATTTCGCCGCCGCCCGGAACCTGGATGAGGTTCCAGATACACGGGAGCACCGGACTCGCCGAAGTATCTCTCAGGCTCAGCGTCGTCGTGAGGCGGTATCCCGCGAACGCCACCCCTCCGGACGGCTCGTACGGCGGGGCATCCATGAGGGCGACCGTTTTCCGGAGGCGAAGGGGAAGTGTCGTCTTCGAACGGTGAAAGGTCACCGTCATATCGGATTCGAGTGTCACCGACGTGGTACGAACCTCTACAATCCGGTATGCGCCGGGATCGACCGAACGGGGAACATCGATATTGTCCGGGTACCGCTCCATGTCCGCGGTGTGCGTCTCCATCTCGGGTGAAATCCAGGTGCGGTCGCCGCCGATGTTGAGCCATCCACCGCCGGTAAAAAACGCACGGGCGGAAGAGAGGTCCCGCAGTCCCGGATTCACCCAGAACTGGTTCGCGGCCCCATCGGGATACACCCCGAGAATACGTCCTCCGAACGGGAGCACGAGCGCCGCATCCTGCAGGGGGACAGGCTCATACCCCGCCTTCCGCAAGGTTTCAACCATCTGTTTCATCGTATACATCCCCTTTCGCTCATTGCGGTCTCACCGTTTCCCGCCTTCGAGGCTCTGTGATTCAAAAGGCTCCCTGCTGACCAGAAGACTCGTCATGCCGCCGTCGGCGAAGAGATTCGCGCCGGTGATATAGCTTGCATCGTCGCTCGCCAGAAAGACCGTTGCCCGCGCTATTTCCTCGACAGTCCCCACCCGTCCCATCGGGATATTCGCTTTCCAGTAGTCTATGCACGCTTCACGGGACGGCGCCACATTCATGATGTCGTCCCATATCTGCGTATTGATGAGACCGGGGCTCAGGGCGTTGACCCTGATGTTCCGTGTGGCGAACTCGACCGCGAGCGCTTTGGTGAGGCCGATCATGCCCCATTTCGCCGCATCGTACGGAGCGGCGCCGGTCAGCGAAGCATGGGTGTGTACTGTGGCCATGTTGACGATTGACCCGCCGCCCGTCTTGAGCATCTCGAGTATGCAGTACCGGCAGAAAAGGTATGTTCCCCGCAGGTCGGTGTTCACCACCCGGTCCCAGTCTTCCGCTTCCACATCCTCAAAATTCTTGACGAAGTTCACTCCGGCGTTGTTCACGAGAACATCCACTCTGCCGTAGGTTTCAACCGCTATGGCGACAGTTCGCCTGACATCTTCCTCGACCGACACATCGCATCGCACGAAAACTGCATCGCCGCCTTTCGCGACGATCCCTTCGACAACCGGTCGACCATTGATCTCGCGGCGGGATGCGGCGACAACCCTCGCTCCCTCCTGTGCGAACATCTCGGCAACGGCTTTCCCGATACCCGCTCCGGTCCCGGTCACAATCGCCACTTTGTCTTTCAATCTCATCTCACGATCCTTTCCCGGATCACATGGTGAACGAGGATATGTCCTCTCCGAATTTATGTCGTATGGTCACTTCGCGAGCATAGTGCTGTAAGCAAGGATAATCATCGCAATGACGAGTATGACAAGCGCGGCATACATCTGGATTCTCGGTTTCCCCGTGACACCTTTCCATTCTCCGCCGAGGAATCCGACTATCTGCCCTCCCATGATCTGGAATGTCTGCATGATGCCGAACCCGACCGATGCGCCGAGGACCCCGAGAGTAATCATGCCCCAGCCGAGAAGCAGAACTGCAACGATGAAATGCGCCCCCATTACCATGGCAAGGAGGAAATCGCGCCCCCCCTCTGCGAACACCGCCCATGTCCGGTTCTTCGTCATGATGATGACCGGGTATACGAGATTCACGAGCATTCCGCTGAACAGACCGGCCGCCCAGACAGCCATGCTCGCAGGGACATCGCCAGCCCCGCGTATCTTCATCGCCTCGACAATCGGTCCCTGGCTGTAAACGAACGACAGGGCTATCCCTGCCGAGAGCACACCCGAAACGATGCACATGATCAGCCCGCCGAGAAAACCTCCCGATGTCTGCTCCATTTTCCTGAGCGTCCTGTCACGACCGAATCCCGCGAGCGAAATGAGGATAACCCCCAGAATGATGACCACGATGCCGGCCATGACCATATTCGCGGCGGGCGAACCGATATCGGGCGAACCGCTGAAAAGCCCGGTGCCCTTGAACACCATCGGAACGGTAACCCCAACCGCGACACCGAGTCCTGTCATGATGGCGAGTGTGAGCGCTGAGCCGATTCGGACGATGCTCAGAACCCACAGGATGTTCGCGATCCCCCAGCCGAGGGCAAAAAGGTTCGACTTGATCAGGACATTCGATGGTATTGTGCCATACCCCGCGAACGCATGCGGGCACAGCGTCAGGGTCACCGCCCAGGGGACGACGAACAGCCCGAAAAACATCGCCACTAACCAGAACTGCTCAAACCGGTATTTCCGCATGAATCTGATCGGCCAGCCGATGCTCCCCATGCTGAGGCCGGCAAGTATCACCAGTATAACTCCAAAAACCGTCGTCATCATTTACCCTATCCTCTCCACAACGTTATCAGGGGATACATCGCGGGAATTGACCTGTATCGCAGGGTCCCTGAATCTGGTTTTTTTCAGGTGGCGAGGATGAGTTTCCCTTTCCGCTGCGGCACCCACGCTCAATCGTGATGGAATACCTCGGTCATATCCGCCCACCACTCATCCTCACGGGTGGTCGGGAGCTTCTTCTGCATGGGCTTGCAGATATCCCACCATCGCTGGGTTTCGGGGTCTCGTGCCATACGTCCCATGTCCCCCGCGAAATCATCACCCATATATTCGAAATAGGAATAGAGCCGCCCCTCGTGAAGGAAAATGGAGTAATTCTGAATGTTTGAATCCTGAATCTGCCGGAGAACGCCGGGCCAGACCGCGGTATGAAGCTTTTTGTATTCTAACTCGTGTTCCGGCCTGAGGTCGATGACACTCCCGAAACGCCGGGCTTCACGGAACGGTTTTTTTATTTCGCCCATGTGAAACACTTCCTCGATGGTCGTCCACCATTCACCCTCGCGGGCGGTTTCGAGCCGTTTCTGCATGGGTGTACACAGCTCCCACCAATCACGAGTCAAAGTGTCCGCGGCCATTTCCGCCATGTCCGCATCGAAATCGGTCCCCACATATTCGTAATACGAAAACAGCATGCCTTCCCGTAAAAAGATGGAGTAATTACTGATATTGGACCTGGTGATCTGCTCGAGCACCCCGGGGAAAACGTTTCTGTGGAGGATGATGTACCACTTCTCGAACTCTGTCCTCAATCCTATCAGACTTCCGTACCGTTTCATACAGCACTCCTTATCGACTGGTCAGTAAAATGGTCTCAGGAGGGCGGTGAAAAAAAATTCACGCGCCCGATAATGAAATATGTTGTCTATGTGCTGTCAAGGGCATGTAAATCAGCACTTCGTGCTGACCCTTGACAGCGTGTATCTACACAGTTGATATTTTTCACCGGGTTTTCAGTAAATATCATCGAAACTTCAGGCCGTTCCGGTCCCCTTCGCGAGCGCCTTAGGTATGCTCATGAACCGGTTGTACTTGTCTTCGTATATGTTCCTGCTTTTTGAGGGCTCTATCACCGTTTCGTTGAAGTCTATCTCACGGTAAGCTTCCTCTATGGATCCATAGATTCCCGCACCTTTCATAGCGTAAACCGCCGCCCCGATAGCGGTGATTTCCGTCTGCGAGGTCACGCTCACAGGGAGTCCGGTGACATCCGCCCGTATATGGTTCCAGAGCATGTTTTTTGCCCCTCCCCCCACGACGCGGATACCCGCCGGGGAAAAACCGGTCGATGTCCGGACAACTTCGAGGGCGGTATTGAGCTGGAACGACAACCCTTCAAGCGCCGAACGGTAAATCTCCCCCCGTGTTGTCGTCACTGTCAGTCCGTGAATCAAGCCGGGAATATGGTATTTCTGGAGCGGGCCGGTTCCGGGAACGAAGGTCGGGCAGAAAAAGACGTTGTTCGCCGTGGGGCCCACCTCCTCGGCCTCATCGATCATCACACGGTAAATATCCCCGCGTGATTCATCCGCCGCATAGAACTGCTTTCTGACCCATTCGAGCACACCCGAGCCCATCATCAGAAGCTGTGGATTCCACATCCCGGGCTCTGCATCGAATTCGAAAGTAAGTCCGTTTCCATATCCCGTATCGTTGGGGCTGAATACATCAGTCCTCACAAGCAGGATCTCCCATGTCCCGGAACTGAGAACCGCCTGATCCGTGCGGGCGCCCGACCCGATGAGCGCAAACTGGGTATCGTGACCGGTCGCAATCACCGGAACTCCGGCAGGCAGGCCTGTTTCCCGCGCCGCCCGGGCGGTAACCGTGCCGATGGTCTCCCCGGGCTCCACCCATGGGGGAAAGAAGGAAGCGTCCATCCCGGCAAGCCCGAGCATTTTCCCGGACCATACCCGGTTCTTCATATCAACCGCCATCATGGTCCCCGCACTCGTCGAATCGATCGAACGTTCACCAGTGAGGCGGTAACTGATCAGTCCCGGCGCCATGAGCCATGTGTCGGCGTGGTCAAACACCCCGGGGGTGTGCTTCCTGAGCCACAGAAACCGGAGAAGGGTGTTGAAACGGATGATGGTGTACCCGGTAATCGAGTATATCTCGCGGGGATCAAACATCTGAGCGACTTCGCGGGTGGTTTCTTCCGTCCTTGTGCATTGCCAGGAAATCACCGGATAGACCTGGTCGCCGTTCCTGTCGAGAAACGTGCCGTCGGCGCCGAACGTGGTCACCGTAACCGCCCTGATGCTTTCAGCGGGAAAACCGTCGCACAGTTCGTTCGACACCCGGCGGATTTTCTCCCAGAGCGCATCCATGTCCCAGATATAATAGGCTTTGCGTACACCCGGCTGCCGTGCCGGGGCATTCGGCGTTGCGGCAGATTTGACGATCCTGCCCTGAACGTTCACCGCGCTCATGGTGATATTGGTCGATCCGCAGTCGATGACAATCACCACATCCTGTTTCATAGAGGTTTCCCTTTTCAGCGTCTTATATTCTTCTATTCTTCATGCACGGACATACGCACCGGCGGTGAGCAGTCATCCGAGTTCGGGAATGTCTTCCTCCCCGAGATTCAGGGGATAGCGCCCGTATTCGCGGACCAGATTGACAACATATTCGTACCGCTCCCCGGAGACATTCCCCGGGACGGAGTGATCCGACTGGAAGATATATCCCCCGCCTTTCGCGGCGTTCAGCTTTCTGAGGACGATTTTCTTCAGTTCGCCGAGAGGCGCATGTGCCCAGTCTATGACATCCATATTGCCGCAGAACCCGATGCGATGCCCGTACTTCTTCCGAAGCTCAACGACATCGAGCCCGGCTTTCGCTTCAAGCGGATTGTAGGCATCGACACCGATTTCGATGAAGTCCCCGAATATCCGTGACACATTTCCGCAGCCGTGATAAATCACCGGGAGCCTGTGATCGTGGCATATATCGACAATGGCCCTGACGCCCGGTTTGAAATGCTTCCGCCAGAAATCGGGGGAGAACAGCATGTCCTTTTTATAGGCGACATCCCCCCAGATCACCATGCCTGCCAGGAGTCCCTTTGCGGCTGCGATCTGGGCTTTGGTCAGTTCGACCGAGAACTCAATGATACGGTCGACGAACCGTGCGATCTCATCCGGATACAGCCCTATCCACAGGAGCGCATTACCCGATCCGATGATGCGCCAGAGCGTTTCATGCCCTTCGCAGACGCTGCCATAGACGGGGTAGTCAGGGTACAATGTTTTTACCGTTTCTATCCAGGGCGGGCTGTTCCGCACGAACCCGTCGCCGACCCCGGCGAGCTGATTGTCGCCTTCGCGAAACATCCTCCGCTCATCCCACGGGTCGTCGAACTCGAACGCCGCCATTTTTTCGATTGTATCGGTCTCGAAATTCAGAAATGCCGGCATGGGGTCACGGAATTTCTTACGGATGACCGCCTCGAAACCGGTCCGGACAATTACGTTTTCGTCAGTTTCCTCCATGATCTCGAACTGTTTGATATGCGGGTCCATGTTGGGAACTGTGACTATCCAGTCGAGATCATAATGACGGTAGATATCGGCGTCCGGAGGCAGGCCGAGTTCCTTTCTCCAGCGCTCGATAAAACTTCCCCAGAAAAAATCGCTCACCGGCACACGGTCAGATTCCTCGTGGTGAAGCGTCCTGTTCATCCGCTCGAGTTTTGCGCGGCATCCGGGCGTTCTATCCATTCTTCAAACTCCTTTAAAAACTGGTGAAAAATATCATCCAATATTTAATCTAATATCGAGGATAAGATCCTAAATTTAGACCATAATGATACATTTCATTTTCTATCATGAAATTTGGATTTCTTTTAACATCTAATAAAATGTGTTTCTTAATTTTACCATTTGTTTCTATTCGAACAACTGCCGTACCTCCAGGTATCCAAGTTTTACCTTGACCACTTACCCAATAAGGTTTACGTTTGCTTAGAGTATTATCATTATTTATTTCTCTAATTTTTATTGGAGGCGCGTTCGATGTGTAACTATATCCTCTTTCAATTGGGAGGGCATAACGAGTACGTGCTTTATTAACCAATATACCAAGATTCGGATACGTTGTTACAGTCCATTCTTCACCATTTCGAATGATAACATGTTTGTCTAAATATTTTGCTATATTGTATTCATTTAATGCTTCTTTATATTTTTCAACTTTACGAAGTGTTGGAAATAATAAATATTTTAATATATAATAGATTATAATTAGACCAGGAATCGGTATACCAAGAAATGCTAATAATGGATTTGGATTAAAGAGAAACATTATAAAACTTATTAACCAACATATAATTGTATAAAAAATTAGTAATTTTTTATTACTTTTTGCTTCTTCTATATTTCTATTTGTAATACCATAATCTTCAGGTGTTGGTATTTTTAATTTATTATCTATCCGGTATTCTGAATCATTCATCGGATTACCATTACTATATAATTCCCTAACCATTATAATAAATCTCTCTTTACAGTAACTTGATAATATAAATATAAACTGTCAGGGGTCAACACGAAGTGCTGATTTGCATGCCCTTGACAGCACAGAGACAAAATACTTTAATCATCGGGCGTGTAAAAAGAATTCTTTTTCACAGCTCTTGTAAGAAAAAAAGCTTCTCTTATCAAGAGTCAAGACCGTGGGAAATGTCATAAAATACGATAATACAGATTAATAAATTCCCGTACAGGAGTCAAGAATCTTGTTGAGCGGGTATACAACAAAGAGGAATTAAAAACCATTTTCAGAACAGGTATCTGGAGTGTGACCGGACGCTGTGAAACCCGACTGTCTCACTGCCTGTGAGCCTCCCCTGCCTTTTCTGTAAATATCTAAAAATTTATCACCGTTAATAAACCTTAGTTTCCTTTAATCGGTACACAGGACGGGGGTAAAAGCGGGGTATAACCGCTTGTTATTCCAATGTGTTAAGGTATTCGCATAACAAGTAATATTTAAACCTGACTCGGGAATACCGTTTTTCTGTCGCCAGTTGTCGGACACTTGTCCCCTACCCCGAAGCCTTGCTGGACGGTGTTCTGGGTCATTTTCACTTTTTCAGAATATGGGGTATGGGACTCCGGAAGCGTACTGTCTATTATTGAAATACCGCTTGCAAAACCGCCGGTATATATTAAATTCACAATATATTCAACGGGGCCACCGATAACCTTTGACTATGGTAAAGGGGGTATTGACATGACTATCGAAGAACGTTTTGAGATTCTTGAAAAGGAACTTGCGGCAGCGAAACGGCTAATCCACCGGTTGATGTTCGGTGCTGGTCTTGTCCTGGGGATGTGTGTCCTGTTTGTGGCCGTCCACGGTGGTGCAGGTGTTGCGCATGGACAGACAGGAGAGAGGGTCATTCGGGCCAAAAGGTTTATGGTGGAAGATGACCAAGGCCGAATCCGCGCCGGGCTGTACGTGGACGAAGACGGGCCAAAGCTGTTCCTGTCTGACGAGAACGGCAAAGTCCGTGCCTGTATGGGCGTGTTCAAGAACGTTCCAAATCTGTACCTGTACGACGAGAAGGGCGCCGCACCCCTAGCCGGGCTGTACGTGTGGGAGAACAGGCCATGTCTGGTCCTGTGGGATAATAACAGACAAATACTATGGTCTGTTCTGCCATAAATGAAAGAAAAGCGATTCGTATAATAAATTATGACAAAAAGGGGGGTATCATGTCACGCACAGCAAAGTGTTTATTCATTGCACTGGTTATGTCAGTAATGATTATGGTGCTTGCTTTGGTTTACCAAACAACTTCAGCATCTGACGCTGACGAGACGGCTTCATCAATCAGAAAGACGGTTGTTGCAAATTTGGAAGCTACGCAATCTAAAGATATCGAAGCTATTATTAAAACCGTACACTCTCAAACGCCATTCTATCTGGACGGACTACAAGCAATAGTATCCCTCTTCAAAGAATACGATTTTGAATGCAAATATGAGTTGCTGTCGTATAAATATATAGGACAGGATGGGGAGTATGCGATTGCTCGCTTGAAATTTTCCACAAAGAAGGTCTCAGGGTCATCAGCTTTTCGAGACAACACGCTCGACACAATTGTAGCATTTCGACAAGAGAAAGGACAATGGAGATTTTGGAATCAGTTGGTATTGGAATTAAAGTACGACAACGAATAAGCTGAACAAATGCAGAATTTTAAATGAGTATGCAAAAAACTCCCTTTAAACCGCTGTACACGCCCCACAATCAACGATCTCCACATGAGACGTATACCAAATGCCAGCGGTAAACATGCCGTAGAATTGACTCATGTTTCTGAGTAGTACCTCGGTAGTACCGGACACATATACCAAACAAAAACCCACTCACATAATTTCTGTAAGTGGATGTGTTTATTGTCAATTTATTGGAGCCGATGGACGGAGTCGAAACCCGAACGTCTCATTGCCTGCGAGCCCGGGGAATCAGAAGAAGGGCGGAAAATCCGTTTTGTCGGGGATAAGGGCGACACCCTCGAGTTCGACCAGCCATGACGTACGGCAGACCGAACCCTGGAGCAGGAGGAGCGGAATACGTGAGGGGATTTCCGTTTCGAGGACTTCCATGACTTTCCGGCTGTCCTTGAAACTACGGACATACGCAATATAATATGCCATATCGTCGAGGTCGGCCTCGTGGGGGGCGAGAAGAGCCCGGATGTTTTCAATGGTCTGCCGGGTTTGCATCCGCACATCGTTTTGATGAAGCACATGACCGTACATGTCGATGCTTGCGGTTCCGGATATATGGAGGTGAGACCGGTCGCCGAATCTGACCCGTGTTCCCCGCTCGAACGTCACACCATATTGTATGGTGGGTGACAGGTGATTGAGGGCTTCCATGCGGACGATCTGTTCATGCCGGAGGTTCTTGATGGCAAAAGCATCGAGAGCAACAAGGGAGTTCACCTCTTTCGAAAATCCTTCGATGCCGGTGCTTGCGATATAGCGCGTGTCGGGAATGAGTCCGTATTCCTCGAACAGTTCTTTACGGGCTTCGACCATCCCCGTGTAGTGATTATCCACATCACGGACATACACCCACGTTCTGACAGCATTGTCGATGAGTGTCATGCCGTGTTTCGCCAGTATGGATGTGAACGCATGGAATACCTCCCACGACTGAAGGTAGGAATCGAATTCGCCGAAACCACAGAAATTCGCTATCCATAAAAGGTCGTAATATTTTCCCTGTATGAAGGCACCGTTACGGCGGTCGTCCTCGTCATAGGTGAATATTTCACGGTTCAGAGGACTGCCGTTGGTTTTGATATGGTACACGAGGAGACTGATGTCCCCGCCGAATACAGGGCTCTGCTGGATTGTAGAGACAGCACCTTTCCGGAGCACCTTATAAATTTTCGATTCCCTGAGGACCGACTTCTGATTGGCGATATCGCTCATGTAGAAACGTCCGAATACAAGGGTTTCCTCGGACAACCCGCACTGCTTCATGACCAGCATGTACGTTTCATAGAGTGTCTCGAGCTCTTCAACGAACGATATGCCTTCATTCGAATTGATCGAAAGGAAATACTCCTGAACGCCGGCTGCTGTCCGGAATGTGGATCCCTTCACCAGGCTGTTTATGGTAAAATGTTCGACACTCATTATCCTGTTTCTTCCACACAAAATGCCTGTTGTCACAGAGCCGAATTATTTATTAAACTTCAAAAAACAATAAATTCTGATTGTACTCACCATAATGTATGAACAATACGGGTCAAGTAAATATAAGCTATTTAATATAATTATTTTTTTTGCTATACTCAAGAAAAAAAGGCGGGTAAATAAACCCGCCTTTCTGTTTCGTATCAACTCCCCTCCCAATTATCATAAGAAAAAATCCCGCAGGCACGCACGGCGGCTTCGGGCAGTGCCCGCACTGTGATGGTGTGTACTGTTCAGAACATGATTCAGTTTCGATATACTGTGCGAACACATCCGTACAGGATATCAGTGGACATTGACCTTTACACCGCCCTGTTTTTTCGGAAAGTCACTGGTTGGAAAGATCATTAATGCGTGCTTTCAGTTGAGGATTGTTCGGATCATGTTCGAGCGCCCTGTTGAGGACTGTAAGCGCTTCATGTTTTTTCCCGGTACTCAGATAGAGGTTCCCGAGATCAATATAACCCTGAATATGAGATGGATCGAGAGTCAGCGCTTTATTGTACATGGCGATCGCCTCTTCCTGGGCTCCCTGTTTTTTCGACAGAACGTTGCCGAGCATGAAACACACACTGGGATTGTTCGGTGTCGACTGATATACCTTTCTGAACGCTTCCTCCGCTCTATCGTACTCCATGGTATTCATATAGACAAGACCGAGGTTATGGAGGGCTCCGGTATTTCCTGGCTCGATTTTGAGCGCGGTTGTGAAATCCTGTTTGGCTTTGTTATAATTCTTTAGTATGAAATGGATGGTTCCCATCCTGCTGAACGCCTCGGCGTCGGGCTGGTTTCTCACCACCGTTTCGAACGAGAGCAGTGCTTTATCATACTGGTTCTCGTTCATGTAGATTACCCCGAGATTAAATTGGGTGTTGGGCAGTTCCGGATCGAAGCTAACCGCCTTTTCGAACATTTTCCGGGCCGAGGCGGAGTCCCCCTTATTCAGAAAGATCACTCCGAGGCCTTCGTAGGCTGGCGCGAAATTACGGTCGACAGCGATGGCGGCTTCGAACGATTTTTCCGCATTAACGTATTCTTTACGCTTCAACTGAATCGTACCAAGATTACTATTGATTGAGGGATCCCGGGGATCGAGCCTGAGCGCTGTTTTAAATTCCGCTTCGGCTTCTTCCACCTGTCCCATCCGATCCAACAGAACACCCAGATTACGGTGCGCGATGGAAAAATCCGGATTAAGTTCAATGGATTTCCGGAAGGATTTTTCCGCCTCCTCGTACTTATTTAACTGAAAGAGTTTATCGCCTTTCCGTGCATACGAGTAGTAATCCACGAAAGCCTCGTTGATCTGTTTGATGCCGTTGGGCTTTATGTTGACGAATTCGGGGATGTTCCTCGCCCTGTCAGTAGAAGAAAAGCTCGAGAGAAGAACCGGCGGTGTATCGTTCCCGTTCTCGTCTATATGGGTCAGGAACAGGTTGGTATAGGCGCCGTATTCTTTCGAGGAAAACACGAGCCACCGGCTGTTGGGCGACCAGCTGTGCCGCGAGTTCATCAGCGAGGTGTTGCAGTTCATGAGCCTCGGCTCGGCTGAAAAATCCGCCGGCATGATATAAAGCTTACTGTCGGGCTGGAGGAGCATGAAACTCCGTGCCCTGCAGAATACGATCCATTTACCATCGGGTGAATACCGGGCAAAATAATTACTCATCCCGTTATGGGAGGCCCCGGGAACCGGCTCGGGTGTGCCGCCCCTGCCTTCATTGAACGGAATCCGGTACAGGTTGAACGTATAGGTCGCCCCGCCCTCCGATTCCTCGATGTATTCCTCGCCGCCCAGAACAATCGCCGACTGCCGTATATCCAGAACGGCGTTTTTGGTCTTATCGTATTTGACGAATTCAGTGAGCGGCGTCCGGGCGAAGATGACATGTTTCCCGTCGGGGCTCCAGGTCGGGTTCGCCTGGACATAGTCGGGGTCGTCCGCGCCGGGAAGCGAATAAATGGTCTTCTTTTCACGGTCGTAAATTGCGATGATGCCCTTGACAGGGAAAAACAATTGGGAAAAGATCAGTTTTTTACGACCGAGAAAGATAACCCGGTCTTTGACAGCCGAAGCGACATACCGGCCGTCGGGTGATATCTCGGCGAGCAGCCCGAAAGTCGGATCGCCTTCCTCACGTTTATAATCGCTCCAGGTGATGAGCTTGTCACGGGTCAGAAAAATCTGTTCCTCGATTGGTGTGATGACGTACGATCCCTTGTCGCCGCCCGAATCCACATCCATCGCGAGCGTGGAGCCATCGGGAGTGAACGTATGGCAGTTTCCGCAGACCGGCAGGTTTTCCAGGACAACCGGCGGGCGCTCACTTTTTGAAATGTCGCCGAGACGCCACTGAATCAGCTCCATTTTCTCCCGCGCGAAATCAAACGGGAGCGGGACATCACGGTAAAAAATCGGCGCCCCCACCGAATCGGCCGAGGTGGAAATCGTTATGGCATCGGCCGACAGTGGCCTGAACCGTGAGAGCAACTTCCCTGCGGGTGATTTTTTCATGCCGGTGATTGTTATCCGCGCCTTTTTCTCTATGGACTGCTGTTTTATGGTTTCCCACACGTTGAGGGACGGTGTCCATTCAGGTATCACAGCGGTTTGGATTATCGGATCTTCCACTCCCTGTAAATCGACAACAATACGCCACTCATCGGCGCCGGATGCAGTATCGGTCCACCGGACTGTCGGCGGGGCTATTTCCGGAGGAAAAAGCGCCCCGTCGAACGGATAGGTAATGTCGAGTTCCTTGACCGAATGAGGCCATAATCCATAAAGAAAAGCCGCGCCAACGACTATCAATATACCAACAAATTTCAAAGTTCTATTTCTCATCACATATTCCTCTCTACCCGGACAGAGTCGGTTTAATGTCCTGCAAAAGCATGAATTGAAAATAGCGAGTATACAAACTGAGAGTCAAGCCTTTTCTCATACGAGCATGGTTCCATCGCTCATGATACCCCGATCATTATTTTATATACTTATTCTGCTTTGAAATGTTCCGATTAACCTGAAAAAATATTGATATCAGGTAGAAAAAATTAATCATATACACAACCGCCCGATTTATTATTGCGGATTGCGGATTATGGAGCGAAACATTCTATAAATGATTTCAAATCCTTTAAATACATATTGTTCTTTCTTTGCTTGCCCAGAGAACGAACCAGAGAAAAGGCACACCGGAGGAATCGTTTTCCGTTCTCACCGGCACCCTTTCCCGGGAATCTCAATCCCCCTCCCGTCCACACCACCGTCTGAGCGTCCTTTTCGGGAAAGTGTTTGTTCGCCCGGCGATTCCTCAGGGGGAAAGACATGACACTGCGGAACAAACCCATCCTTCTTTTCTTTCGCCTGAGAGAGACAGGTGCAAGGACTGAGTACCGGAATAAATGAACTATCCCGCAGCAGAGCTGCGAGATATCGCCGTTTAAACACTCACCCCCGCCCTTTCAGGGCGACCCCTCTCTCGCATGCGAAAGAGGGGTTTTGCACCGAAAAAGACTGTCGTGCAAGACATTCCCTCTCTTGAGGCACAAGAGGGAACCGAAGGGTGAGTTCGAGGCAGGGCAAGAGATAGCAGGCATGTTACACCGGAGTAAAACTCCGAGGAATTCTTCTGACAAAAATATTCATAACATTCGTGAATAATCCGTGAAAAGAAGTATTCATGTAATCATACCCACAGCCGAATGTTACACAGATAATTCAAAATTATAATTTTTTCTTGACATACTCGTAAAAAGTCATTATTCTGTTATATATACATTTATTTTTCTTCCGATTACATGTTCAACACGTTATAATCTGAAAGGAGGTTTGTCCGGCGTATATGATGTTGAGTATTAATGAGTAACAAGTAGTATTACAAAACCTTAGGAAAGGTGTTTTATCATGAAAAAAATCTTGTTTTCGTCATTAATTGTCTTTCTGGTCGCTTCATGGTCGCTTGCGGCTACCTTCAACCCGACACCGTTGGTTCTGACTGTTCAGGCGGGGGTTCAATACGACTTCGACGGAAGTGAACTGATCATTCCATTCACCATCGGGGGAACACCTGCCTCCGTGTGGCTCGTCATCAACACCAACGGAAAAGCCGATACCATATCGCAAGTCAGAAACGGCTATCTCGGATGGCATTATGTCGACAAAATCGACACAACGGTGTATGTTTCCCAGAGATACGACCGTGCTGTCGGCCAGACTTCGATTGTCTGGGACGGTAAGAATGAGAACGGCAACCTTCTGGCGGAAGACACCTACTCGTATTATATCTGGGGGTATGATAATGTCACTGCCCGCCAGGAAGTGAGCTGGTACGTGCAGATCGCCCACGGATGGGATGCGCAGTACTGCACCATCTATGAAAATGATGACCAGGGACTGCCGCTCGCCAGACCGGTCATCATGGGGAGCGAATCAGCCTGGTCGGTCTTGTCCGGTATCGCCTATGGACCCACCTGGTTCACTGTCGCATACGGAACCGCGTTCAAGTGGGTGCTCGGCGGCGATTCCCGTGATTACAACAATTATGTTCACACGGTCTGCCCGGGCTTTGAAAATTCATGGGACAACGACATCGGTTTCAACATGGGCGGCGCGGTCTTCGACCCGAACGATTACTCTACATTCTACGCCCATAGCTGTAACATCAAGGCAAAAACCGGGACCATGGAGAAGTGGCAGTTTGTTTCCGACGGTCAGGCTACCAAAGACGAAGACTGGCTCGGCTGGGAGAACCTGACATGGGAAGAGCAGGGCATGATGATCGGCGCCTGGTCGCAAAAGGATCCCTCCTTCACCGACGGCAACTACATCTATGTCTATGTTCCCGGTCTCCATCAGAAGGAAATCGAGTGGAACTGGCTCCGCTGCGTCAGCTTCGATGGCGATGTCATCTTCGAGAAGCTGATGCACGACTGGTATTATCCGGATGATCCGAATCCGCACGGCTACATCAACGGGTCGTTCCATAATTACGCATGTCGGTTCCCGTATCAGATGATCCTCTCGAGCCATACCTGCTGTCTGACCCAGTTGATCGACACATCACGGCTTGTTGCCGATGTCGATGACGACGCCACTATGCTCAAATGGGAAAACGCGAACGGCGATTACTGGCTGGATTCGGCTTACGATCCGAATGTTGAGCCTGCATGGTACTGCCTGGCCGACGATAAGACCACCTCGATGAGAAGGGCGTCTGCCTCGATCGACCGTAACGGATTCACCATCATCGGAACCGGTTACTACGGTGTAACCTCCTTGGCGGTGGCGACTCAGGACGGTACCGGAGTCGGTAACATGGCCTGCTCGGACGACACAATCAGCGATAATGTCTACGAGAAGTTCGGTGGCCAGGTCTGCGACAACGGTTCGATGTACGACGGGTACTACCTGGACAACAGGACCAATACCGAAGCGGAAGCCGCGGCAGGGGGCAAATCCGCCCCGGTTTCGGTCAATAAGCCTGCGAAAATCTCCGACGCGAACAGGACCTGGACCTGGTATGTCGCCTGTGATTCGGCCGGCGGCATCATCTCCAAGAGCGGTATAGCGCCTGCTGTCGAAGACGATGTCCAGGCGGCATTCGCTGTCGCGCAGAACGCACCCAATCCTTTCAACCCGACGACGACTATCAACTTCACCATTCCGACCGCTGCTCAGGTCACCGTCGATATCTACAATGTCGCCGGTCAGAAGGTTGATACTCTCGTCAACGACGTCATGAATGCCGGAGGGCATTCGGTCGTCTGGAATGCAAACGGATTCTCCAATGGCGTGTACTTCTACACGGTGAAATCCGGCGATTTCTCCAAGACGATGAAAATGACGCTCGTCAAGTAAATCATTCATTATCTGCGGATGTCAAGGCCCTGTTCCCCCGGAACAGGGCTTTTTTATAAGTAAGACCGGATTGAAAGCCTTCAGTACTGCATGTGCAGTATCCGATTAATCTTTTTATCCGTTATCTGTTTGCCGTCGGGCATTGGCTGTATTATATTCAATCATACAGCCCTTGTTTATACACGCGCCTAAAAAAACCATAACACCTGAAACAACAGGGACAGATATGACTTGTGTACATTGTGACGCCTGGCGGCGGATGTTTCTATGCCTCTTCATAACTCTGGCCTTTTCTCAGGCCGCAGGTACGCAAACAACCATGGATGATTTCACGTACGGTCCGCGTCTTGAATTTGGGATCAATGGTGCAGGATTGCAATTCGGGTCACGGCCCGGGTGGAGTTCAAAATATGCGCTTACGGGCGGGATATACATGTCGTACCGTATTCTCTACGGACTTACATTTCTTGGGGGGATGTCATTCGGCATCGGCTCGCCGCCCGGGTCTGATACCATAAACTACGGTCCGCATTATCAGATAAATACCGACAAAGGCGGCTACAGTGAGGGAACCTGGATCGGAGCACGGTACGACCTTCCGTTAAACCTCATACACAAGCAGATTTACAATATTCATACTGTTTATATCGCAGGCGGGGCGATCTGGAACTCATACGGCATCAGGAGCGACAAGCAGAAATACTACCCCGACGGATGGGAATCCGGCACTGAAGGGGAACCTCGAATGGAGAACCGTTGGTACCGGGTCGCCGATATGTCCGGATATTTTGTGGCGCTTGCCGCCCGCTGGCGGTTTGACACGATCAACACGGAAGTCAGGGGCTCCTGGATAGGTTCCTATGGTCTTGATATCGGTGTGCGATATACGCGTTATTCCGACTGTGAGCCGGCTCGTGACACCATTGAAACGGCCGGTTCCAATTTCAACAACTTTCAGATTTTTATTGCCGGATCACTGAAATTACGGCTGTTATACTGATCACCCGCTGAAACAAACGTCTTCAGACGGCGGCGTTCATGGAACTTTCAGTAGTCATTCCCGTGTCCGGCAGAAGGGAGCTTCTCTGTCGGTGCCTGCGGTCACTCAACTCGGCCGCGGAAGTGGCGTATGAAGTCTGCGCCGTTGATGACGGAAGCGGTCTCGACGAACAGGGAATCAGAAAAGAAGCTGATGTATCCTTCCCGCTCATCTGGCGTTCGTTCGACACACCAAGGGGACGGAGCGCCGCCCGGAACGAGGGTATCCGTTCAACAACCGGCGGCATTATCGTGTTCATCGATTCCGATATGGAAGCCGGCGAGGGATTTCTGGAAGCTCACCGCACCGGCCATCGCGACCATCCGCATACAGCGGTGATAGGGCGCATCATCTGGCCTGACACTGGCGGCTTTATCCGGTATATCGGTTCACGCGGTGTCGCCAAACTCACCGCAGACGATCCCGTGCCCCCGTGGTATTTCGTTACCGGAAACTCATCGGTCACCCGTGAGGACCTCCCTTCGGAAAACCCGTTTGATGAAACGCTCCCTGGCTGGGGCGGTGAAGACCTCGATCTGGGTATGAAACTCTCCAGGTGCGGGATCACGTTCAAACATGTCCCCGATGCAGTATCATTTCATCATTTCGAGGGCACCCTGAGAGACCATGTCGAGCGGACATTCCGTTACGGGGCTTCTGCCCTTCCCGTGCTTGCCCGACGTTACCCCGAAATCATGAATGCAACCGGGCTTAATCACCTTGACTCCGTGTTCTGGCGGATGCTCATTCATGGATGCATATTCAGGCCCGCAGTCCTCATCGCCGGACTGTGCGACCCGCTGCCTCTTCCCTTCGCGCTGTATGACTACCTCACCTTCGCCGCTTATGCCCGGGGCTGGATGAAAGGGACATCTCCATGAGACGCTTCGTCGTGCTGTTTGTGCTGTTCTGCGCTCTGTCCTGTGCTGTGACACCGGGCAGGAATACCCCTCCCGGCAGCGGAACAGGACCCCGCATTCCTGCCACAGCGGGCACCTACACCCTGACGTTCGTCGGTCACCTCGGAGAACAGGAAGTTCTGCGTTCGCCGCAGGGTATTTCGTTCGGCATCGACGGCACCCTGTATGTCTGTGACCGTGACAACTCAAGCATTATCCGGTTTGACAGGAGCGGCGGTGTTGTTTCACAATTCAACGGATTCGATTCACGGACCGCGAGGATGTTTCTGCCGATTGATGTCAGCGTATCGGGAGGTATCGAGATTTATGTGCTCGACGGTGCCAATTCCCGCGTCCTCAGGTTCGACCGTAACCTGAAAAACGCCTATGTTATCTATACTCCGGACACGGACGGGAACACCCTGTTCACGGTTTTGAACGGACTTGCTTTCGACAGTGTATCGGGCGACCTGTTCATCACCGACCGGAACAACGGTGCCATCATCAGAATCGGCATGCTGGGCGGTAATACCCATTCATCGGGCAGGTTCGGCTCGGAAAAGGCGAGTCTCCGTGAACCTGCTGGTCTGGATGTGGCCCCTGACGGTTCACTTTTCGTCGCTGACATGGGAAACGGAGCCGTCGGAGTCCTGAGGCATTTCGGGGCAGGTATCACATTCATTGGCGCCGAAGCCCTCGAAGCCCCGGCCGATGTCGCAGTACTGCCCGACTCCCTGCTTGCGGTCGCTGACCGGAACGGCGTCGTGGTGATGAACCGGAGGGGTGTGCCGGAAGCTGTCGCCGGCTTCGGAATCGATAGAACGATGAGCCCACGGTCGGTCGCGTACCATGACGGCAATCTCTATATCAGCGATACCCGCTCTGCCGCAATCCTCGTGTACCGCCTCAATAAGAGAACACCGTGAAACACCCAACGCATACACAGGAGGGAACAAACATCATGAATACCAGCAGACATCTCAGGATTCTCGCAGTCGCGGCTGTCGCCATACTGGCCATTTTCCGGTGCGGGACAGGCGGAAAGGGAGCCGGCAACGGTGCTTTTTTTGTCGCTCCCGACGGTGATGACGAAAGCCCCGGCTCGAAGAAACGCCCGTTCATGACTGTATCAAGAGCCCTTGAAGCCGTCCGTAGTCTTCCCCCGGAAAAAGCGGGGAAAATCGTACTGCGCGGCGGGACGTATTATGATACCCGCATTGACCTCACGGAGAAAGATTCAGGGCTGACGATTGAGGCCGCTCCGGGAGAAACCCCGGTTCTTTACGGGGGTCACCCGGTGACGAACTGGGTGCGGGAGGGTGATTTTTTAACGGCCGAACTGGCGGGAGTCAGGGAAGGAACATGGGATTTCCGCGCGTTTATTGTCAACGGTGAAATGAGACAACGGGCCCGTCTGCCTGAAACCGGTGCATTTACCCATCTGTCCGAGTTCAAGGTTCGCTGGATGTCGTCTACCGGCGGCGGCTGGGAGCGGAAACCCACCGAAGAAGAACTCACCACGATGATATACAAACCGGGCGATCTCGGTCCCTGGCTCGACACCAACAACGCCGAACTGACCATTTTTCACGCCTGGGACGAATCAGTCGTCGGTGTCAGGAGCATCGATGACAGGACACACACCATAACGTTTTCGATTCCGTCCGGACATCCGCCCGGAGGTTTTGGCGACTGGATGGAAAAGGCACGGACCTATGTCGTATGGAACATCCGCGAGGGTATGCGCAACCCGGGGCAATGGTATCTCGACCGCACCGCGGGCAAACTGGTATACTGGCCGCTCCCCGGCGAGGATATCGACACGATAATCGCCATCGTCCCCACAGCCGAAACGATCGTACGTCTTGAGAGCGGCATACATGATATCACCCTGAACGGACTTGCGCTGTCCTCAACCACAACGCCTCTCATAACCGGAGGATTCGGTGCCTTACGGTTCGATGGTGCCGTTTCGGGCAGGAAACTCAGCAGATGCCGTTTTACGAATCTCATAGTCCGCAATGTGGGCGGCTGGGGAATAAAAGCCTCCGGCGACAGCCTCACCATCGAGGGATGCATTGTTGAAAACACCGGTGCGGGCGGCATCTCATTCAACGGCATGAATGTGACGGTGAATAACAACCTCATCCACCGCATCGGGATCATTTATCCAAGTGCCCTCGCCCTGCAGGGCGGCGGAACCGACTGCAGAATCAGCCATAATGAAATCCACGAAACTCCCTACTCCGCGATCAACTGCGGAGGTCTTCGGACAATTATCGAGTACAATCTTATCTACGACATGATGCAGGTGCTGAACGACGGCGGCGCAATCTACTGTTTCGCCCCGGAAGAACTCATCATGCGCGGAAACGTGGTGCGCGGTGCCAGCGGTACTCGTGCCCACGCCTATTATCTTGACGAGCGTGCCGAGAACTGTGTGGTTGAAAACAACCTTGCGGTGGACACAACCTGGCCCGTTCACAACCACATGACGAAAAACTGCATCATAAGGAATAACGTTTTTATCGACAGTGGGCACCAGTTGCTGACGTTTCCCCGGACGTCCGGCATGAAGTTCGAAAGGAACATTCTCATTGCGGACGACATCACATTTGAAGCCCCGACAGCCTCATCGGCGAAAACCCCGCTCCCGAAAAACGTGCCCGAGGCGGTAAAGCCGTTTCTGAATGCCAATGGGATAACCGAGATGCCGAACAACATCGTGTACAGCCGGACCGGTACAGTCAATCATAAAATAATCGGAGACTATTCCACAATCAAAACCGTGCCTATGGAGCCGCTCGACGGTACCCTGTATACCGATCCCCTTCTGTCCGACTGGGAAAAGGGCGATTATTCATTCCGTCAGGATTCACCGGCGCACGCTCTCGGTATTACACCGATCGATGTCAGCACCGCGGGAAGGTTAAAAACTCCGGTCACAAAAACGAAAAAATGAAAATACGGGGATATGACTTTTTTGAAAGTTATCACGCCGCTCCGGGCGGTCATTGCTGCCTCCCGACAAATGGGAGTTCCCTGTCGAGAGTGATCCGTTCCGGTGTCACAAGAGCACACCCTCGACAAGCCTGTCCTGAAAGTCCATCTATGCTCCCTGCCGCATAAAAAAACCGGTCTTACTCGCGCAAGACCGGCATGAATGAGAGATAAAGTCCGTTCACCACTCATACGGTCATGATTTCTTCTTCTTTCGTGCGGATGACTTCGTCGATCTTCGAGATATATTCATCGGTGAGTTCCTGTGCCACCTTTTCCCCACGGTGAAGGTCGTCCTCGGTGATTTCGCCCGCTTTCTCCTGCGCTCTCATTTTATCGATTGCGTCACGGCGGATGTTTCTGATGGAGATTTTCGCTTCTTCGCCGAGATTCTTCACGACCTTCAGAATATCCTTTCGACGTTCTTCGGTCAGCTTGGGTATGGTCAACCGTATGACATGACCGTCGTTGTTCGGTGTCAGTCCGAGATCGCTTGCATAGATCGCTTTTTCGATAACGGCGAGCATATTAGGCTGATAGGGCTGAATTGCGATTGTTTTTGGGTCGGTGATAGACAGAGTTGCGACATGTTTAAGCGGAGACATGGTGCCGAAATAATCAATCCTTATGGCATCGAGAAGCGCCACGGACGCTCTGCCGGTGCGGATAGTGGCAAATTCATGCGTCAGATGTTCAACCGCTTTCATCATATGATCGACCGTATGTTTCTTGATTTCCCTATCCATTAACGTCCTCCTTTACAACCGTCCCTACGGGTTCTCCGTTCACCGCCCGTAAAAGCTCCCCTTGAGTGGTAAGATTAAACACAATGATAGGAATGCCGTTGTCACGGCACATTGCGACAGCGGTTGAGTCCATGATTTTCAAATCACGTTTCAGCACATCGTTGTACGATATAACATCGAATTTTTTTGCGGAGGGATTCTTCACCGGGTCGCTTTCAAAAACTCCGTCGACCTTTGTGCCTTTCAGGATTGCATCGGCCTTGATCTGTGCAGCTCTCAGCGAGGCGGCGGTATCGGTGGAAAAGTATGGGTTCCCCGTCCCGCCGGCGAAAATAACGATATTTCCGTCCTCGAGATACCGGACCGCCTGCCGTCGACTGAACGGCTCTGCCAGTTCGACCGGAGATATTGCGGACATAATCCGGGAGGTTGCCCCGAGTTTCTCGAACGAATCCTGAAGTGCAAGGGCGTTGATCACAGTCGCCAGCATACCCATATAATCAGCGGTTACCCGGTCCATGCCCTGTTCTGAAGCCCTGATACCACGGTAGATGTTTCCACCGCCGATGACAATGGCGACCTGAACACCGGACTCGTGGAGCGCCATGACTTCGCGGCATATCGACTGAATTGCTTCGGAAACAATCCCGAAACCCTGTCCGCCCGCAAGCGCTTCGCCGGAAAGTTTCAGGAGTACTCGTTTATATCGTGCCACACGTGTGTCCCGCACTGTTCATGCACCGACTTCGTAACGGATAAAGCGGCCTATCCTGATGTTTTCACCGATAATCGCGATGAGTTCGTTCAGTTTGTCCTGAATGGTCAGCTTGCCGGTTTCATCCCTGACATAGATCTGATGGAGGAGACAGCACTCCTTGTAGAACTTGTTCAGACGTCCTTCCACGATTTTACTGATGAAATCCGGTTTCTTTCCCTCATTAAGCGCCTGTGCCCTGTAGGTTTCCTTCTCGCTTTCAATCTTCGCGGGATCAATGCTTTCCTCGGAAATCGCAAGCGGATTCGTCGCAGCGATATGCATCGCAAGGTTGCGGGCGAATTCCCTGAATTTGTCGTTACGGGCGACGAAGTCGGTCTCGCAGTTCAGTTCGACCATGACACCCAGTTTTTCACCTGTATGAACATAGGTGGCAATATACCCATGCGCCGTATCACGGTTCGACCGTTTCCGGGCGGTGGCAATGCCCTTTTCACGAAGGAGTCTGACGGCTTTCTCCATGTCCCCGCCCGCATCTGCAAGCGCCGTCTTGCAGTCCATCATGCCTGCGCCGGTCATTGTGCGAAGCTCCATCACTTTTTTTGCCGAAATATCCATGGTTTATTTCCTTTCACAGATTGTCTCACATATCAGGCAGGTCCCGTATCTAAATCTTCCCGTTATTCAGAAACATCTCCAGTCTTATCGTGCCCCGCGTCATCAGGCGCCTTTTCCACGACTTCTTCTATGCCCAACTTCTTCACCACGGGTGTACTTTTCTTCCTGGCGGTTTCTTTTCCGGCAGGTATTCTGGTGGAACCAACCTGTTTCCCCTTTTCGGCGGTGCTCATACCAGCATCTGCCCTTTCGGGACGTCTCTGTGGTCTTCTCGGCCGCTTTTCCCGTGTGTCCTGTCGCTCCGGCTCTGTTTTCACGACCCTGAGGGGTTTACTTTTTTCTTTTCCGGCATCATGACCATCGTCAATGTCCCCGCCGGTGTCAGCGACCAGAATCTCCTTCGATTCCTCTCTGTGAATTTCGGAGACAGCAGCGGTCTCATCCTCTTCGCGCATGTGCAAACCCTCGATGATTGAATCGGTAATTGCCGTAAGAATCACCTTTATCGAGCGGATGGCATCATCATTCCCCGGAATGGGATAATCGATGGGTTCCGGGTCACAGTTTGTATCGAGAATAGCACAGACTGGAATACCGAGCCGATTGGCTTCTTTCACCGCGATGTATTCACGTTTCGTATCCACAACCACCAGTAGTCCGGGGAGTCTGTTCATCTCGCGAATGCCGCCGAGCATCCCGAGAAGCTTCAGTTTCTGTTTTTCTGTGGTCAGGATTTCTTTCTTGGTCAGAAGTTCATAGGTACCGTCGGTTGACATTTTCTCGAGATGTTCCAGACGCTTGATACTCTGACGTATGGTGCGGTAATTGGTCAGCATCCCGCCAAGCCAGCGGTTGGCCACATAATGCTGTGCGCACCGCTCGGCCTCCTGCCTGACGATGGTTGATGCCTGCGGTTTTGTACCCACAAAAAGAACAGACCCGCCACGTGCCGTGATTTCCCGGATCGCATCGCAGGCCTTCATAATCAACTCATGTGTCTTTTTGAGATCGATGATGTAGATGCCGTTACGTTCGGTGAAGATGAACTTTTTCATCTTGGGGTTCCACCGTCTGGTCTGGTGACCGAAATGAACCCCTGCTTCCAGAAGATTCTTGATGGTTAGTTCCGCCACTGTGGTTTTCCTTCTTCTTAATAGGTTGTACCTCCGTTCCGTTCAACCGCCAGGAAACCTCATTGCATAAGGCACCACCCTGTAACGTCCCGGAACGTGCGTGATAGCAGACAGCATCCATTAACGCTTGGAGAACTGGTACGCTCTGCGGGCGCCGGCAAGACCGTATTTCTTCCGCTCTTTGACACGCGAATCACGGGTTACAAGGCCGGCTCGTTTGAGAACCTGCTTCATTTCCGGGTCCATGATGATAAGAGCCCTGACGATGCCGTGACGGAGTGCCCCCGCCTGGCCCGAAAGCCCGCCTCCTTTAATATTCGCAGAAATATCGAGCTTTCCGTTCATCGCAGTCAACTCGAGCGGCTGTTCGATGAGCCGGATTGATGTCGGCCTGCAAAAATAGTCGGGCGCGTTCTTTCCGTTCACGATGATGTTACCGGTGCCGGTCTTTACCCGCACACGTGCGATAGCGGACTTGCGCTTGCCGGTTGCGGTGATTACAGTTTCAGGCACGCTTTTCCTCCTTATGAGTCAAATAAGATACGATGGTTTCAAATATCGATCGGTTCAGGCTTCTGCGCCTGTTGTTTGTGTTCCGGACCGGCATACACAAACAGTTTTTTCCCCATTTTACGCCCGAGGATGTTGTGGGGAAGCATACCCTTGATTGCCCGTTCGACAACCCTTTCGGGATGTTTCTTCATCAGGTCCTTCAAACGAACCATTGTGGAATGTCCGACGTACTCACGCCGGATAAAATACATCTTCTTTTCTTCCTTGAGACCGGTTACCGCAATCTTATCGGCGTTAACGACGATAACATAATCGCCGGTGTCAATGTTGGGTTGGTATATCGGTTTTTTCTTCCCGCGGAGAATACTCGCAACCTCGGCGGCGAATCTGCCAAGAATCTTGTTCTTCGCATCAACCAGATACCATTTCCGCTCGATATCAGCGGGTTTCGTAACATACGTTTTCATATATAATGCCCCTTATGCTTGCGTTGTCGAAATATGAAGTTTACAAATATATTTAATAAATTTTTGATAGTCAAGTTATTTTCCCGTCACAGTACGATTTCGCTCGTGGAAACAATGTTATTAACCTCATTATTGTCACATCCCGCCCATAATATTGAAACACTTCCCCGCATTGATATCAGCGCACTGTGACACTGTAACGCCCGCCGGGAACGGTATCAAATACAATAATCGAGGGTGAAACCCGCTCATGTTTCACTGTCTTCCCATCAGCACTGATCCGGGCGTGGACGCCGGTTTTTACAGCACACGGTCCCCCGATTGTCGAAACTATGTCCGCCCCGGTCAGCGTTCCCTTTTCCCAGAACATTGTGACCTCAAACCCGCCGCGTGCACGCAGTCCTTTTACATGCCCCGTTCCCCATGACCGTGGTATCGCCGGAAGAAGCGACAGTACCCGGACGTTCTTCTTTTCGGGGCAGAACTCGTGGCTCTGAAGAAGCATCTCGGCTATTCCCGCCGTCCCGCCGAAATTCCCGTCGATCTGGAATATACGGCCGTCCTTGCCGAGCGGATGATAGTCGAACAGGTTGGGAAGGGTGTACCGTGAAAGCAGCTCGCGAAAATCGTTCCAGGCTTTATTGCCTTCCCCGAACCGTGCCCAGAGATTGACGACCCATGCGCGGCTCCAGCCCGTGTACCCGCCCCCATTCGCCATCCTGCTCTCGAGCGATGCCCTGATCGCAGCGGCCAGGGCCGGGTCGGATTCGAGGGTCAGCATGTCACCCGGATGAAAGGCATAGAAGTGTGACATGTGACGGTGGCCGGGTTCAGGTTCATCATAATCCTCGACCCATTCCTGGAGACGGCCTGTCCGGGGGCTGATCCGGTATGGCGGGAGATTCGCGACGGCGGCTTCCAGTTCGGCACGGAACCCGTCCTCGTCCCTGAGCCCGAGAATGTCGATCGCCTGTATGCAGTTCGTGAAAAGCTCACGGGTGATCATCAGGTCGGCCGTGGAACCGTATGTCAGATATCCTTTTGTACCGTCCGTGGTAATATAGCTGTTCTCGGGAGACTGTGAGGGATTGGTGACAAGCTTCCCTGCGTAAGGCGTCCCCGGAGGGGCTTCAACCAGAAAATCGAGCAGGAACCGGGCCGCTCCCTTCATGAGCGGGAAAGCGCGCAGTGCGAGAAAATCGCGGTCCCCGGTAAAGAGATAATGCTCCCAGGGATGTCTGCACAGCCATGGCCCGCTCATGGGCCAGTATCCGTGCACTCCGTACCCCGGTTCGGTAAATCCCCAGATATCGGTCATGAGATGTACCGCCCATCCCCGTGCACCGTAATGAACACGCGCCGTCCTTGTTCCCGGCTCGACAATATAATCCATGAGATCGAACAGGGGCAGATGGCATTCCGGGAGGTTGGCGACCTCGACGGGCCAGAAGTTCATTTCTTCATTCAGGTTCAGCCAGTAACCGCAGTGCCAGATCGGTCTGATGTTCTCGCTCCATATCCCCTGAAGGTGCGGGGGGAGCGTCCCCGGCCGTGAGCTTGCGATCATAAGATACCGCCCGTACTGGAAATAGAGCGCCCCGAGCTGCGGATCGTCCGCTCCGTTTCTGACCGCATCCAGTCGCTCGTCGGTGGGCATCGCCGCTCTGTCGTTCCCGCCAAGATCGATCTCCACCCGCCGGAAAAGGCGCTGATAATCGGCGACATGTGCTGAGCGGAGTTCCTCGTACGTTTTGTCCCTTACCCGCGCAAGATACTCCTCGCACAGGGCATCGGGATTGGGCTTCCATTCTATCGGGCCGTTCCACCCTGTCGCAGCGGCAAGTACGATGGTCACATCGTCTGCATTCCTCACAGTGATACGGTTGCCATCCACCCCGGGCTGAGTACCAGTGGCGCCTGAACTGCGCACATCGGCACACGAAAAAAACTTCACACGGGTTCCGCGCATAACCAGCCTGTCCGGCGCTTCTGCCCAGGCATGAAAATCCTCCGGCCGGTCGAGTGATATGTCGCAGGACATACCGCCCGGCCTGTCGCTGGACATGTGAATGACAAGCACCTGGTCAGGCGCGCTCGCAAAAACCTCGCGGGTAAAAGCCGCCCCGTTCGTCTCGTAGCGGACGGTCACGATCCCGGTGTCGAGATCCAGCTCGCGGCGGTAGTTTTCAGCCTTTTCGATTCCGGGGAAGTCGATCCACAGGTCTCCGAGCGTTTCATAGTCCTGGGCGCGCGGCGGTATACCGAGCATTTTCGCGTACATGAGACGCTCCGCCTCTTCAATACGTCCCTCGAACAGAAGACGCCGGAGTTCGGGGAGATACTCGAGAGCACGTGGGTTGTTACGGTCGACCGGCCCGCCGCCTCTGATCGTTTCTTCGTTGAGCTGGATGCGCTCGAACCCGATGCCGCCGAAAACCATCGCACCGAGACGGCCGTTGCCGACCGGAAGCGCCTCGTTCCAGGGGTTTTTACCCTCTTCGTTGAAATTGATATCCGGTTTCCATGCCGCTCTCCCCCTGTCCCATCCGGCGGGAGGCCGGGTGTACCAGAGCTTGAGCGGTGACGGCGTCACAGTTCCCCCGGCAGCGGAGTATGCTTCGGTGAAACAGACTGTGAGAACAGCGAACGCGACACACATGCACGTGTATGGACCCTTCATGAACAACCCTCATGGAATAAACAATCATCCGATCCGGATCACATGCGACACAAAAACCAGTTGTTCAGTTGTACGACCTGTATCTAACCCGGATTATTCACAGACCAATGAATTTTTCGAATTGTTTGTACACTCACCCCTCAACATACAAGGGGGAAAAAGAAACCATCCGGAGGGAGTCATCCCCTCTCCGCTGCGTCAGAGCGCCAGCGCGACGAGTCTAACTGGTTAGAGAGGGGACCGAGGGGTGAGTTTATTTAAATGGTACATAATACTTTCCGCTTGCATTCACTATAATTCGTGAATGGGAGTATGCACTTGACTTCGGTACCTACCATATGTAGATTATCGTATAGTGGAAGATTACCCCAAATAGTATATACCGAACTAAAATGAATAGCCCCGTAATTTTATTTCTTTAAAGTTTTTGCAAGTTCTTTCAACGAAATTTTTTGTCCATTTTCATAAATAAAAGTATACCTGCCTTTATTTTCTTCTTCTAATTCAACTAATTTATAAAACATATCTTTGTTTAAATTATATAAATTTTCAAAATCAGATTTTGTTTTATATGCTCCACACCAGCATTCTGTAGAAGTTCCTGAAGAGTTCAAAATGGTTTTAGGAATTCCATTACTGTTTACGTATGAAATTACATTTTTATCAGACCAATAAAAAATTGGGCTAACGGAAAGGCATTTAAAACTTGGGTGATACCATATTGGTATATATTGTCTTCTTATGTTAGACTCTGCGGCTCTTATTCCGTCAAAAACTACTTTAGGTCCTTTTATGGTATCTAAAAATTCGTCGATAGGCTTGATTTTAAGCTCACGACAGCACCACCTGTATTTAAAACTTGGGATACCCCACTTTTTAGCTAAAGTAAAATAATCCACTTTGGGTCTGACTATTTTAAGATTAACATTTAAATATTCGCAGACTTCCTTTACATATCTTGTATTTTCAGGCAGTCCTGCAGTTGTATCGACATAAATTGTTGTTAAATCAATTTTGATATCTTTTGAAATTTCTTTCAGGTAAACTAAAGTAGCTAGACTATCATTACCCCCACTAAATAAAATGAATGATTTTCTTGAGCTTAAAAGTTGTTTAATATCATCTTCATGTATCGATACTATCGTTCTAATATTTTTAGACTCTTCTTCCGTAAGTTCACATATTTTTGTTACTTTCCCCAATTTAAAATGAAAGATGTATATGGGCTTTACAACCGGCCCTTTGATCCATCTGGTGATAACCAACCCATGTTCTCCACATTGAGGACATTTAACATTAAGGCCTTTTAATCTAATTCCAGCAAAAGATTCCTCTGTTGGTTTCCACCATAGATTATTCTTATTTTTAGAATATTTCATGGAATTAGCCTAATTTAATTCTTTTAATCAAATTAATAAATTTGATAAAGCGTTTATAATCAATTTGTTCAATTTTTCTATTCAAAGTGTTGTCATCCATTCTATATAAATAAAAAAACTGCTTGTATCCTGCTTCTTTCAATTGATGCTCTATAGTGCTCAATCTCTTTATACTTCCTGCCCAGCACCGCTCAGCAATAAACCAAACTTGAGGTACAAATTTCTTTAACTCTTTGCAATAATCTTTAATCTCATCAGTTACACTTTGAATGTTAGTTTTGACCTGAATGACTATTTTTGCCTGGTTTTTATCAACCAGCACAAATCTTATATAGTTATTCTCAATGGTTTTATAAGGTTTCTCTTTGTATATAATAATGTCGCATTCTTTAGATAAAGTATTTCCATCTTTTTCATCTATTACCTGCCCCCAATCTACTCTATAACCATTTGGGATATGTTTATCAATTACCTCAATTATATTAGTTGAAAGTATAAGCCCTCTAACAAAATAATGGAGTGTAGTACTCCCCAATTAGTCAAGTCCTGTTTTTTCTGTAAATTCCATCTCTCTATCTGACCCGAAGGGTCAGCCTGCATGGATTAGAGGGAAAGCACAGAGTTATTAATTGGTACAGGAGTCTGTATCAGGT
>Ga0315284_10001228_pt1 | contig 36435 bp, 23 predicted proteins | sample YL17G09_16_MG_FD_203696 | JGI IMG/M metagenome (GOLD analysis project Ga0315284, IMG submission 203696) | Sediment microbial communities from Yellowstone Lake, YNP, Wyoming, USA - YL17G09_16 | ecosystem: Environmental > Aquatic > Freshwater > Lake > Sediment | place: USA: Wyoming | collected...
TCAAGACGTTTCCTTTTCCGTTCGTCGGAAAGGTCGTTGATCCTATCGCCTGACCCTTCAAGTGTTCACGATGTCCTTACGGTTGGAAGCATTAGAAAACTGTTCACGATGTTCTTACGGCTACCACCTACTCGTTACGCAGATTTCTCTATGAGCCAATGTCCGGGGTCAAAGCTACTTTTTACGCAAAAGCCACAAAAGAACCAGAAACAAAACGACGCGGCTTTCCAGCGCGGCCAAAAATTTAATCTACAGGAGCGTGATGGCGTTGTGCGTAAAAAGTAGCTTTGACCCCGGATTATTCTTGAAAGTCCGAGGTGGAAGAATATATAATCCGGGTATTCAATGAGTTGATGGAGGCTTGCCCATGAAAAGAAATCTACTTTTTGCGCTTTGCACTTTGGTCATCCTGGCCTGCCTGTCGTCGTTCGGCCAGGGGCCGCAGCCTGTCCGCAAATTGATTTATTCCCTGGAGCCGGGCGAAGAGATCTTGCAGCCTGAAAGCGCTATCGCCATTTCGGCCACCAAGGAAAGCCTGATCCTGGTCCTCGCCAAAGGAAAGGGGGAAAAAGGCCCGTTCTTCGTTTTTCGAAACGGGCAAAAGAAGGGCCCGTTCACCAAGCTGAAAGAGGCCATGGCGGCGGCCTACCCGTCGCAAGACGAATCGGCCGGCATCTTCCGGAACTGCGCTGACTATACTCCCGATCAAGGTCTCATCCCGCCTGACGCGATGCCCTCGACCGAAGGCGACGAGAACAGCCAGACAATCGTTTTCAAGGGCAAAACCTTCGGCCCCTATCTTTCCGTATTCGCAGTTATGGCCACGCCTGATGGATCCCGGGCCTATTTCGCGGTCAACGACAAGGAAAAGGTGTGGCTCATTTGTTCCGACGGGCGGAAGGTCTTCATCGCCAGCGCTCCCGATACCATCAAGATCAGTCCGGACGGCAAAAACGCCATCGTTGCCTGTACAGGCTCCCTCCCACCGTCCGAAGCGGTTAAGCTGATCGCCGCAGATCCCGAAAAGTATAACGCCGAAATGAATAAGAAATATGTCTACACGATTGACGGCAAGAAATTCGGGCCTTATGGCATGGATTTCAAGGATTTTTGGTACTCCGTCGGCAGCAACAACTTCTTTTTCCTTGACGGCAACCAACTCTACATGAACGGGACCCCGACTCTCACTATCAAGATAGAGCCGTTCAGCATCTGCGATTTTTATCCCAGCGCAGACGGCAGGAAGTACGCCCTCTTCACCCTCGAGAGCCTCGTCTTCAGCGACGGCAAGAAATATCCTTTTCCGTTGAGCATCATCACCTTCCAGGAGGCCGGGCAGACCATGATCAAGTGGGTCGCCCTGGAAAATAAAAAGGATATTGTCGTCTATCAGAGAGCGATTTAGCGTCCGAAACGGTCGTTTATTTTTTCAGCAGTTCCGCGACTAGTCGGTTATATTCGTCCCAGAGTTCATAAGGCGGATCGGCGTTCGGGTACTTGCGATAGAAGATGGCAATCGCCTTCTCGTAGGTCTTCATGGCCGCCATTTTATCTCCCGCTTCTTCGAGCAGCCCGGCCTTCAGGGCCAGTCCCTGGAGGCTCTCCGGCCGTGTGCCGAGCAGCGTGTCGACATATCCCATCGCTTTGGCGCGATCGCCCGATGCCTGGGCGCAGGCGGCCAACAGCAGTTGCTTTTCTTCGGCCTGTTCTTCGCTCAGGGGCGAGGGTTCCTTCGAAAGATGGAGTATAACCGGCTCACTGCTGACCTTGCCCTGCCAGATGCCGGGCTTTTTCACCCCGGACGTGTCGAGCCTGGCGATGACACGATAATCTCCTTCCGGGATTGTCATCGAATCCTCTCCGGCGAGCCACCAGCTCATCGACCCCATTTTATCCGCATCCAGCGTCAAGGCCGCTTCTTCGAGCGGCTTGAGCTTGAAGGGAAAGTCCATGATTTGGTCCTTCGAATCCTTTGCGACCAGGGTGATCGCCTGTGCCCAGGAATCGCCGCGCGAAGCAATGACCATGGATTCCACCGCCCTATCTCTTAGAAAGAGCCGCGGATGCCTCAGCTCCAGTTCCACCAGCACCGGCCAGCCCTGATACGTATCGATCTCTCCCAGGCGGTTGACCATCAGGCCCAAGATAGGCGCTTTTTCTTTTTGGACTTCAACGGCTTCCGGCTGTTCTCGGACCTCCTCCTTCGGAGGTGTCTCCTCTCCGGCTTTGGAGCGTTTTCGGCAGCCCGGATTCAAGACCAGAATTGCCAAAATGGCCAAACCTAAAATCAAGCCCCATTTCCCTTTCCGCATTGTTTTATTCATCATCTTCCTCAGGTATCAATCTCAAAATCAATGATACTTATCATTGACGCAGATCTGCTTTTTGCAATCTCCCTTTCCCGCAGTCGCATTCCCATAGCGCGGTTCAGGCTTGCGGCCGGGTTCGTTCACCCCCGTTCCCTGGCCATTTGTGCATAAGCTCAAGCCGGTTATTTCTTCATCTGCACAAACAACGTATCGGCCTGCGCTGTTTAAATAGATTTTGGCACATCTATAGCGCATGACACATTCTGTATCTCCGCTATGCTGCCCCTGTTTGCTTCCGACCCAAGGATTTATGCCAGCTAACAAGAGAGGTTGGTCGGGATCGATGATGAAGTTCGGTTCCTTGTATAAAATAATCGCCGTCCCCGGCTCAACAGCATTTCCAGCCGCATCCACGTTAAAAACGAATATGCGCTTCACCCCGGCCGCATCGGTTTTGGTCTGGAACTTGCGCCACTTCTGATCGATGTCTCCGTGATGCCAGACGCTGCAGCAGTGAAGGAGTTCATGAGCAACCGTATGAGCACGCTCATAAGCAGAATATCTCCTTCCCAAAATGCCCAAGCCAATTTTTATTTTTTTACAGGTTTTGGGCGGGCCATTGATATTTTCGTATCCTTTCTCTCCTTCGGCTTCACTTCCCAGTCCTGCATCCCCCTTGTCGATGAACACTCCATGCTGGTCCACGATATGAGCCATCTTGGTATGGTTAAGGTTAATAATCCGGCTTGCGTCCAGTTCCCCCGGCCCGGTTCTTCCTCCCGGCCTTAATTTCGAATGGACCGCAAGACCGGAGATGTCTTCAAATATGCTGAATCCCAGCTCGGCCATCTGCCCGATTTTGTTACAGATGAAAAGATCCTTCTTTTTCGGATCGCCGAGGATGTGTTTTCCATTTTCCATGAATCCCCGGTATTCCTCATAGAGGGTCAGGCCGTCGCCGGGATTGCCGTCTCCTTCGGGCGAGGACTCCTCATCGTCCTCTGCATAGCTGCCGTAGACGCCATTCTTTTTCTCCCAGACATCGGCGATGTAGTTGTCGTCGGCATCCTTGGGGATTTCCAGCTCGTGCTTGGATTTATCCGAATCCAAATAAGCGAGGACCTCGGACCCTGAGCCGCCATCAAGAATTGCGGTGACCTTCAGTCTGGCAAAGGCCCCCCAATCGAAACAACTGATCACGACCGCCGCCCCGGACACGTTCTTCTTTGTCTCCGCCTTCTGCCCCTCTTTGCCGTCCTTGACATCCAGGTCCTTGTTCTTGTCCTGTTCGATGCGCAGATCGTAAGTATCCTGCGCTTTGTCCGCGGGCCAGTTCAGGCATACCCCTTTTTCCCTGGTTGTATCGACCAACTCGAATCGGAATTGAGCCCTCTGAGATGCGGGTTTGTCCTTCTCTCCCTTTTTATGGAGGCGAACATTCACGATTATGGGTAGGGGTCCCGCTTTGTCCTCTGTTTTTTCGGCGGCCGGCTGCCAATTTTCATAGTCTTTGGGCGTTTCGATGACGGCCTCTACGTCCTCCTCGCCGGCCGGGGCGAGCTTCCAACTCACGTTCATCCTGGCCCATGGCGCCATCAAAGGCAGCTTCTTCTTAACCTGGGGGTCGACTTCATTGAGCGGCGCCAGCATAGCGAGAAAATCATGGGAACCGGATAGATTGAACCCGGAGTCGGGCAGCATGTTCTTTTTACGGTACTCCTCGTCCCGGGGAGTCAAGGAGATACTGTCTTGAACGATCTCCGGATTGCTTCCGCTTGGCGGGGAGATGTCTTTTCGGATAAAGTAGGCCACGGCGTGGACATCAAAGGTGCGCGCGTCTGGATTGATATCGAGCTTGGCCGAGCCGCCTTCTGGACTTTGGCTCTTGTAGCTCCATACGTCATCGAAGGTGCCTCCCCCATGTTTGACGGTGGCAGTCTTCTTGCCCTCATAAGACACCGATACATTGGGATTGTCGCCTTCGGGCGTGCTCCATTCGTAGGCCCCATCGTCTGGCCCTTTGACCAGCAGGTATTCTCCATGGCCACTGACTCGGACTGTAGACTTGACGCTTAGACTGCCGCCCTCATTCTTGAGGGTATCCTCGAAGGATCCCGAAGCCTGCCAGCTCACGCTGAGCTTCCATTTGGCAATCTTCAGGAAGCGCTCCGGACCGTCTTTAGAGTCGCCATGCGGAGTCAGCGCGGAGAAGGAAATGAGCGATGCGGCAATAAGGCCAAAACCCCAAATCAGTCGATAACGAAAATTGATCGTTCTCATGGCGGCATTATAAAGGGGAGCCATGAGCAATTCAACAGGGTTCTTGTTTTGCGCCTATCTTTTTAAGGGCGACTTCTCAAACTCGTTAAGAGAATCAAGCAATTGCTTCGCGGCGAAGGCGATATCGCTTGTCTCAGGTGGCGGCAATTTTGCCAGCAGAGCGATAAGAGTCTCCCTGGCGGACTTGAAATCCTTGAGTCCGATCGAGGCGTTGGCGATGATGAACCATGTTTTGATGCCTTCGGGGAACAGGTTTTCCGGGTCTAGGGTCACCGCTTCTTTGCCGTCCCGGCGCGCCTTCTCGTAGCTTCCCATGCTGTATTCGTAGTAGGCAAGTCTTCCCAGATGGCCTGCCCTCTCAGAGTCACTTGTTAAGGGCTTGACATCAAAAAAAAGCTCTTCACCCTTGAGTTCGCTACTTTCAGACCGCGAGCCGGCGCCGACGACACTGCCTTTCCAGGCCACCGTCAACACATATTGCCCTTCGCTCAATTTCGCGGCACCGGGAGAGATGGTCCATGCCGCCGAAGGGCTTGCCAACCCCAGATCGGCAAGCGACAACAATCCGGTCTCCGGCTTGACTCGATAGGGCTCCCAGGCGCCCGCCGGCAGCACAGAAACGCGCTTGCCCGCCTGGTCGATCTTGAATAAGCCGAGTGCGACCGACGATGCCCAGTCATTGGCGATCTTCGAGGGCACAAAACTCGATGGAGTTGGCGCCTGGCCCTGCTCGGCCTTCAATGTCTGCTTGTAAAGCTCCTGCCTTTCCCTTGGACTCCAAATGCGGACCACGACCGCCAGCGGGTCGCCGGCATAGACAGGCTGCCACCGCATCTCTGCCCCAATCGCTAACACCGCCGCGGCCCCCTGTTCCTGGCCGCCGGCAACCTGAGCCGGGGGCCGAGCTGACTTTTTACGACAAGCAAACGCGCCTAAAATAATGCAAACCCAAACGAAAAACCAAAGGAGAAATTTTCTTCGCACGTCAAGTCTCCTTCTATTTTCCAGCCTACTTGTCGGCAAGGTCTGAGACAATGATCCGGCTCCAACATCTGTCTGGGCAGAGTTCATCGGGCCAAGCGACTTTCAATAAAAATGGATCTTCCATCACAGCGCCGACGGTCGGAGCAGCCTTTTTTATAAAACCTCTGCCGATCACGCACGCGGCACTCCCTGATTCAGGCGGATTGTGGTGTTCGACTCCTACCCCATGGGCCATTTCGTGAGCCAAGACGACGGCGATCCATCTGATGAGCGCCTGCTTGTTCTCTTCCGGATGATTTCGGATATACTCCTCGATCCACTCATCCATTTCCTTTCCAAGCTTTTGCGCGTCGTCGTATGTCATACTGATCTTGCCCTGCATCACTGCCACGATGATCGGCATCTGCGGGCTCAGACACGAAACATAAAAGTTAATATATTCCTTTCGTATAACAAACGGGAAGATCACGATCTGGAACGTGCGCCTGGGCGACCCGAACCCCCCGGTCGTATCGGGGAAGGTGAAACCCGCGTCGCTCGGCATAGATCCCTTGAGATTGACGTTCGCCCGGTTGAAGGCGTCGAGATAGCCCTCGGGGAATGCGCCGAACGACGTATCAACGGCCACATCGAGCGCGTGCTGATCCACCGCGTGGCCGGGCTTCCAATCCGTGTTGAAGTTGACGATCCGCTTTTTCTCGCCGGATGATCCGCCGCCCGTCCAGTGATCGTCATCGACATACCTCAGCCGCAGTTTCGAGACGGCTTCAAAGCTCGTTGCCTTGACGTTCGCATCTTGAGCGACGCGGCGAACGACTTCATCCGGGTCGTGGACGAACAGGTACTTTTGGTTCGGGTCCAGCCGCTCGTGGATTCCCTCAAACTCGAAGCCGCGATATCTTTCGAAGAGAGAGATCCCGTCGCCCGGGGCCTTTTGTCCTTTCGGCTCTTCCGCGCCGTCCCAGTTCGCCGGCAGCTTTTTATCGAATACACCCGCCTGCTTCTCCCATTCGTCGGCCACACGATTGTCATTCTCATCGCAAGGGATCACCAGCCTTTCCTTCTGGGGCTTGCCCTCTACATGCGCTACCACCTTCTTCCCCCGGGCCAGGGTTGCCGTGACTCTCAGCTTCCCGTAGGCGCCCCAATCGTAGGAGCTGATGACGGCAGTTTCGGTCTTTTGATAGTCCTTGGACTGGGCGATCTGTCCCTCGTTTGAGACATCGAGATCTGAATTATTTTTCTGCTTGAACTTCAGGTCATAAGAGCGTTTGGCCTTGTCTTTTTTCGGGACGTTCAGGCACACCCCCGGCTCCTTGGATGTGTCGATCAGCTCAAATTTGAACTTCGCCTTCTCCGAAATCTCCTTGTCTGGCTTGCTTTTCAGCCGCAGCTCCACATCAACCACGATCGGGAAGCCCCCCTCTGTGTCTTCGTCCTTGCCACCCTCTGGAATCCAGTCCTCGTAGCCCGAGAAAGGGATGATAACAGCCTCGATATCCGATGGCCGGCTCAGGGTCAAGTCGTATCGAATGATCTCATTGTAGACACCGGGTAGATTTTCGCCGTTCTGTTTCTCTATCGTATGGCTTTTGGTCTTTTCGCCCGACAAGCTTCTCTGGTCTGGATCGAAGGGTACGACCACCTCGCGGTTCCCTACCGCGCCGGCTTTCGTCTCATCGTTCTGAGTCTTCGTGCTCTCCTCCGTTGTCGTGACCCAGGATGACTTTTGCGTCACATTTTCATCATCAGGATTCGGAGAGATCCAGAGACGGATCTTGACCGGCTTCCCCTCATCATCGGCTTCCGGAGTGAGATTTACAGTCGCCGTCCCGGAGCCGCTTTTCGTCGAGCGCATCTCCTCGCGGCATCCCTTGTAGTTCCCGTCGGGAGGGACGACTTTTAGGGTTCTCCGGCTTCCCTTGATGACGAAAGGCACCTTATCGTTTCCCCATTTATCGAGGTCGTATAAACGGGGCACCTGGTCCAGAGTGAAGGTGATCACCTGGCTTTCTTCGGACTCAAGGGATCCTCTTGGGTAGGAGGAATCCGGGATCCCTCGGCCCTTTTGGCTTATCTCGATCGTGATCGTCCCCGTCCAAAAACTGTCGTCGAGGGGGACCGGCTGGTCGTTCTGAGACTGGGGCCGACGGGATGTCAGAGCCGAAGCGCCTCCCAAGAGGAGGACAGCCAGACTCAATCCGAGCCATATTCTTCGCATGGTTCCTCCCCGATATCCCCCCTCTCGACCATGATGGAATATTAATCTCGGCCGGACGGTGATGTCAGTCGGCTGGGTATAAGGATTTACTTTTTTGCGTCGCACGACCTTCCCCATATGCAGCTCGGAATCACTGCAGTTCGTCGCGAGAAAAATGATATTCCCGACCTCGGGTCGAAGTCAAGAATATCTTTGCCTGAATGAGGACGATCTGAACCTTATAAAAAAATACAAGTTATCCTTTCTTCATGGGCGTGATCACCAGGATCAGCGCCACGACAAGAAAAATCAAAGCCAGGATCGGAAAACCATAAACCGCCGCCCGGCTGAGCGCCGAGGGTTTATCCATCCGTCCCCTCTTGACCAACCGGTCCTCCCAAGGCGCTCCGACGAGCATCATTCCCAGCATCGCCATGAAACAAGAGGCGATGACGAATGTGATTCCGGCCGAAACGGTGCTGATGATCCTGCCGGCAATTCCTAACAAAGCTTGGATGAACCCCATCAGCGAGCCGATCAGCCCCGTGATGGCAAAAGCCGGCGTCAACATCCTCCCTGCGGCGTCCCCGCCGACAAACAAAACCAGGGCGATCGTTCCTCCCAAGACCACGAGAAGGGACGGCCAGTAGATGATCCAATCAAAGGGCGAGAATTTGAGGTAGGCTATGCCCAGTACCGGCTTGAAGGCCGTCCATGACACGGCGACAAGGAAGAGCAGATAACCGAGGACATATTCAAAACGCAGCGAGCCGGCCCCTGCCGGATGAGGCTTCGCTTCGATATACGGGACATTCCCGGCCGGCTTTAGACGAAGCATTTCCCCCAATTTCCAGGCTGGAACAGCACAGATGACCGCCAGGACCGTTCCGTACACTGTAGCCAGGAAAGACTGCGCCATTCTGGTGGCGACATCGGCGATTCCGCCCGACATGGTACAAAGCGCAACAATGAAATTCAGAATCGTTCCCATAACACCGCTCATCCAAGCGTTCCGAGCGGCGGCTTCCCAGAAAGCCAGGGATTTCCGGATCTCGCCCCGGTCCCCCGGCGCGCCCGCCGCGTGCTTGAAAGCAGCACCGATTTCAGGAAAAGAAAAACTCGCCAGGGCTAGGGTCACGCTTCCGATCAGAACAAACAGCAAGCCGCGCACGTTCACGAACCCGCTGAATTTGCCGCTCAAGACGATGGCCGCAACCAGGACGGCCAGGACCAAAATTCTGAAAAGCAGGAGATATGGCCTTTTGCCGTTTTTTTCGGTGGACATGTTTGTTGCTCCTCCTTATCGACGAAATCGGCAGTCTATTGGCCGCTGCCGTTTTTTCTTAGTGTTTCCGGCAATATCAGCGACTGGGTTGATTCTGGCTGATTCCAGGTGAAATCGAGCCGCATGACCTCTTCGGCCGGGCCGCCTTTTCCGGCGCCCAGGCGCGATCGGGAGATCTGGACGGGTAAAAAGGTGTCGAGGTCGACGGTCATCTTTATAACTGAACCTTTTTCATGATTCGTAAAAGTGAACGTCCCCTGATGGCTCCCGGTTTCCTGCTCGAACCGCTCGAGCTGCCATCTCTGATCCATGTTCTCTGCGAGCACAGCAGGAGAAAGAAAGGCCAGGACCGGTTGAAACACGGAGTCCTTAAGCTGTTCGAGACTGGCGAATTTCTGAGACATATTTTTTAGATGATCGATAACGGCCACGTCGCCGTTCGTGATCCACAGCGTCGCTCGGACCTCCCCCGCCCTTTGGACATCCACTCGCGTCATGCCGGGCTGCACCCAGCGAATGACATAATCCGAGGGAACTCCCTCTTTCGCGGCCATTTGCACCCGGCACTCCATGAATCCGGACTGCCGCAGGCTATCCGCGACGGTGACTGACGTTCTCAGGCCCGTGAGACTCTCAGCCAGAGCGCTGCGGTGCCCGGTAGCCTGCAGGAATCCGCCGACGGCCAGCATGAATATGGACAAAAACGCCAAGGACTGCTTATTGAATATCCAGCGGACGACCGCCGGCCGGTATCCGGGCCCGAACAGCTTCCGCCAAAATCTCGCGGCACTCGTATCCGGCTCCTGCCCAGGCCGCTCGATTCTTTCTCTGAACTCAGCGAGGCGTCTTTGCATCCGACGCTCTGCCTCGGCGGGGAGGTTATCATCCAGGGCGTTCTTTAAAAGTCCATCGACGTCCACGGCTAAAGGTTTTTCTTTTTTCATCGGGACTCCTCCTTTAGGGAACCGGGCCGCAGATGAGAGAGCCAGCGGCTCAGCCGCGCCCGCCCCCTGGAGACCTGGATTCTTACGGTTACCTCGCTGCACCCCAACGCCTTGGCGATGGCATCATAGGGCTGGTCCTGGACGATCCTCATCAAAACCGCCGCCGCCTGCTTCTTCGGAAGGCGGGCGATAGCTTTAAGGACTTCGTCTTCCAGCCGCTTCCTTTCTTGGCGGCCGACATCCGACGGGTCGGAGATGTCCTTTCCCTGAGCGGACAGCGAGTCCGTCTGCCGCGGGAGAGAGCGGTTTCGCTTCCTTAACGAGTCGCACGCGGCGTTCAGACAGATTTTCAGGACGAGCGCCCGGGGATTGGGGTGGCGCCGGATGAGATCCCGCTTCCGCCAGATGATGGCCAGGGCGTCCTGCAAAGCCTCTTCGGCCAGCTCCGGGTGGCGGACGACACGCCAGATGGAGCGCATCATCTGGGATTCAAGCGGGGCAATCAGCTCTTCGTAGAAAGACCTATCGTCCGGCAAGGGGATCTCCGCGAGATAATCCCGGCCGCATTCGCCGCAGCGACTTGCGGTTTCTTGAGAAGCCAGCGTGAGATCCATCGTTCTTCCATAAGGGTAACCGTTTCAGGGGGAAGGAATGTTTACGGGCGGCTGACATATCTATTCTTTGATAGAAGGCCGGGTTCAGGCCTATTTTAGCTTTTCATGACGATTTTTTCCAATTGTCGTAAACAAAACGGCCGCGCCGGACGGTTTCTTGATTGAAAAGACAACCTGAATGTCTGAATTCAAAAAGAGGAGCTTAGGATGAAAAACAAAGTGTGTGTTCTCGTAGCGATCACGCTGCTGGCGTTTTCGTTCGGTTGGGCCGGGATCAAAGACACGGAAAAAATCGATGCGAAAATCAAGCTTGCCGGCGATCTTTTGCTGGCTAAGCAGCGTTCCGACAAAGATTGCAAAGACGGATTCCTGTCGTTGGTCGAGGCAATCACTCTGGCCGTTCCTAACACATCGTTTCTTGCCGCGCTCGGTGAGAAGATGACAAAGGCCAAGAGCTTGTTCGAGACGACATCGATATTCAATCAAGAAGGAATCGCCCTGCTCAACGAGTGCTTTGTCATGACCCACTCCGGCCAGAAATTCTCGATGCCCGCTGAGATTAAAAACGTAGCCGCAGCCTCGGAATATGCCCGCCGACAACTCCAAGCGTCCCGGTCAAAAATTCAGCAGGGAAAAGCGGACGAGTGCGCAAAGATGCTTATTGAGATCGCCGTCATGATCGTCACGCCCATGACGGCTGAGTGAGTTATTATTCTATCGCCTTGACCACGACGGCCGTCCCGTAGCAGAGAACTTCCGTGACTCCCTGCATGATTTCCGTGGCATCATATCGGACGCCGATCAGGGCATTGGCCCCGATCTCCTGGGCGTGGCTGACCATCATCTCAAAGGCGTCGGCGCGCGTCTGCTCGCAAAGCTCGGAAAAAAGGGTGATGTTGCCGCCGACCAGCGTCTGGATGCCGGCGCCGATCGTTCCGAAGACCGACCGCGACCGGACGATGATTCCCCGCACGACGCCGAGGGATTTTGTGATCTGGTAGCCGTCGATGGTGAAGGCCGTCGTCGTCATGGCGTGAATTTTCGGCGGCTTCTTGGCCTCCGCTTTTTCTTCCGGCGAGAGCTTGTCATAGCAATCGCTGCAGACGCCTCTCGCCTTGAAATAAAATTCCGAAGGAAAATCCCTGCCGCATGTGTCGCATTTCATGCCCGGCCTCCTTTCCGATAAAACCGTCCATGAATATTATACGATGAATTATAAATCGGGGACACACACAGTGTGTGTCCCCCTAACTCTTGTGTCCCCCTAACTCTATTTTAGCGCGGCGAGGCGCTTTTTGGCATCGCCGATTTCAGGAATGCCGGGGTCGGCGTCTCTCCAAAGATCGAGGAATTTTTGGTAATGCTCGACGGCACGGGCCTTCTGTCCTTGCTGCTCGGCGATTTCGCCCAGCATATAAAAGCTCTTGGCGTAAATATCCCCGAAAAAAGCCCTGCCTGTGGTAAGGGCTATTATCTTTTCATATTCTGCTTTGGCTTTCTCTAAATCCCCCGCTTTATGATACGCTGATGCCAAAGGACCATAAAAAAGTGCATGCTCGTCATTCGTGGAAACCTGGCTGGGCAATAAAGCTATAGCCTTATCAAGATTTTCTATGGCTCTTCGAAAATTTGCTTTTTTAATATCAATCATGCCCTCCAGCCAATAAGAATATCTTATAGCTTTTTTGTTCAGGCCCTTTTGAATAAGGTCCTTAAGCTCGACGCCCGTTTTTTGGGCTTCTCCAACTTGTCCCATCTCAAGATAGAGGACGCCTTTCCAGGGCAAAGCCATTCTTTGAGCCGCTAAATCCTCCAGCTCGATCCATCCTTTTATCGAGTCTTCTATCTCTTCCAAGGCTTTTTCAAATTTCCCCAACCTGAGATCTAGATAGGCCATGTAAAACATGGCATTCAATTTCATCGACTTTTCCTTGAACTCATCCGCCAGCCCCATAACAAGCTTTAGCTGCTCTATTGCTTTTTGAAATTTTCCCTGAGTTACGAATAAAACCGCCAAGCTCCATCTGGAGCCCAGATGGTCGGATTTATCCCCCATTTCGAGGATTTTGAGGTATTCTTTTTCAGCTTCCAGAAATCTCCCGCTGAGATGAAAAATATCCCCCCTCAGATAAAAGCTATCCATGGACTTTGGGTCAAGCAGAAAAGCTCTTTCCGCTTGGGAAAAAGCAAGCTCGTATTTCCCTTGAGACAGATAGTTCCAGCCTAAATACAAATGGACCCCAGGATCATCCGTAGTATTTTTAAGATAATCTTCGCAAATTTGCTCGGCTTTATCGTAAAGCCCCTTCGCTGCATATAGGCCGCCTAGGTTCCCAATCCCCAGGATATCTTTTTGTATCCTTGCCCTGACTTCAAACTTTTCTATCGCCTTATCCCACTCTTCAAGCCTATTATAGATAATCCCCAGGCTGCTATTTCCCATGGGATCGTCCGGATAAAGCTCCAACAATTTGTTGAACGCCTCAATGGCTTGGCTATAAGTATTTTCTTTTTGATAGTAAAGTTGCCCCTGGATGAGATAGCGCTCCCTGTCCGAGATGCGGCTACTTAAATTGAAAGCTTTTTGGATATATTCCCTCGATTTAGAAACATATCGAATATTGCTATAGGCTGCCGCCATCCCCCTGTAGGCCATAGCAAACTCCGGATCAATCGCGACCGCTTTTTCATAGAATTGGATCGCTTCACGATAGTCACCTTTTAAATGATACTTTCGCGCTTCGCTGTAATACTTATAGGCTTCGGGAGAGCTTGTCGTAATTATGCCGACCTCTTTATCTAAGTCCTTGGCGATCTGGTCGGAAGAAATATTCAAGCTTGATTTGATCTCTTTTGTGAACTCATCGAGCTTCGGAAATATCTCGGCTTCGCCTTTGCACGGGACTGTTAACGAAGTGATGACCTCTCCCGTATGCGGCTGCTGAAGGATCAAGGTGATGATGATATTTTCCCCGGCTTTCATGAGGCTCCCGCTCAGGGTATGGCTCGCCCCTCCTTCATTGGCCACTTTGATCAGATCGTCTGTCGAATACTTTTTAGATTCATCCAAATTCAGTTTTTTCAAGATGCCGAAAATTCTATCGCTGCTCAGGATATTGATGAATTTTGACTGGGAGAGTTTCGTAATGAGCAACTCTGTAAGGCCGGTTTTCCAGGCATCCAGGCTTTTATCGCCGGAAATATTTTCAAAATAGAGCACGGCCAGAGAAGGCTTCCCAGTGAGAAGAGGCGGAGGGGCAACGGATTTTTTTGGGAGAAAACGTAAGACGACGAGCGCGACGACGGCCAACGCAACGATCCCGACGACCGGGGCGAAGAGCTTTTTCAATTTGAACTTGACGGTGATTTCTCTGGAAGTCAGGGGAATTCTCTCAGGCACAATCCTCTGCGTCGTGGGCATACCTTTTTCAATCTTGGATATGTCCGATAAAAACTCTTCCGCAGTCTGATATCTTTTCGCCTTGTCTTTTTCCATGCATTTCATGATGAGGCGGCTGAGCTCCGGAAGCACCTGGGCGTTAAGCTCTCTTGGGTCTTTGGGCTTTTCGCCCTTGTGCTTCATGGCGATGCTTAAAGGCGTATCTCCCTCGAAAGGCACGCGCCCGGTCACCATCTCGTAGAGGATGACTCCCAACGAATAAATATCCGAACGTTTGTCGACCTCACCGGCCTCCGCCTGCTCCGGCGACATATATTCGGGCGTCCCTATCATCACGCCGGCGTCCGTGATTCCCTTGGCCTTTATGGAGCGGGCAATGCCGAAATCCATGATCCGGGCATTCCCCTCCTCATCGATCATAATGTTCTGGGGCTTCAAGTCACGATGGACGACGCCCAAATGGTGGGCCTCGGCCAGCCCTTCAGCTACCTGCCTGGCAATCAACAGCGCCTGCCCTGCGCTCAGCTGCCCCATTTTCCTGATCAGCCTCTTTAAGTCCTCGCCATGGACATATTCCATCGTGATGTAATAACTGCCTTCGTCTTTGGCCAGGTCGAACATCTGGCAGACGTTTTTATGCCGGATCTTCCGGGCGAATTTCAGCTCGTTCCGGAAGCGCTCGATCGTTTCCCTGTCGGCGGCGATATCAGGCTTGAGAAGCTTGAACGCCACCTTTTCGTTGATCTCATTATCGAAGACCTTATAGACCTTGCCCATTCCGCCCTTGCCCAACTCTTCGATGACCTGGTAGCGGCCGGCAAAGGTCGAGCCGGTGGCGAGCTCCTTGATAGGACTCTTCAAAGTTTCGGTTTGAAAAGCAGAGATTTCTTCGGGGGGCGGAAGCGGCGTCGCGCAATTCTTACAAAACCGGGAATCCGACGTGTTTTCCAAATGGCATTTAGGACATTTCATAGCCCTTTCTCCCTGTTTAACCGCTTGGCGAAAGAATAGCACTTACAAAGGGGCGAGTCAAACGGAGCCGCAACCCCTGTTACGCTATTTTTTTAGCGTCATTGCGCATTGCTGAGATCGGCACGCTCCCTTTGGCTAGGTTAAAAATCCACGGCGAAAACCAGCTTAAAAGCCTAAAAATTGGCGCTTATGAATAAAATAAATTCTAATTTATTCAGGATTTAGGATAAAAACCAATTCGTGCGTTGAGATCAGCGGATGTCCGGGATGTCGTACTCGCCGAGCCGGAGCGGATACCGGCCGTGCTCGCGGACAAGCTGGACCAGATAATCGTAATTCCGGCCCGAGACATTGCTCGGCACCGAATGGTCCGACTGGACGATATAGCCGCCGCCTTTGGCCGCGTTCAGCTTCGTCAGCGCCATCCTCTTGATCTCATCCTCCGTGCCGTGGGCCCACGTGATCACGTCCATATTGCCGCAAAAACCGATCTTATGGCCGTACTGCCGCCGCAGTTCGACCACGTCCAGCCCGGCCTTGGCCTCGAGCGGGTTGTAGGCATCCACGCCGATCTCGACGAAATCGGCAAAGATACGCCGGACGTTCCCGCAGCCGTGATAGATGACGGGCAGACGGTGGGCGTGGCATTCATCCACAATCGCTTTGACGATGGGCTTGAAATGTTTGCGCCAATAGGCGGGCGAAAAGAAGAGGTCTTTGCGATAGGCCACGTCACCCCAGATGACCATGCCGTCCAACAGCCCGCCCGCGGCCTTGATTTGAGCCTTGGTCAGCCCGAGGGCAAACTCGCCGAGGCGCTCGACGAATCGGCCAATCTCGTCCGGATACAGTCCGATCCAGAGCATGACGTTTTCCGAGCCGATGATGCGCCACAACATCTCCTGTCCTTCGCAAACGCTGCCGTAGACGGGAAAGTCCGGATGGAGCGTCTTGACGGTCTCGATCCAGGCCGGCGAGTTCCGGGCGAAGCCGTCGCCGACGCCCGCAATCTGGTTATCGCCCGGGCTCAAGTAGCGCCGGCCATCCCAGGGATCATCGAAGCGCAGGGCGGACAGCTTTTCCAGGGAATCGGTCTCGAATTTCAAAAAAGCGGGCATCGGGTCGGCGAATTGTTTCTTGATCACCGCTTCAAAGCCGGTGCGGACGATGACGTGCTCGCCGGTTTCCTCAAGGATCTCGAACGGCTTGACATGCGGATCCATGTTGGGGACCGTGACGATCCAGTCGAGGTCATAGTATTTGTAGATATCCGTGCCGGCCGGCAAACCCAAGTCTTTGCGCCAACGCTCCAGAAAGCTTCCCCAGAAGAAATCGCTGATGGGGACGCGATCCGCTTCCTCGTGGCGAAGCGTTTTGTTCATCCGGTCCAGTTTGGCCAGGCCGTTCGCGGTGCGTTCCATCGCCGTCCTTTGTCAATCGGTGTGAAAGACTTCCTCCATGTCGGCCCACCACGCCCCCGCAGGTCGGTTCGGCAGCGGAACTTGCATCGGCATCATGATGTCCCACCACTCTTGGGTCTTGGGATCGGCGGCCATCTTGGCCATGTCGGCCTCAAAGTCCGTGCCGTGATACTCGAAATAGGCGAACAGATAGCCGTCCTTGTGGAAGATCGAATAGTTATGGATATGGCATTGCCGGATCATATCCAGAACTTCCGGCCAGACTTTGACATGATAGGCCTTGTATTCTTCGAATTTTTCCGGCTTGACCCGAATCAGCTGACCGTATCTTTTCATGCAGTTCACCTCACCAGAACATAATATCCCTAATATACCCTAAAAAACGGATTTGTTTAACCTGCGGAAATCCTCCGGACGAAAATCGCCGGACACGCGGCTCAAGAAGCATTGAGTGTTATTTAGATCTCATTGCTGTCCGGCAATCATCTTCTGATCTGAGATTTCAAAGAGGCGCAGGCATCACCCCCCAAGCCCCCATAGCGGAGGGGGGCCCCGTCGGCTTTTCGACGGGGGGAACCGACGGGACTGGTTCCCCAGGGGGCTGGGGGTGATGCCTGCGCCTCTTTGAAATCATAAAAATGGAGATACTTAATAAGGCGCTATTTGACGTCAAGCGGAGAGGGGCCTATAATCATTCCACCATGCGCGGAGATGCCCTTCGGGCACTCATCGTTCTCATCCCCACGGAAAGGAAAATCAGTCCATGACGAAACCGTGTCGTTTGTTTACGATTTTGGCCGCCGTCGGCCTCCTGGCCGTCGTCGCTTTTGCCCAGGCCGATGATCCCGTCTCCTTCGGCCGCAAGGCGGTCACAGAGGCCCTTGCCGCTCGCGGAATGAAGACCCCGGTCGAAATCCGCGTCGGGGGGACGGGGCTTCCTGAAAGTTACTCGATCACGTTCAAGAACGGCGCCGCCTCCGTCCAGGCTCCGGATCCTAGCGGCGCGCTCTACGGCGCGCTCGAACTGGCCGAGCGAATTCACCGTCGAGGCCCGGCGGCCGTCAAGGGTGATCCCATAACGGGCCGCCCATTCCTCCGAGACAGGGGCTGGAACATTTTTTTGACACTGCCGTGGGATTATGCCGCATCAAATACGGATTATGACCCGCGCGCTCTCGTCGATCCCGAGCGGTGGTGGTTCGCCAACGACCGTTTCTGGCAGACACTTTTCGACCAGATGGCCCGGGCCCGGCTGAACTGGATCGACCTGCACGGGACCTGGGACATCAGCGTTACCGACGCGCCCAATCTCTATGCCTACTTCATCCAAAGCGACCGCTTCCCCAATGTCGGCGTTTCCGCAGATATCAAGGCGGCCAACCTGCGCCGGCTCAACTCGATCATCCGGATGGCCCATGCCCGTGGCGTCCGGGTCAGCCTGATGGCCTACGAGGCGCGATTCCGAACGCCGCACGCGCCGGCACCGTATCCTGAAAATGAGGCCGACCTCTATGCTTATACGCGAGAGGTCGTCGAGAAAATGATCCGCCAGGCTCCCGGGCTAGACGCCATCGGCTTCCGCATCGGCGAGAGCGGACACGGCGAAGCGTTCTTCAACTGCTATATAGAAGCCGTGAAGGCCTCTGGCCGGGACATCCCGCTCGTCACCCGGAGCTGGCTGGCCCGGAAATCCCGCGTCGTTCCCTTGGCCAAAGCATCGCGCGACTTCACGGTGGAAATCAAATACAACGGCGAGCAATGGGGCGCGCCTTATATGGTTATGGGCGGACGCATGGCCGGCTGGTACAGCTATTCTTTCGAGGATTATTTGAGCGATTCGGGAACGCCGGACGCAGCCCGGCTGTGGCCCGGCAATCCCGTGCCGGGTGGCGGAAGCTGGCCCGCTCAACCCTACAAAATCGTCTGGCAGGTGCGGGCCAACGGTACCCATCGCATCCTTCCCGTCTATGATCCGGCGGCCGTCCGCCGGGCGGTTCGTTCGATGCCCCTCGGCACCGCCTCCGGATTCGTCGTCGAAGGCTTGGAGACATACTATCCAAAATCTCCGCGCTACTATTTGGCCGACCCGAACGATGCCTATTGCGAATGGACGCATGAGCGGGATTGGATGTACCTGAACCTTTGGGGACGTCTAGGCTATAATCCAGACACGTCGGACGAACAGTTTGACGCCTTGGTTGCGGACAAGCTCGGCCCGGCGGCCGCGCCTCTCGTCGAAGCCTGGAAGGCGGCCGGCCGGATTGTGTCCACCGCGTTTTCCGCTTTTTCGCTTGGTCCCGACCACCGCAACCATGCCATCGAGCTTGAGTGGGGCGGGGACACTGCAGGATATCTGGCCTCGGAACCCTTCGATTCGCACGTCTTTTCTTCGATCCGTGAGGCCGTGGCCGGTAACGCCGCAGGCGGCCTTGACGGCCGCATTCCGCCCCAAGCGACCGCCGCGCGCCTCGCCTCCTACGCGGATGCGGCGGCCAAAGCCGCGCTGATTCCGTTGACTTCCGCTCCGGCCGGTGAAGGGAAACGCCTCAAAGAACTCATCACGGCCTGCGGCCAGGCCGCCCATCTCGGCCGCTATTATGCCGAAAGGTTCCTTTCGGCATGGCGGGCCGGCCAGGCCGAATCCGGGACGGCGGATACCGCCGGTCGGGCCACAGCACATATGCGGGAAGCGGCGAAGGAATGGAGCGCTCTCGCCGCCTGCACTTTTTACAAACCATTCACCGAACGGCTGCGAATGCGCACTAACACATATCACTGGACGCAGGAACTGCCCAAGGTCAAGGCCGAAGCGGATCGGCTGGCGAAGATCGCCGCGCCCATACCAGATCCCACCTCTCCCCTTGCGGCCGAATCCAGCCCTCCCGCAATCTCGCTCGAACTGGGCACGGAGACCGCTAGGCTGATAATTCCCGCCGACGGCATTTCCAGAGCTTGGGCTCTGGTCAAGCCGCTCCCCAGCAGCGCCTTTTTCCACAAGGTCCCTATGGCCCGCCGCGGAGACCGATTCGAATACGATTTTAAGCGGGAGCCTTGGGGGCATTCCGTAGCGGCCGAGGTCGAAATCGGCGGACGCATACGCCGCGTTCCCGGCTGGGAGGCTGACGCACCTTATCTCGTCGTCCCTTCCCTGCCGGGGCCAACACCGCTTATCTATTCGAGCGAAGAAGCCCTAACATATCTCGACCCGGCCATCCTATCGCCGTCAACGCACGGTCTGCTTCTCATTTCTTCGCGGGCCTCGAACTTTCACCGATACTTCACGACTCCAAACCAGCGTAAGATCCTGGATTCCGTTCGCCGCGGGATGCCCCTCGTCGTCCTGGCCCAAGATTATGCTCCGGGACGCTACACACTCGATTGGCTGCCCCGACCTCTTCAAATCGAATCCCGTCGGGAGCGCGTCTTCGACCCGGCCGGAGCGCTCGGACTGACTAAGATCGAGGACGACGACATTCTCCGCCAGCGATTCCTGCCTAGCCCGGGCTGGGACGTGCCGGGCAACGGCGGCGCGGCCATCCTGAAGTGGGGCGAAGGCCGGATTATCCTCATCAACGCCCGCTTGCTCGAACGGCTGCACGTCCCCGGATGCGCGGCTTCGCTGGCCGCCGTGCTGAGCCTGGGCGGTCGGGAGAAACCTGTCGTGGTCGTCGACGCCGGGACGGAGGGCGGAGTCTACACTTCGTCGGTGGTCATGGATTTCATGACCGCCCGCGATATTCCCTTCCTCACGCTGGGCGAGGTAATCGCTCGAACGCAGGGCGTGAACGCGAACAAACCCATCCCCGGGCGGCTCGATGATGACGATCTGCTTTCCTCTCAGAACATTCGAGGCGACCAGATGGTCAACGCCTATCTCGATAAAAAGGTCAAGTCCGCTGCGGCGATGCCGGCTCCCCCGACCCGCGAGGAGTTCGACCGTCGGCGCGAAGCCCAACGCCTCGAGCTTTTCCGGTGCCTGGGGCTCGATCCTTTGCCGCCCCGCACGCCGCTTAAAGCCCGGGTAGCCGGAGTCCTCGAGCGGCGCGGATACCGCATCGAGAAAGTCGTCTTCGAGAGCCGGCCGAACTTTCCGGTGACTGCTCATCTTTATGTCCCCGACGGCGCCTCGGGACGAAAGCTTCCCGTCATCGTCAATCCCCACGGCCATTGGGGATTCAAGAAACAGGAGCCGACAGTCCAGTCGCGCCTGATCGGACAAGTCCTCAATGGCTATCTCGCGATTGTCGTCGATTCACCAGGGTTCAGCTTCGAGGGCGATCGCCGCGTCGAGCGCCGCTTCGCGGGAACTCACGACGACTTCCGTCTCATCCTGGGCTCGCAGAACGCGACGAGCGTCTATGTCTGGGATTTAATGAGGGCGCTCGATTACCTGGCCACACGGCCGGAGGCCGACATGACCAGAATCGGCCTGACCGGCGCCTCGGGCGGCGGATTGGCTACGATGTGGGCCTTCGCCGCCGAGCCCCGATTCACGTGCGCCGCCAGCGTCGTCTACGCCAGCAGCTACGAGGTCAACCCGCAGAACGGATGCCTTTGCAATCATATCCCCGGCTCGCTCCAGATCGGCGACCGCTCTGACGTTTTGGGACTGCGGGCGCCGGCGCCCGTCCTGATCATCGGGGCCGAGGAGGACCCGGAGTTCCCGGCCAAGGGAATGCGGCTGTCGGGCGATAAGCTCCGCCGGCTGTGGGCGCTCTTCGGAAAGCCGGATGACGCTTGGCTGCGCATGTTCCCCGGGGGGCACGATTACAGCCGGCCCATGCGCGAGACGGCGATGGGTTTTTTTGATAAATATTTGAAAGGCGTCGGCGACGGATCGCCGGTGCCTGAACCGTCCTTTGAAACCGAACCGCCGGACGCGCCGGAGCTTTATGTGCTGCCCGAACCACCCTTAAATGCGCTGACCATGCGGGGGATCGCCCAATCGATGTTCGGACGGACGGCGGCCGGCGGAACAGCTGCCGATTATATCCGCCTCAACGGCGGGCTTCCCGGCGTCGTATCGCCCGAGCTCAAACGGTTGGAGGAGTCCGAGGGCAAAGTCCGCTGCACTTTCGTCTCGGAATCGGGCCTCACCGTGCCCGCGATCTACTGGCCGGCAAAAGGAACTGCCAAAGCCTTCGTCGTGCTGGTAACGGAAAAGAGCAAAGCCGAGGCGGCCGAAGAGTTCGGCGTCGACAGGCTCCGTGAATCCGGAATCGCCTGCCTGGCCATCGATCCCCGTGGATTGGGAGAACTCAAAGGGCTCGACCTTCGTCTTGCAACCTATCTCGGCCAGGCGCCTGCATTCGGGATGGGCTGGGACATCACCCGGGCTATTGCAGCCCTGGCGCCAGAGACAGCTAAAATCGCCGTTGTCGGTCGGGGTCCTGCGGCAGGGCAGGCAGCGCTTGCCGCCGCGCTCATCGAGCCGCGCATCCGCTTTGTCGCCGGATTAGCCACGCTGAGGGAATTCGCCGACGCTTTCCGCGAGGACGTCCCGCTGCTGGCCATCCAACCCAGGGCGAATTATGCGCCGTCTCTGTCCAAGCTGCGAAGCCTGGTCAAGGCCAAGACGGTGTGGAGCTTCCTCGGACAGCCGGACCCGGACTGGGCCGGCGCCCTCATCCGCTGGGCGGGAAAATGAGTCCGTTCTGGATTTTCGACGTTGCAGCAAGCCTGGTGGGCGCCGGGCTCCTGCTGCGGAATATGCGATCCCGGAGAATCAAACTGATTCCGTTCAGATATAATGGAGGAAAACGCCTTTAGTTTCCTAAAGGCCCAGTAACAAGTGAAAATTTAACAAGGAAGCCCACGGACGTTCTTATGAATAGAGACGATTTGGAAAAATATATGCGGAATCCCGTCCTAAACAACGGTCCCCTGCCAGTGGAGGTTGTTTTCCATCCCTCTTGGTGGCACCGGCATGGTGGGCTCACATTCGACGAGGATTTCTTTTATCACCCGGCGCGGCGCGTGGAGGCCGAGCGGCGTATGGAGCAGATTTTATACGAGCGGTTCGGCGACCTCGGCCTGGGCAAGGACCGGGATCGCGATCTCCCCGTCATCGGCGCCGTCCACAATGCCGCCGGGTTCCTAATCTCCGAGATGCTGGGCTGCCGCGTCGATTATAAGGGGGATGCCCCTCCCCTGGTCGTTCCCGCGAACCGGCCCGACCTGGAGATCGATGTCGAAGGGGCATTCACGAGCTCTGCCTTCCGCCGTGTCGTGAGCCTGATCGACGCCTTGAAAGCGCGATACGGCTATGTGACCGGCGACGTCAACTGGGCCGGGATCCTCAATCTGGCCCTCGACCTCCGGGGCCAGGCGATCTTTCTCGATATGGTCGACCGGCCGGAGGAGGTCCGCGTCTTCTTCGCTTGCATCGCCGAAGTTATCGAGCGTTTCGCGACAATCATCGCCCGGGAGACGGGCACAACCTCGATCTCGGTCAACAGGACGGTCCGGCATATCCAGGAGCCCGTATTCCTTCACTCTGAATGCGCCCTGACCATGATCTCCACAGCCCATTATGAGCAATTCATTATCGACATCGACCGGGCTTGGAGCGAGCGTCATCGGCCGTTCGGCATTCATTATTGCGGTGCCGATCCGCACCGTTTCGCGAGCGCGTTCGCCAAGCTCCCGCAACTCGATTTTCTCGACGTCGGGTGGGGCGGCGACCTATGCGCCCTCCGCCGGCAGCTGCCGGTAACTTTCCTCAACATCCGGCTCAGCCCGGTCGAGATCGTCGATCAGAGCGTCGAGGAGATCCGGCAGATCGTCATCGACCGGGTGACCGACTCGGACAATCCCTATCTCACGGGCGTGTGCTGCATCAACATGGACGATCGGGTGACGGACGATAAGATCCGGGCGATCTTCGAAGCTGCGGCGGAGATTCGGAGGCGTTACGCCGTTTAAGTCAAGAAGAACTTAATTTCTTAGGAGTCGGATTGCCGCCAGACCTTAATTGGAACGTAATTTAGAATACATTCCCGGCAAAGGGGATTCCCTTTATTGCCGGCACAGTCGTCGTTGCACCGGTCAAAGGGATTGGATTCGAAAACCTTGTCCTTGTGGTGTTTTAGTTCGGCCTTGATGTCCAACTCAGGTTTAAATTGACGGATCAGCCAGATACAGTCCTCGGCCGTGCGCTCGTCACCTCTTTTCCGGGAGATCCATATCCTGTCCAGAAGGACGTCAGGATCCATCCTCTCTGTGATCATACAGGCTTCGTTGTACTTCTGCGCCCGATCGAGATCACCGGCGGCAATCGAAAGCTTTGTCAGAAACTTGACCGTTGAAATATCTGGATGAAGCACATGGGCGAAGCAGTCCATGTCCTGGTCTTTGATATGAGACTCCAGCCGGCTCATCAGACGAAGCATCCTTGGAAGGTTTGGACGGGACCGCCAATTGCCCATGGCGAGTTCCTTAAAAAGAAGTGACCCGGTTCGGTGCCAAGCGGCGACATTCCGAATCTGAGTTTTCAGCGGCCTTGAGTCGGAAGGATTGTTGTGAAAGATAATCGGATTCAATAAATTCTTTAACGATGAGTCGTGGACGACAGGAATGATTCTAATCACGGGAAAATCCAAAGCGGGGAGCGTCAGGTCATCGACCCACAGCTCAAGGCCATGGTCATTCATCGCCCGGGTCATGCTCTGAATTTCCACCAGGAGGTCCCGGTGAGACACGTTGGGCAGTTCCGAGAGAGCTTTCCCTTCCGTGGCCGACGCGGCGCCCCTCCGGCCGTAAAGGGAGGGTAAAGCTTTGTTATAGCACAAGGCTTCCGTGAACGGGGTGTGTTCCACGGTTTCCAGGCCGGAAGTTTCGACCCGCCATCGACCAAGAAGTTTCTCCGGCACATCGACACCAATGAGGCAAGGATTCCCTTGCTGGAGATATTCCAAAAGACTGCGCAGGGCGGCGTTAGTCGGTGAAGTCGCTACTCCGACGACGAATCGTGATGTTTGCGGCGACGGTTCCCGAGCGTTTTGGAACAGCGCTCCGACGACGGGGACGCCCCATAAGGACCAATCGAAGTAAGTTATGCGAACGCCAGTCCGTTTGACCGAAGAATGAAGCTTCTTGAGCAACGGAGTATCGAAGCTCTCCGGGTCTATTCCGGGTCTCGCCAAGCCCTTGCCCAGGACAGTCCTTAATGTGCTTCGTTCGATGACTTCGCAGATCCCCTGGACTACAGCTTCCTCCAGGGTATTCCCGGCGGCCAATCCCTGGCTGGTCTGCCAGAGGCGATATAGAACCGCCGGATAGACCGAGATTTCTTCCGATATCAGCGATGTGCAAAACCTGTAGACGAAGGGATATTCACTGCCAAAACCGACATACTGCTTGGCGGCTTCCGGAAAAAGCTCGGGATAGCCCTCTATTTCACCGGGACCAAGCCCTGCGGCTCGATTGAACTCAGAATCCTTTCCTCGGTTTTTGATGTTCATCTGGGTGGAGAAGCGTTCGACCATCTCCGCCGCGCCGCTGGCCGCGCTCAACGCCGGCGTCAATCCTTTCCCGTACGTCGTCCCCAGAACCGCATCGTGGTCGGCGTCCGGGACCAGTCGGGCCGCGCACCGATAGTAAGATCCGATGTCCGGAACGAGGCCCGCCGGCTCAAAGGCGATCCTTACGGCAAGATTCAATTTGGCGAATCTTTCGCCGATTCTGGCAACGGTAATTTCGGGCGGACAGACTTTGTAGCCTTCAAAGGATTTCAGGCAATGTCGAAGATTCAAGTATTTCGGAGAAGCTCGTTTTTGGTCGGTCACTCGATTTTCGAAAAGACTTGGTTTAAGCGCGCCTCCGAAGAACTCCGATAAGGATAGAGGATGATCCTAACGCAGCTTCAAGCTTGCCACTTGGGCAACATATATAGCTTTTCCTGCACCGCTTATCGCTAACGCGCCCGGACTGGACTGAAAACTGCCACTCTCAATGATGAGCCCAGTGGGCGGGCGACGCCCCCCTCCATGAATCGCCGTGAGCTCCTTTCCGGAGATCTTCATGTCCTTCGGCAAGTCTTTGATCTTAATTCGTGCCACGATCGCACCTCATTGGCATTTATCGCATTAATAATAACATTTTTTTCATAAATTTCGAAAAGACCCGGTTTAGGCCCACCTCCGAAGAGATCCGCTCAGGATGGAGATAAGTCTCATCGCTCCTTAAAAAGTTTCTCGGTCGTAAAAGCCTAACGTCGTCCTACAACACCGCATCCCGGACCAACGTCCGACGGCCGAATAACAGCGCAGGCCAAACCCACTTGGGAACCGCCGCTCTCGATGATGATCCCAGTCGGGGAGCGGAGCTTCCCTCCACGAATCGCCCTGATTTCATTTCCGGAAATCTTCATGTCTTTCGGTAGGTCCTTGATTTTAATCCGTGCCATGATCGCACCTCCTTGGTTTTTATTTGTTCCGGCGGAGTCTCGTCATTTGCGATAGCCGGCTGAGATACCTGCGTTCCCGGTGGGCAGGCGAGCTCCCGCCATTCCATCGCCGTAGCGAATCAAGGTTTGTCCATACTCACCGCCATAGAGCTGATAAATTTGGGTCCTCTTACCTAGATGAACTGTTTCTGCCCCCCCTGCTATCCTCCTCATTTCTTCCCGGCTGAACTTATAGTCCTTGGGCAAATCTTTTATAGTAATCCTGGGCATTTTCCCCTCCTGTATTCGATTGAATTGACCATATCAATTAAATAGGCTTATTTGTACTGGATGTCAAGTCTTTGAACGAGTTCATGACAAGCATTGACGCGGACTCCGAATTTGGCTGACTTCCAAAGATCGTATGAAGCTGATTTAGGAATTCGGAGGCTAATGAAGAAAGATGACGGGGTGCGCCGTATTAGTCATCGTCGTCCGGCCGGGCCCTGACCGCCCATGCCGGATAAGGGACGGAGCTTCCTTTCACGGCATGCCAGAGGATCCGGTTGAGGACATCCTCGGGGCAGGCGTCCACCCGCTTGAAATTGAGTCGCGCCGATTGGGCTGCGTGTCTGCGGAGCAGCGGATCGGAGATCTTCTCCTTCGGCGGGTTCATTTCGTCGAGAGCGATGTGGTTGGGCACGGCCTTGAACGGCTCAAAACCCGGCGTCTCCGTGAAGCAGTCGAACATCGGGTCGGCGGCCGCGTCGAACTGATTCATGGGCGGCAGCCCCAGGATCTGCTCGATTGTCCGCAGGATGCTGACCTGGTTGTAGGGCGTGCTGACGACGGAACCCCGCTTTGTGTAAGGGCTGATGACATAGGCGGTCGTCCGGTAGCCGCTGACGTGGTCCCAGCCGTCCTGCGGGTCGTCCTCGATCCCGAAGATCACGGTGTCCTTCCAGAACTTGCTGCGGCCGATCGCTTCCACGATCCGGCCGAAGGCAAGGTCGTTGTCCGCGGCGTACGCGGCCGGCGTCGGCGTGCCTTCCTTCGTGCCGTTCGTGTGATCGTTGGGCAGGCAGATGATGATGAGGTCGGGAAAGAAGCCCTGCTTTTCGTATTCCGAAAGCTCCCGGATGAAATAATCCGCCCGGAAGGCGTCGGGCACATCCATGTTCCAGCCGACCGTCCCGGAGGCGAGGTAGGGCCGGAGCGATTCGATGGCCGGCTGGCAGCCGAAAATGATCTCTCCCTTGGGACGATTGTATTCACGCCAGCAAGCCGTCCAATCAGGCTCGCCGGGACGGTTCGGATCGGCCCAGCGGACCGCCGGTATGGCGAATTCGCCGTAGTCCCGGAGCGTTTTGCCGTGGCGCAGGGCGTTGTCCCAGATGAATCCTGTCGGAGCGTAGGCCAAGGCGTCGATCTCGTCCTGGCCCATGCCGTCCGGATAGCTCCGCGGCCAGCCGGCGAACGATTTCTCGAGATAGTCCGTGCCGAAGGCGGACATCGACCACTGGTGTCCGTCGGCGCTGAGGATGCTACAGCAGTAGGTATTGTCGAGCAGCACGAATTCGGACGACATCTTGTGCTGGTTCGGGGTAACGCGCTCGCCGAAAATGCAGAGAGACGGGTCGCCGTTTCCCTGCGGCATGTCGCCCAGCACCTGGTCATAGGTCCGGTTCTCCTTGACGACGTAGATGACGTGCTTGAATACGCTCGGCTCGCCGATGCGCTCCGGAATAGGCCGGGCCGGTTGATCCGACCGAGGCGGCAAGAGCGCCCCCGCGATGCGTTCCCGATGATAATTATCCCAAACCGCGTCCGTGAGGCGCGGCAGCTCGGATGTCTTGGGAACGGGCACGAAGGAGAGCGAGCCGTGATACTGATGGGAGTTGAATCCCAAGCCGCCGCTTCGCTTGTCCAGGCCTTTGACCGTCTCGATCCCCTTGATGTTGGCTACGCAGAGCTGTTTGAGGCGCGGATGATAAACGAGGGCGCCGGGAAACCAGCCGACGGGGATCAGCCCGATAAATTTCGAAGCGCGGCGGGCCGGCTTGAACCGGATGACGGCGACGGCGTTCTGGGTGCCGTTGGCAACGTAAAGGCATTTACCGTTTTTGTCGAAAGCCAGTGCGTTCGGGGACGCGCCGAATAGGTCGGCCGGACTGGGCTTAGCCCAAATGGTCTCGATGACGGTGTCCTTGCGCGTGTCGATGACACTGAGGTTGTCGCTCGCGGCGTTAGCGCAAACGACGTAGCGGCGGTCGGGCGAAACGGCCAGGGCTGAGGCGTGGAGGTGAACAAGGATCTCGGCCGCGACTTTCCCGGATTCGAGATTGATCACGCTGACCGAGCCTTCATTGGCGATGTGGGTCGTGGGATCGACTTTCACCAGAGTGCCGCGTCCGGCCGGGCCGGTCACGTCGCCAGCTTGAGGGCGCCGTCCTCCCCAGTTGCTGACATAGGCTTTCTTGCCGGCGAGCGCGACATCATAGGGCGCGACGCCGACATCGAACAGGCGGAGGAGGGCGCCGCTTGCGGCGTCGAATTCGCCCAATCGGTTGGACAGGTTCAGGGCCGCGTACAAGCGGTTCCCGTCCGAGGAAACGGCAAGCCCGGCCGGGATCTCTTCCTTGCGGCGCGGCGCGTCGGCCGAAGGCAGGAGGATCGAGAACAGGCCGGCAATCGTGCCGTCTGGGTCCACGCCGAATACTTTGATGCTTCCGTTGACGTTGCTGAGGTAAAGACGCTTACCGTCCGGCGAGAAGGCCAGGCCGGTGTAACTCGCCTGGCCTTTATCGTCGGCGATCTGGATATTTTCCGACGGCGCCCGGGGCTTCGAAACGTCAGGAGGTTCGGGCGGAAGCAGGACGCGCTGCCGGATTTCACCGGTTGCCGGATCCACGGCCACAAGCTCGTGCGTTTTGCCGGATGTGACGAGCAGCCGGCCGTCAGGGCTCAAGGCCAAGACCTGCGGCCGCAGGCCGGAGAGCTCCACCTGAATCCCGATGGGAGCGACGACCTGGTTCACGGGAAGCGTGGTGGGCTGAATGGGCGTGGCGGCTGCCGGCGGCTTTTCGATCTTCGTGCAGGCCGCTGAGAGCACGAGCGAAAGGCCTAGGACCGCGACCGCGAATCCCGGGAGGGTGAAGACCGATCGCCCGGCAAGGCTGCGACGGCGAACCGGTGGCGATGAGAGTCTTTTGCCGTCGTTTAGCATTTAAGGATAATATTGAGCGATAAAGATCAAGACTTTACTTTATACCAGGAAAGCTTAAAGTCAAGACCCGATCTCTTTTTTTGAAATGCGCAAGCGGTATGCGGTTTCGGATTAGGATATCGGGATTTTCGTCGGGAAATCAAAGAGCCAGCGAGAGGAATCGAACCTCCGACCTACTGATTACGAATCAGTCGCTCTGCCGACTGAGCTACGCTGGCTTCCAAAATCGTATCTTGAGGATTGATAAATTAAACGAATTTGCCTGTTCTGTCAAATCCAAGCTGGGGGAACACCCGGACAAAAACTAGGGCGTTTTCTTCCTGATCTCTTTGGCCTTCGCCTCCCGCCACTTCGCATAGACCAAGTCCATGAGCTCGCTTTTCAGGATCTTATCCATGTCCTTGATCTTCAGCCCCATCTCCAGCTTCTTGCCTTTGGGCTTGCTCCAGACGATCTCGCCCAACACCTTGGATGTGAGCCGCTTCTCCGGGATGTTGAGCTTGAAATCGACTTCCGAGCCCGGACGGAGATCAAGGTCGAAGCTGAAGGTGAGCTTCAGGCCCTCGCGGGAGATTTCGTCCAGCGTGGCTTTCTTGACAACCCGCTTGCCCCCTTCGATTTGAATGAGATGCACCGGCACAGGGCAGTCAAACCTGAAATATTTCCTTTTCTCCTTGGCCATAAAAAAAGTGTATACCTTTTTTACCGGGAAATTCAAGGACTATTTAATGGGGCAAAAGATTTACTGGGGTCAAAGCTACTCATTACGCTACCCTTCTCCCTGGAGGATGCGTAAAAAGTAGCTTTGACCCCGGTTTGTGATCCCGGTTTGACCCCGTTCTCTCTTTTGAATACAATAACTCCCTCTGGAATTAGGGATAAAGAATGATTATCAAGAAACTCGAGCTTCAGGGGTTCAAAACCTTCCCCGAGCGCACAAAAATCGTCTTCCACACCGGCATCACGGCCATCATCGGCCCCAACGGCACCGGCAAGAGCAACATCGTTGAATCGATCCAGTGGATCCTGGGCGGCCATCGAGTCAGGTCCGTCCGCGGCGAAAAAATCGACGACGCCCTCTTCACCGGCAACACCAAGCGTCCGGCCTTGGGCATGGCCGATGCCACTCTTTTCCTGCAAAACGCCGAGGAAGAGCTCCAGATCAACCACCGGGCCTTCCGGACGGGAGAAAGTGAATACCGGCTGAACGGCAAGGTCGTCCGGCTCAAGGACATCCAGGACGAGCTCTGGAAAAAATCCATATCCGAGAACAAATACTTCGTTATCGAGCAGGGCGCCATCGGCACGTTCGTCACCGCCAAGCCGACCGAAAAACGGGCCCTCGTCGAGGAAGCGGCCGGCACGGCCTATTACAAGGATAAAAAGAGGCAGGCCGAAAACAAGCTCGATGGTTCCGAGCAGAACCTGGTCCGGCTCGAGGACATCCTGGCCGAGGTGGCCAAGGCGAAAAATTCCCTCCAGCGCCAGGCGGGCGCGGCCGAGAGATACCGGAAGCTTCGCGAGCGCATCCGGGAGCTCACCGCCCTCCATTTCCGCCATAAAAACGAGCAGTTTCTTCACGCCCAGCATGAAGTTCAAACGCACTACGATGACAGCCTGGCCAGGGAGCGGGAGAGGCTCGCCCGCCTGACGGCGGAAGAAAAAGCCGTCAACGAAAAAAGAGCCGAGGCCTGGAACCTCGAACAATCGCTGAAGGAGGGACGGGAGAATCTCTACACTTTCCGGTCGCAGATCGCCAGGCTCGAAGCCGAACAAGAACGGGAGTCCAAGCGCATCGAATTTCTCGAAGAAAGCCGGCGGAAAGCGGCCGCCGAGGCCGACGAATTGCTGGCCGAGCTCCTCCACCTCGAGCATGATTTCCTCAAGAATCAGGAGGACCTGGAGCTCCAAACCCAGGCCATCGCTCAAAAAAGGCGGCAGACGGACGAGGCCGAGCTCGCCCTCCAGGAGACCCGAGGCAAGATTGCGCCCTGGGCGAAAAGGGTGGAAGACGTTCGCAACGAATATCTCCAGAAGTTTGCCGAGCTGACCGAGGCCAGGAACGAAGGGGCCAAGATCGAAAAAGAGCTGGAGCTCATTCGCCGCCAGGAACAGAAACTCCTGGTCCAACAAAAAGATTCGCTAGCCCAGCTCGGTCTCAAAGAGAAGGAGTTTGACGAACTCCGAAACGGGCGGAGCGAGACTCGGCGGAAAATCGCGGAGAAAGAAGAAGCGGTTTCCGACCTGAAGCGGATCGTGGGGGAATTCGGGAAGACCATCGAAAACCTCCAGGCCAAGATCCGCGAGCTCAAGGACAAGCGGGACGAAGACGTCTATCATCTCCAGGCCTTGAAAAAACTCGAAGAAAAAGAGCGGGCCGCAGAGCCTTCGCAGGACGTGGAGGGCGCCTTGGGATTTTTCACCGACCTCGTCGATTCCGATCCGGACGATGCCCCGCTCATCGACGTTTTCTGGAAAGAAGAAGCGAAGGCGACCGTCATCCCGGCCGAGGAGATCCTGAAAAACCTGACCGGCCGTGAGATCAAGGGCAGCTTCCTGCTCGTCTCGCCGCTCAAGAAAGAACAGGCTCCGCCGGCCGTCATCCAGGACCCCGATGTCGTCGGGATGCTGAAATCCCGGCTGCGGCCGAGCGCTTCCCTCCAGGACCGGATGCCCGACCTCCTGGACGCGGTCATCGTCAACGGCATCCGGTCGGCGATCAGCCTCTGGCTCCGATTCCCCGCTTTCAATTACATCTCGCTCAACGGCGACCTGCTGCTCTCAACCGGCCTTCTCAGGCTCGGCCAGAGAAAAGAAGGCGTCTTCACCCTGAGCCGGGAGATCAAGGAGCTGGAGAAAAAAATCGGCCAGCGCGACGCGGAAATCCAGCCCGTGGCCAGGCAGCATGAAGTGAACATCCAGGAGAAGCAAAAACTGGAAATCGGCATCCAAAGCGAAACGGCCCTGATCGCCGGCCTCCGCCAAAAGCTTCAGGACATGGAAAAAAATCTCGCCCTGCTTCAGGCAGAGAAAGAAAAGCATAAAAACGACCAGGCGATCTTCGGTCATGAGCTCGAAGTCCTGGCCATGGACAAACGGGTCTTCGCGGAGAAGCTCGAATTCCAATCCAAGATCATCCGCGACCTGAAGGAACAAGAAACGGCCCTAAAGAACCGGGCGGAGGCCGAAGAAAAGGAATTTGCCCTTCACCGGGAAAAGACGAACCAGGAGGCCAATAATATCCTGGAGCTTCGAGGGGCGGCGGATGTCCTCCAGGAAAAAATCCGGAACCTCCAAGCTCTCGTCAAAAACCTCGGCGTGAGGAAGGAAAGCACAACGGCAAAGATCAAATCCCTCCAGGAAGAGGTCCGGAATTCCGAGGAGGAGGAGGCGCGCCTGAAGTCTCTCATCATCGAGCTCGGCGAAAAAGCTAAAAGTCAAGAAGTGGAAAAAACGCAGCAGGGGGTTCTGCTCGCCCAAAACGAGGTCCGGCTGGACGAACTCCAGCAGGGGCTCGCCGGAGCCGAGGCCGCCCTCAAGAAAATCCGCGAAGAGTACGAGGGACAGAAGGACGAGCGGATGAGATGGGAGATCCGGAAGGCCGAGAATGACCGTGATTTGGTCAACCTGGAGGAAACCTGCTGGCAGGAACTCAAAAAAACGCTCCAGGAATTGAAGGCCGAAACGCCGCCGGCCCAAGCGCCGGAGGGCGACGTCGAAACCGAGCTGGAAGATGCCAAGGAGAAACTCCTGAAATACGGCTCGGTCAACCTCATGGCCGAAGAAGAATACCTGGCCCAAAAAGAGCGCTACGACTTCCTCGTGAAGCAGAAGACCGATCTCAAGGAATCGATCGCCCAGACCAAAGAGGCCATCCTCAAGATCGACGAGGAAAGCCGGCAGCGCTTCCTGACGGCCATGGCCGAAATCAACAAGAATTTCCAGGACCTGTTCGCCATGCTCTTCAAGGGGGGCACGGCCGAGCTGAAGCTTCTCGACGAGGCCAATCCCCTGGAAAGCGGCGTCGACGTTGTCGCCCAGCCGCCCGGAAAGAAGGTCCAGAACATGGGACTGCTGTCGGGCGGCGAAAAATCCCTGACCAGCCTGGCCTTTCTGTTCGCCCTCTTCCGCTACAAGCCGACGCCGTTCTGCATCTTGGACGAGGTCGATGCGGCGCTCGACGAGGTGAACCTGGCCCGGTTCCTGGACCTGATGAAACTCATCAAGTCCGAAACGCAGTTCATCATCATCACCCACAACTATAAAACGATGGAAGTCGCCGACTACATCTACGGCACGACCATGGAAGAGCCAAATGTCACCAAGATCTTTTCCATGAAATTCGAAAAAAAGGGGGACGCCGAAAAAGTTGATTAAAGTCCAGCTCTACGTTCCGCCCGGCGGATATTTCGCCGAGCGCTGGACCAAAGGCTCTTCCATGCCGCCGCTCGGCCTTCTCTCGATCGGCGCCGTGCTCGAAAAGGAGGGCATTCCGGTCGAGATCGTGCCGACCGACGTTCACCGGATGGGCTGGGGGGACATCCGGAGAAAGATCGAAAGGGAAAAGCCCGACATCATCGGCGTCACGATCACGACGGAAAACCGCTTCCAGAGCTTCAAGCTCGTCCGGCTGGCGAAAAAGGCCTATCCCCAAGCGCTCACCGTGCTGGGCGGGCCTCATGCCTCGATGGCCGCCGAGGATTGCCTGGAGCACATTCCCGAAATCGACGTGGTGGTCAGGGGCGAAGGCGAAATCACCATGCTCGAGATCTGCCGGGCGTGGGACAAGAAAAGGGATCTCGGCGGGCTGGCCGAAGCGAGCGGCATCTCTTTACGGACCGACGGCAGCATCCGGTCCAACCCGCCCCGACCGCCTATCCTCGACCTCGACAGCCTTCCCTGCCCTGCTTTTCACCTGGTGCCGTTCGAGCAATACAATTTCCGGTTCGCGGTGCCGGGCCGCGGCCCGCTGCCCGCGGTCAATGTCATGACCAGCCGAGGCTGTCCCTTCAACTGCAGCTTCTGCGCGACGCCGATCAACTGGGGCCGGCACGTCCGGATGCGAAGCCCGGAGCATGTCGTCCGCGAAATCGAGCGGCTCAAGGAACGATACGGCATCAAGGTGGTCTTCTTCTTCGACGACACATTCAATGCCAGCCCGAAGCGGGCCGAGGAGATCTGCGACCTCATCATCGCCCGTCATCTCGACATCTTCTTCAAGTGCGACGTCCGGATCGACATCATGACCAAGCCGCTCCTCGAAAAGATGAAACGGGCCGGGCTGTTCCATCTTTCCTTCGGGATCGAGGCCGGCGCGGAGCGCGTCCGCAACGAGATCGTCAACAAGAAAATCGATATCGAAGATTTTCACAACCTGGTCCGATGGTGCCGGGAGCTCGACATCATCCCCAACGTCTTCTTTATTTTCAGCCATCCGACCGAAACATGGGACGAGGCCCAGGAGACGATCAGGATCATCGAGCATTACAAGGACGCGATCGAAGGGTCGGTCGCCATCCTCCACATCTATCCGGGGACGCCGCTCGAAAGGCTGGCCCGGGAGACAGGGTTCCTTCCCAAAAATTTCTCCTGGACAAAAAGATATTTTTCGAAAATAATCACGTTACCCATGGCTCAAGGCGACGTTCCTCTCTATCTGGACAAGCTGACCTGGAGCCAGATCAGCCAGCTCGTTCTCCGCTGGTCGTTCACCAGCCAAAAAACATCCCTCTTCAAAAAGGCGCCGAGCGCCCTCAAGCACGTCCGCTCGCTCGGCGACATCAAGCGCTACGCGATCATGGGCTGGGTGTACGCCAAGCTCAAGGCCAAGACGCTATTTAAAAAATAGAAAAAGACGGAACGGTTCCATTTTATGAGAAAGCCAAATCCGGGCCCACAGGAGAGGCCGATCGGCAAAAAATAAGACTGTCCCTTTTTTTTGACTTTTTGCTATAACTATATATGCCATCGCGAGCAAAGAGTGACGATTTGATCCGTTGGGTCATTCCGAGCGAAGCGAGGAATCTCCGCTTTTATCGCGAGAAACCTAAGCGGAGATTGCCACGGCACTCCGTGCCTCGCATGTATGAAAGCGCTGCAGATGTCAAAGCCTTATAAAGGTGATTCTATCATAATGTCGTCTTCCTCCTTGAAGGACTCTGGTTCGCCTTTGGGGGGCTCGATCCGTTTCGCCGGATGCATGTATTCGCCGTTGGTTCGGCATGAGCATCTTCCCCAGCGAGTCGCGCAATCAATGAACGAGTCTCGAAGACTCATGCGAGCGCCGCGCTTACTCCTGGGACGACGAAATCGATCTCTGCGGTTCCTTGTAAGCCTCATTCTTTTTCAAGACCCAAAAAACGGCTCCAGCCAAATGGCGGGCGACGGCCACGACGGCTTTGGCATGCCCTTTTCGCTCCCTCAGCCTCAAGTAAAGCTGGCCCAGATGAGTGCCCGACCATGGGCGTTGGTTCATCATGATGATGTTGGCCGCCTCGATCAGGGCCCACTTCAAGTATCGGTTCACGTCCGACCGAACCTTCCCAAAGGAGGTCTTCCCGCCGCTCGACCGGACCCGGGGAACCGTCCCGGCATAGCTGGCCAGATGCTCGGGACTCGGGAATCTGGCGATGTCCCCGATCTCCAAGCCGATGACCACGGCCAGGATCGGCCCCACCCCAGGAATCGTCATCAACAGCGTCATCGCCGGCGTGGTCTTGACCACCTCCCGGATCTCCTTTTCGGCTTGATCGATATGGGCCTTGACCTCGTCCAGAAGCTCCAGCTGCGTCTCGACCGACTGGCGGGTGTAGGGCGGCAGTTCCTCCAGCCGCGTCTTCAGCAGCTCCCGACCCTTCACCCCAAACAGATCGCTGACCTCGTCAATCTCGATCGCGTACTTGGCCAAGGTCGCATGAATCCGGTTCTTGAGCATCGTCCGGACCCAGACCAGGCTCATCCGCATCCGCGGCAGCTCCCGCTCGTCGCGAAGATCTCTGGGCGGAATCCAGACCGACGGCAGCGTCCCGTTCCGCAACAGAGTGGCCAACCCCGTCGCATCGAGCTTGTCGGTCTTGTTGATCTGGCCCATCATCAGCTTCGCTTTCCCCGCATTGGCCAACCGCGGCTCATGCCCCGCCCTCTCCATCTCCTCGATCATCCAGTACCAGTTCCCCACGCTCTCGATGGCGATCGGCGAGCCCGGCGGCAGTCCTCGCAAAAACTCACGATACATCGCCCGCGTGTGTTCGACGCGGACCGGACGTCCCGTCTGACCCCGTTCGTTCATCGAAGCGAACATCGAATACCGCTTGTGCGCATCGCACCCAAAATATATGTTCATCCTGCAGTCCCTCCTTCTTCCTTTTATAATCCTTTTCTTCTAAGGACTGCAGCGCTTTCATATAATCAATGAC
>Ga0315284_10001229_pt1 | contig 36430 bp, 27 predicted proteins | sample YL17G09_16_MG_FD_203696 | JGI IMG/M metagenome (GOLD analysis project Ga0315284, IMG submission 203696) | Sediment microbial communities from Yellowstone Lake, YNP, Wyoming, USA - YL17G09_16 | ecosystem: Environmental > Aquatic > Freshwater > Lake > Sediment | place: USA: Wyoming | collected...
CACCGTGCAAGGGAAAGATCGTTCAGAAAACGCTCCTTAACTTCTGAAACATCGCGCAATGGCCGGAAGAAAAACTGACAGGATTTGTCTTTCAGCTCAATGAGTTTTGTAATCTTAAACTGGCTCCCGTGGCTGAAGATGTCGATGTGCATGATATCTTTGACTTTGGCGCCTGTTTTGCAATAGATTCGGTCTTAAAACAATTGAACATGAAACCATCAGGAACCATATGAAAGAACATATTTGTGATATCGATATTGTACCACCTGTGAAGGCATAAGAATTTTTTCCCCCGATAGGAGTCTACAATGCAAAATTCAAATCGTAGAGATTTTATGTTCAAAATGGCTGCAGGGAGTGCATCACTCTGTATAGATCTTACAAATCAAATTGTTAAACCACGGAGAATTTTTGCTGAAGAATCTTTGCCTTTTAACCGTATTGTATATCGTTTACTCGGATCTACCGGTTTTAAGGTTAGTGAAATAGGCATGGGTTGTATGAATATGAGGGATTCCGAACTGGTTAGAGCTGCACTAGACCTTGGAATCAATTATTTCGATACTGCATGGGGTTACATGAATGGTGAAAATGAACGAGTTGTCGGGAAGGTTATGAAAACTGAAAGAAACAGAGTCTTTTTAACAACAAAAATGCCACCAAAAACATCCGATGAAATAATGAAAATGATGGAAACTTCACTCGAACGTTTGCAAACTGATCATGTTGATTTGGTTCTTCTGCATGGAGTAGATTCAAAACAACAATTGTTCGATGAAAATTTTAAAGAAACGTTCAATAAGCTCCGTGAAAAAGGGATGACACGTTACGTTGGTGTTTCAACTCATTCTAACAATGCAGAAGTACTTGATGCGGCAGTAGAAAGTAAGTTTTGGGAAGCTGTTCTTGTCGGATATAACTATATGTCACCGGAAAATGTAAGAATTTCGATCGAAAAAGCTCGTAAGGCTGGGCTCGCAATTATTGCTATGAAAAATCTCTTTAACCCAATCGACATTAAAACATGGAACTGGGAAATGATAAAAGATATCCGCAAAGATAAAAGTACAAAAATCACATCAACACAGGCGTTGATAAAGTGGGTACTTGAAGATCCCAATATTGATATAACAATTCCAGGTATCACTTCCTTTGAACAATTGCATGAAAACATTGCCATAATGGGAATGGATATAAGGTTCGGTGAACGATCTTCACTTCATAGGTATTCGGGTGATATTAACAATTTACAATGTAGGGGAGTTTCTGGCTGCACAGGATGTATGACACAATGTCCCAAAGGAGTTAGAATAAACGAACTCAATAGATGTCTTAAATATGCCTATAGCTATAAGAACATGAATTTAGCTCGGGAAAATTATCGGGCACTTCCACGGTCGTTAAAAATTGACATATGCAAGGACTGCACGGAATGCATCATTAAATGTGTAAATGGTTTGAACCTTAATGAAACAATTACTAAGGCAAGAAATTTGTTTGGCTGATGTGTAGATACCTCTTTGAATATTAGAAAGTAGTAATATGAACTTGATATAGTGTGATAATTCATTACATTATGTACTAATATATTAATAATTATTCCCTTATCCTGTAATATTTTTTCTTTTGTGAGTGACGACATACAGTGGTCAACAGGTAGTATCACAGATCACAAGATAATAGTATTTTAAAAAATATACTTCGAATTATTTGATCAATTCTTCCAAGGGAATTTCAGCTGTGGATGTAAATGAAACCGAACTTGTTGAATCCGCAAAAAACGATCCCGCGGCTTTTGGCGAGCTTTACGAGTTATATTACAGCCGTATTCTCAATTACGCATACAGACATGTATACAATATAAGCGATGCTGAAGCAATCACCTCTAACACATTTTTCAATGTTTTAAGGTCTCTCCACAAATTTCAACCCAGAACAACATTCCGCGCATGGATTTATCATATAGTTTCAAATGAGATAAAAATGTTCTGGCGTTCCGGGGAAAACCGCCGGAATCGTGAACTGAACTTTTACAACGAATTGAAGTTAAACAATGAATATTGTAACATATCCGGCAGCTGTGGAGAAGCTGACGGTGAGGAACAGCAGTATCTTTATACGAATCTTTATGAATCACTGAATACTCTTCAGAAAAAATACCGTCAAGTACTTATACTGCGTTATTTCGAGGATCTGAATTACTGTGAAATCGCCCATGTAATGGGGATGAGAGATGGTACGGTTAAGTCGTTGATTCACCGTGGCCGTGAAAAACTGCGAAAAATAATTGATACAAAACTGCAACATTTTAACGAGCACAGCATTAGCACTAAATAGAAGGGGTGCGCACTCCATGAACGAGGAAAGGGATGTTGAGAGAATACTTGAAAACCTGTCGAAACCAAAGGTTCGAGAGGGTGCCCATCGGCAAGAACTCAAGGATTCGCTCTTAAACCAGTATCACAAGGAGAAAATTCCAATGAGATCATGGAGAAAAACCCTTGCATGGGCAGCATGTTTTGTACTCATTATCACAGTCGGCGGGGTAGCTGGGCAGCAGGCGTATAAAATTTTCACTACAAAATTCAAAGGGGAGTATAAAAAAGGGGTTGTTAAAACTCCGGACGGGAAAGTTATTGTTGAAATAGGACTTTCTGTACCGGAGATAATTATGTCAACAAAAACCGATGATCTTTCAATGACCGATGAAAAGGCGCAAAAAATTCACAAGGAATTAAAGGAGCTTACGGATCAGGGGGAATATACGCTCGTTGCCTCATGGGTTGATTCTTCGGGGAAATGGTATAAGTACAAGTTCATTTTATCAGACGGTTCCGAACAATTTATATTTTCACAATTAGAATATGGAAAAGAAATACATATTCCCATGACGGACCCCGATGAAATGGGCAGACTTTATGCCGAAGGACGGTATGAACTAATTGAAACTACCATCACGGCAAAAGGCGATACATTGAACCTTTACAGGTTCACCCGTCACGACGGCACCACCTTTGATGTGTCGGGAGATCTGCCTGTAAAGATAAAATGAAACCATAAATTTTATATCGACAACAGCCTCCGGACCCGGTTATCGAAGATGGAGGCTGTTTCTTTTCAACAGGTTGATTCATTTAAAATAATACAATATTAACATTGACATGCAACATGAATTGATTTAAAAAGTCGGGTGAAAATCCTTACCTGATGAGCACAAAAAAGTACTTGCACTGTTTTATGTTATCCATTATCATATTGTTATTAAATAGGATAAAGAGGATTTATAAGACCTGAAGAAAAGATTTGAAAAAATGTAAACACCTTGCCAAGATATTACAATTCATTCATTTGTAAATTCTGGTTAGATTCCTATTATAAAAAATTGTATTTTGCAGATATACAATCCTATATGAAAGTGTATCCCTGTAAAAAAACCCAATGCCAGAGGAGATTCATGATGCGCCGTCTGTGGACACACATCCGACTTCCGCTCGCCGTGGTTTTTTTTCTGGTCATGGCACTCGCCTTTGCACGGCTCTTTTCGGGGCCGGAAGACACCTGGATACAGAACGAACGTGGGGAATGGATCATGCATGGCCATCCTGCAGGGCCGCCGCCCGCTGTGAGCGGTAAGACGCCCCATGTGAACCTGCTCGTTCCCCTGTCGTTTCTTGCGGTGTTCGTATTCCCGTTGTTCCTTCTCGGAATTCATAAACCACACAACCGTCTGACATTAGATACGGCATCCCGTGATATCAAATTTCTCGGGTATGTTTCTACATCGCTCGTCCTGTTCGGCATACTCATCTGCGTGGGTCTCGCCCTGGAGCTTGCCCGGGCGGAGGAGGGCGTTCCGGGACTGCCGGAGTTCCTTTTTATCGGCGGGATCGGCGGTTTTGGTGGGCTGTGCATCGTCATCGGATGCCTGTTATTCGTTCTGAAACGCACCATAAACGATCACTACCAACTCGAAAAAACATACCGTGAAATCCTCGAAACCCTTGAACGCATGCAGTAGCGCTGTTCACAGTTCTGGACTGCACAGTCATCGGCTGCCCTGGTGATCGTACCATGTCGAAATATTTTTGATTGCTACATACTCATCATCATACCTTAATTCTATGGTTCCGTACCCGATCATCTTTTCCCGGACTTCTCAAAAAATCACAACCATTTCCCCGGATACGTTATATTATATCATGGTTCCCTGTCATGCGAACCGCATCGCAGGCGTGTTGGATTGACTACCGGCACAGCGTTTATGCCTTTGTGAGGCTTATGGCATAATATTTGCAACAACTTATGAAAGTAAAAACCGACCGACATACACCGCTCGTTTCATGAGGCGGGAGTGGAACCACATGTTTTCCGGTGACCACTCGAAGAACCACAGTGAATGCGGTGCTGTGGAATCCCTCGTGAGCACTCGAAAATATATGAACGGCGGAACACATGGGTAAAGGTTGCCAGAGGAATCTTGAAAAAATTTCCTCCATGCAGGAAAAATACACCGTGTCCGACCTCATGATAATGGCAAACGTCAACAGGAAACTGGCATAGTAATGACCGGACATATACATATCAGCCACCTGATACGGGCGGTTGTTTTCATCACCGTTCTTGTATCGGGATGCATATTTTCCGCTTCGGAAAAGGCAGAAAAAAAAGCGAGTCTATTTTCACTGAACCTCAAAGAGGGGCAGACGGTTAAAGTCCGTGATCTGGAAGTGACATGGAGGGGTGACGAACGGTATACCGCCTACCAGTACTCGCTCGACGGGGTTATCTCCGCCTGGATCGATACCACAACCGTGGTCTTCACCGACCTCAACGAAGGAAGTCATCTCTTTACGCTCCAGGCGCGCTCCGATACCGTTCTGAGCGCTGTTGAAACAGTTAATTTCGCTGTGGATGCCATCGCGGGCCCCGGGCTGGTCCTCACACCCAGACGCATCACCGGCACGACATACATAACACTCGAGTTCGAGAATGTGAAGAACCTCATGGCCGCTCACATCGAACTCGTTTGTGAAGACGACTGTGCCGAAATCTCGGGTTTCACCGCTTCCTCCCTTTCTGAGGAATATGGTAATGTGGTGATGCTCAACGACGAGCGGGATCCATCGCGGTTTATTCTCGACGTTGGGTTCGGAGGCCTTCCCGGAGGGGTGAGAGGCTCCTTCAATATCGGGTTCATATCGGCATCTCCATTGAAAACAACCGGAACGATAACTGTGGACGCCACCAAAACGGTATTCCGGGACACGAACAACAACACGATCGAGTTGAACGGGCTCGACATGGTGAGGATAGGCATGTGATGCGTCACACTCTGCTCACACTCCTGACGGCGTTCGTTGTATTGATCATCGGCCTTCCCGGAGCATGGGGAGCGAGATTCCCCGCAGTTGTGGACTCCGCAGATCCGTTCAATACGGAATCGGTACATATCGTCGGCGCAGGCACGGAAGATAGATGCGGCTATGCGGTCACTGCGGGTGACATCAACGGCGACGGGCGCCAGGACATCGTCATCGGTGCGTACAACGGCTATAACGGCAGGGGCATCTGCTATGTCGTTTTCGGTTCCGCAACCATGTTCGACACACCCCTCATCGACCTGAATTCCCTGCCTCCTGGAACGCTCCGTATTCTCGGCTCCTCCCTGCTCGATGCGACCGGTAATTCCATCGCAGTGGGTAAAATAAACGGGGACGCATATTACGATATCATTATCGGCGCTCGTCAGGCCGATCCCTCCGGAAGGGTCGACGCCGGGACAGTCTATGTGGTTTTCGGATCGGCAACGATCGCAACTGCGGGGACTATTGATCTCGGTGCTTCGCCTTCGGGCGTCGTAAAAATCTACGGTGCCGCTGCGGGTGACAATGCCGGTTTTTCCGTCGCTGCGGGAAAAATCAACGGCGACGTCTATGAGGATGTGATTATCGGAGCATATAAGGCCGATCCACGGGGAAGGACGGACGCCGGTGCGACATACGTCGTGTTCGGGTCATCCACTTTTTCCTCCACCGCAGTCAGGGATTTGAGTGTCATGACATCCGGGGTTATCAAAATCTACGGTGCTGCGGCGGGGGATCTTTTAGGGTACAGTCTTGCGAGGGGTAATATCAACGGTGACAGTTATAACGACATCGTCATCGGCGCATACAATGCCGACGAAACGCGGGGCGGCGCATACCTTCTCAGGGGTGCAGCCGGTATTGATACGACCGGTGTGTACGATGTCAGTCTGAACCCCGCAGGCCTGGTGAGTTTCAAGGCCGAAGAAGCAGGAGACCACGCGGGCGCATCGGTTATAATGGGAGACTTCAACGGTGACGCTTATGACGATATCGCCATTGGTATCCCGGGAGCCGAAGCCTTGTGGGGACCCGGCGCCGGTGAAATCCATGTCGTTTTTGGAAGCGGAACGTTCCAGAGCAGCGGAGCATATCAACTGGGCCTATCTGCCACCGACAGGATCATCTATGGAGAGCAATACGATGCAACCGGCAGCGCCGTTGCCGCGGGGGATCTCAACGGCGACGGTTATCAGGAACTCATCATAGGAACCGAATCAGGACCACAGAATGCGGGAATCACATATATAGTGCCCGGCGCCTCCAACTTCAAGACTGCCGGTAACATTGTCCTGTCTGCGAACCCACCGACCGTTTCGGAAATCTACGGCGCTGCGGCAGGCGACCTGTTCGGGACGGCGCTTACGACTGCCAGTGCGGATAGCTCCGTTTACAAGGATTTGGTTGTCGGGGAGTATGGTGCCGATCCGTACGGGCGGATGAATGCAGGGGGTGTGTACATATTCAGGGGGTTCAGAAAAACGAGAGCCATCAGGGTGATTCCAGGAGCAGGAACCTATAGTGTTCACGACACCGACATAAGGGTGTTCTTCAATTCGGACATCAACTCGCTCACCATGGTGGTTTCGGAATCGACAATCGGTGTTATCGCGGGTTCGTTGTACCGCAGTGTAAGCTCCGCAACGTTTCGACCCTCGGTGCCATTCACTCCGGGCTCGATTGTGACCGTTACGGTGAATGGATTCAATGTGGACGGTGAGGCTATCGCGCAGAAACAGTGGTCATTCAATATCATGACCGACGAAATCCCTCCACAAATTCGCAGCCATATCCCTATCGAGAATAAAACCAATGTCAGTGCCCGTGCCAACATCGTCATCACTTTCAGCGGCGATACATATCCGGATTCGACAACCGTGTCAGTCACCGGCGCCGGGAACAGAACAATTTCCATGACCAAATCTTGGTCTGACAGCATCCTGACACTCGTCAATTCCAACTCATTCACGCTGAGTGAAACCATCACCGTCTGGGTCAACACCGGGGACCGGTACGGTCTTCACGCCCCGGAACACACCTGGTCGTTCATAGTCCGGCCTGAAATGATACCGCCCTCTTTCACCGTGACCGTTCCCGGCAATCCCCAGTACCTGCCGAGAGATGCCTATATCCGGCTCACTTTCCCATCAGATGTCGATAAAACGAGCGTCCAGACCGTTCTTCAGGGCAGCCAGAGCGGAATACCGCCGGGGGCATGGTCATGGGCCGACACAATCTATACGTTCCTTCCTTCCCAGGGATACAGATTGAGCGAAGGGCTCCTGCTCAGGGTAACCGCCGCGGACATTCACGAAAACACGGTTTCTGACAGCCTGATAACCTTTTTTATCAAACCCGAGGAAACTCCGCCGACCATTCTTTCACGGTCCCCGTCGCCGAACGCGGTCAATGTTCCCTTAACACAGAATATCGTCATTCAGTTCGACAGTGACGTATACCAGGCCACAACGGCGGTCGTGGCGAGTAACATCCGTGGTCAGCTTTCCATGCCCTCATCGCTTGCGGGGAGCACCCTCACATTCACCAATTCAGGCTTGTTCCAGGCAAACGAAGTACTCACCGTGTATATCGTCGCCAAAGACCGGTATGATAACATCGTCCGCGACAAATGGTCGTTTGCAACGGGATCACAGATGGCTCCGGTCACCTATTCCTCGGTTCGCACTCCGGCAACACCGGGACTGGTGGGCAAAAACGAACCCGTTTCCATTGAATACCTCCCGATGATCAACAAATCGACGGTTTCAGCTCAGGTGAACGGAAGCCAGAGCGGCAGGGTTATCGGCACATGGTCGTGGTCGGGATACCGGTACAGTTTCACACCCACGAACGACTATGCTCCGGGCGAAACACTCACGCTCACCGCAACCGCCTGGGATATCTTTACCTACCAGGCCGCCCAGACAACGGCAACGATCACAGTGAAACAGGATGAAACACCGCCATCAATTGTCACCCGGTCTCCTGCCGCGGGTGCGGTTAATGTACACCCTGCAGAAAACATCGTCATCACTTTTTCCGGTGATGCGTTACCGGATTCAACCACGGCTTCGGCGACCGGGGAGGGGGGAAGATCCATTGCTTTGACACGGTCATGGTCCGGCTCAACCCTCACCCTGCGCAACGCCGCTACTTACAGAGCCAGGGAAACGGTCACTGTTACGGTCTCCGCGGGTGACCAGTACGCGAACCACATGACGGAAACCTGGTCGTTCATTACCCGCCCGGACACGATACCGCCCGAATTTGATGTCGTGATCCCCGGTTCACACGGATTGCTTGCGCAGCACGACACTGTGTCTCTCGTTTTCCCGGCGGATATCGACAAACAGTCAGTCACAGCGACGTTCACAAGACCTGCGGACGGCGAGGTATCCGGGGCATGGTCCTGGTCTGCAACCACCTATACCTTCACACCGGTCGCATATCAGCCCGGGGAAGCACTCACACTTGCCGTGAACGCCTCTGACATTTACGGAAATGCGCTCCCTGAAACCGTTCATACCTTCCAGGTGAAACTCGATGAAATCCCTCCATCCATCCAGTCGTATACACCGGCAGCAGGTGCAGTCAACGTTTCAGCCGCGGAACCGGTGGTAATAAGGTTCTCGGCGGATATACTGCCCGACTCCACTTCGGTGACTGTGAGAGGAAGCGACCAGGGCTCCGTTTCAGTAGATAGGTCGTGGAACGGCGCGGTGCTCACCCTGCTCCACGATACACTTTTCCGGTACGGCGATACCATAACGGTCACTGTAACCGCTTCTGACACATGGGACAACCGCGCCACAACATCGTGGTCGTTCACGATCAGGGAAGATTTTGAACCCCCGCTTTTTGAAGTGCTCATCCCCGCCGTAAGCGATCCGATTTCCTGTAATTCACTGATTTCGCTCGCTTTCCCCGCCGATGTGGATACCGGCAGTGTCAGCGTCGCTGTGAGGGGGAGCTCGAGCGGAACCATCAACGGCGACCGGGTATGGGCGGGCACGACCTATACTTTCACACCGTCCGGACTTTACCGTCAGGGCGAAACGGTCACAATCACGGTGAATGCTACGGATATCTACGACAACTCCATTCCCGAAACGATCCGCACGTTCACAGTGGGCGAGCATAATCCCTGGCTCGCGGTCACCTCGACGGGGCTGACAGGTCCCGGAGAGACCACATACCGTATAACGTACGAATCGAACGATCCTGACGGAAGTTACACGATCACCCGGGGATGGCAGTATTCCCTCGACGGGTTCACCTGGTACGATATACCGGAAAACATGATAACCGGCAATGCACTGCGCCCATCGGGACTTTATCAATTAACATGGAGGCCCGGTGATGAATTTGCGGGCGTCTATTCCGCAGCCTGCCGGTTCAGGATGGAGCTTTTTGACGGTAACTACAGTTCCGAGTACCGTCAGTCGCCGCCATTCCTGATCGACCGGAATATCGCGCCAGCAGTGACAGTGACACAGGTCACTCCCGACTACGATACCGGCCGTATTACCATCGGTTACCGGATAACAGATACTGAGAATAATCCGGTCTCGCTCTCCTTCTCCTATTCATACGACAACGGCACCACATGGCTCGACGGCCAGCCTGATACAAGCCTCTCGGGGCTGACATCCGCGCAGTATACCGGCTCGTTCGGATGGTATTATTCGACCGGGCTCACCACGGGTGTCGATTATTTCGCATTCCTCGCCAGGCTCACACCCGCTGATTTCAAAACCGGGAGCCCGGGCGTTTCCGGGATGGTCAATATCGACCTGAACCAGCCGCCGTCTGTCACCCTCGCCGATCTTTACACTCCATGGTCCGGGGATGTGACGATCGCTTACAGCATTTCCGACGCCGAAAGCGATACGGTCAGGTTCGTCTGTTCGTACAGCATTGACGGCGGAAGCACCTGGTTCGAAACATCCCACGTCGGAGGAGCGGGAAACATAGTCGCATCCACCGGTTCGATCGTCTGGTATTCAAAGCTCGATGTGCCGGCGGTTCAGTCGATACGGGTCATGTTCCGTGCGGTACCCTGGGATCATGACGAGGGCACGGGTGATGCCACAGCCCCATTCCAGCTTTTCAACAACGGACCGCCGTCGGTGACAGTCAGCCTGCCTGATACGGTCGGCAACAGGGTCGCAATCCCCTACACGATCACCGACCCGGAAAACGATACTGTGACGCTGCATATCGCCTTTTCCCGTGAGGGAATAATGTGGATACCCGCGGCGGTGGAAGGCGACACCCTCGGTCTCGGCATAGACTCTTATACCGGCTCACTGGTCTGGAAAAGTACTGAAGACCTCGGGCCGGGATTCCATCCGGAAATCCGCCTGCGGATCGCCGCAACAGATAGTCTGAATTCCCTGGGATCGTCCGCAATCGTATCGCCTCAGCGGTTGCTCGCCCTCGACAACGAGCCGCCTTTTATCACATTCGCCCACGGATACGCGGGAAGCGACACGGTGTACATGGCTTTCAACGAACCGCCCGGTGATGGTGCGCTCGACCCCGCATTATACACTTTATCGCACACTCTTAACGTCCGTGAGGTTGTGCATGACGCTGTCCCGCTGCGGTACCGTCTCCTGCTGGCAGAGGGGCAGGAGCTTCCGCTCGACACCATAACCGTTACCACACGGGGGCTTCCCGACATTTTCGGCAACCTCTCCGGCGAACTGTCCGTCACGTTTGAATCGGACGATGGGAATGTGAATCCTGCGGTCTTTATCGAAGAACTTCCCGCTGTGGTCTCCGGCTACGTCTCCCTAACCTATCATATTACCGACCATGAGGGCGATGCAGTGACGCTGACGGTGGAGTATTCCCTCGACGGCGGGGAGACCTGGCATGCCGCCACGATCACCGGACAGATATCCGATCTCACGTCAGAAATATATAACGGGACGGTTACCTGGCTATCCGACATCGACCTGCCCGGTGCCGATCTCGATGCCGTGATCCTGAAGGTCACCGGCAGAGATGCACAGGTGGGTGTGCCCGCTCTTTCGGCGCCGTTCACGGTTCATAACAACGCCCCGCCAGAAGCCGCCGCCGTCTCAGTGGCTGACCCGGACAGCGTTTATTCCGGCATGGTCGAAATCCGGTATGACCTGACCGATGCGGAATCAGACACCCTTTCGCTCGAAGCCATGTACTCGACGGACGGTGGTGAGACCTACCTTCCCGCAGCCGTTTCCGGCCAGACCATCGGCATAACGGAGGCGTCGTATGGAGGATCGCTCCTATGGGATACGGAAAGCGACCTCGTGGATTATTTCGGACGGGTTCTCTTCAGGCTGACACCCTCCGACCATAATCCCGGTGCGGCGGAGATACTCCCGCTCTGGATCGACAATTTCGGTGTGGCACGGATAAAAATCACACTTCCCGAGGGCGAACAGACGCACAATATAGTGGTGAATTACCAGATAACCAGTCCTGTGGACAATCCGGTGTCGCTGACCGCGTTGTTCTCGACCGACGGCGGCCTGTCCTGGAACAATGCCAGCCTGGCAGGCATCACATCGGGCATCACATCCGAACGTTACAGGGCGTCCTTTATCTGGATTTGCTCGCAGGATCTCGCCGGATTCGAAGGGGCAGCACAACTGAAAGTCATTCCCGATAACGGCATCGAAGGACTTTTCGATATCGAGGACATTTACCTCGATTTCAACGAACCGCCCGTTATCGCGATCAGTCCGCCTGCGGGCGAACTCAGCGGAGATATCACCATCTCCTATACGGTGACCGATGCCGAAAACGACACCGTATCTGTGAGGCTTTTCTACATCGCCAACGGATCGGAACAGTGGAGCGAAGCTTCAGTGAGCGGCACGGTCACCGGAATACCGTCCGATGGGAGGACCTCAGTAATCGTCTGGCATTCGATGGAAGACCTCCCGGGAGCGGATTCAGACGCTGTCCGTCTGCGGATGACCGCAACTGATTTTGACGAGGCGTGGGGAGATGAAACAGGCAACATCATGGTCGATAACAACCTCACGCCGGCAGTGACGCTTTCGATCGACCGGCCCGATTCAGTCTACATCGACTTTGTCGATATCCGTCACCTCCTCTCTGATACCGAGGGTGACACGCTCGGATTCACGGTGTCCTATTCATTCGATGGCGGCGGATCGTATCATTCCGCGACCATTTCCGGTGCGCTCACCGGTATCACCCCGGAAGGATATACGTCTGTGGTACGGTGGGAGATAGCTGCGGACCTCCCGGAACAGTTCGGCGAGGCGATCGTCCGGTTCGCGCCGTTTGACAATGATCCGGGTTCACCGGATAGTATCCGTGTCAGGTTCAATAGTCTCGGGGTCTGCTCTGTCGCACTTACCGTCCCGGCGGAGGAACAGATGGGAGACATTCCTGTTTACTACGTGATTACTGATGAAAAGAGCCATGCGGTCAGCCTGTCGGTCATGTTCTCCGTCAACGGGGGGACAATATGGTTCCCCGCACTTCCCGATACGGCGCTCGAGGGCATTACACCCGACCGCTACACAGGATCGTTTGTCTGGACGGCGGAACAGAGCCTCAAGGGCTACGAGGGGAGCGTGCTCATCAGGGTTGTTCCCGACAATGGCATCGAGGGTATTCCGGCTTCGGACACACTCGTCGTGGACTATAACGAACCGCCGTCGGTCACGGATGTGTATACCGCGACGAGCGGACTCTATACCGGTCCGGTGACAATCTCGTTCCGGGTCCGTGACGCCGAAAACGACACGGTGGCAGTTTCACTCGAATATTCCACAAACAGCGGAGAATCGTTCGCGCCCGCAACCGTAAGCGGCAACACCGGCATCATCCCGGGTGTCATTTCACGGCTCACATGGTCGTCGACCGTTGACATCGGTGTCGTTAACGAACGGAGTGTCTATCTCAGGCTGACTCCGGCTGACGGCGATCCCGGGGGACCGTTCACTGCGGGCCCGTTCACCATCACCAATCTTGCGGGCGATTTCACCGGCGATTTTATCATCGATGGGAGCGACCTTCCATTCTTCATCGACGTGTGGAGGAATCAGGACATTACCCGTGAACTCGGTCCTGCAACAGGAACCATCCCCGACCTGACTGTTACCCCGGATGGTGTCGTCGATTTCGAGGACCTCGCAGTGTTTATCCAGATGTGGAACTGGTATACAGAGCAGGCCGCGGAAAAAAACATCGCAGTTTCCAAACCCGCCTGGTATTCCGGGACCGATGCCGGGGAAGAACATCTCCTCACCGCTGTACCGGACGGTCGCGGCGGCATAAGTCTGGCCTGCGCACTCAACATCGATTACATCCACCTCATCATCGAACTCGCCGATGGGGGCACACTCGAGATAGAAGTCGATAACGACCGGAAAATCGAAGAGGGTGCAGCCGACGTCTTCCTCACACGGATGTACCAGAATAAGGCATGCGAAATCTCCGCCGCCTTTTTCAACGGCCGTCAAAAAGCCATGAACACTTCTCCCGAATTCGCATCCCTCAGGTTTGTCAGGTCTGACAGTGACATACGGATCGGCTACCGGATGCGCATGTCCGGTGATGGTGAATACCGCGCCGGCAACCTGATTGTGCCGGCGGACGAATTGTTCACAGTGCCCACTGCATACGCGCTCATGCAGAATTCACCGAATCCGTTCAACCCGTCCACTACAATCAAATACTCACTTCCCGCCGACACGCATGTGATCCTGACCGTTTTTAACATACTCGGCCAGCAAGTCACCGTGCTCAGGAACGAAATGGCAACCGCCGGTACCTATACGGTCATCTGGCATGCCGCGGGCTTTCCGAGCGGGGTGTACTTCTATAAACTCGAAGCAGGCGGATTCACCAGCACCCGTAAAATGCTCCTGATGAAATAGCTCTACCGGAAAAGGGCATTTCCTGCTGAATTTACCGTGCGCAACTTATTGTATATCATATAAATAAACTAATCCCCCTGCCCAGGACGGCGCCGGTCCGATGTATTATTGCGGATTTCGGATTGCGGATTGGAAAGAATAGTATATGGGCTAAGGGTAATCGCTTCTCAAAACCGAAATTCTCTTGACTTGTTTGTTAACAGTGCTATATTGTGAACATGGGTTTAGTTGATGTCTTGTGGTTGCAACGGAGGATTGTATGCCGATCCGTATAAAACGCAAGTAGCTGAAGATTCAAGGACTAACATGCCTCTGTAAGATAATTCGGCGAAGTGATATATACAGGAAAGCAATATTCCGCATCTTATGCGGATCAATCTAATTATTGTTAGACGGACGGCTGCAAGCCCCAGTGGGATTGCTGATCAGGCCTTGTTCGTCAGGCCGGACAATTCCCAAATTGAGCATCTGAGACCTCTGGAATGTGGATTGTACTTGACCTGCAAGGTCAGTTAAACTATAATGCTTACCGAGTCTGAGCTGTTCCCACTCAATCTCCCGGTAATCTTAACTACGCCGGGTAACTGCATTCATCTCTCTTAGAGACGACAAAGAAGGCGGTTGCCAGGATGCTGGAAAATCGGATTAGGATTGCGCCCAATACAGTAGCGTATGCTGACGAGGAGAAACACAAGCTAGTAGTGGAGTTCGCCATCCCAGGAGCGCCAACGGATACCATCGATCTGAAGCTCCTGCCAGACAGCGTCCACCTGACAGCGCCAGCAAAGGATATCGAGTATGTTTCAGCATTGGCTCTAGCTTGGCCGGTGAAACCTGACAAAGCCGAAGCGATTTACGAGCACGGCCTGCTCCGAATCGAGGTGCCCTTCAAAGATCCAATGGAAGATGCTGTGAAGGTCGCCATAAAAGTAGGTGGTGCGGTAACCAAGACCAAGAAAAATAGAAGCCTGCTTACCCCGTCAACTTGAGAGAGTCTCTTCTTGTCCTACCACGGATGACACCCGATTCATCGGGCCGGACACTACAGCTGCAGGTGCCACCCGGGGTTCGAGGGGTACGTAGCGTCCCAACGAAGAACTACGTACTTCCGCCAATGCTGAACACGTCGCTCCTGCCACCCGTCTAACCGCTTGCAGTCGACGTGCCTGTTTCGCGGGCACGCGACTGAACCGCGGCGTTGGGCTTTTGTTTTACTTGGGAAAGAAGGTAATAAGAGGTAGACTCATGCGAAAGCGGATAATTAAGCAGGGCACTCAAGGTGTCTCACCCGTTGATCAAAACTGGCTTGATTTAGAATACCTGGCGCAGGTAGAAGTCACGTCCGAGGACGTGGCACACCCGATCGAATCAGCGTTGATACCTAATGCCGGATCGGGTTGGAGGGCGGAACAACCCGGGCAACAGACGGTCCGCCTCCTATTTGACAAGCCGCAGAGGGTTAGTCGTATTCGTTTGGTGTTTTTTGAAGATGAGCAGGAACGCACGCACGAGTTCGTACTGCGGTGGTCCTCAGACGGAGGTCAGTCTTATCGGGAGATTGCGCGTCAGCAGTATAACTTCAGTCCTCCAGGTACTACCCGCGAATTTGAAGACTACACCGTCGATTTCGACGGGTTGACGGCACTGGAACTAAGTATTGTTCCAGACATAAGTGGGGGATGTGCCCGTGCATCGGTTGAGCAATTACGTCTCGCATAATTGCTTGAGCCCTCTGGAGCTTAGTGTACGGTGCGCAGCCTACCACAGCGCTGGACCGGAGTCACGCGAAGATAGTCTTTTATTCATCTTCAAGCTATGTCGCTTGGCCGGTCAGCTTGGCCGTTAGGCAATTGAATAGGAATTTCGACAATCCATTAACGAAAGCAGCAGTGAGTAAAAGCAGGAGACAAGTAAATCCAAAACCATGAGCGAATACACGTTATGCGACTGTATCTGATCAACCCCTCCAACCCGCTTGTCAGCCTCGTCAAAGTCAAGGAGAGCCGATGGAACCGTTACCGCGTGTGGAAACCGCTCAGTCTTATGGTTCTCGCGGGTCTGACTCCACCGGAGTGGGAAGTCTCAATTGTGGACGAGAACCTCGTCGCGCCGGACTATCCGGCCATGCCTCGACCGGACCTGGTGGGCATTACCGCTTTCACCTCGCAGGCGAACCGCGCCTACGAAGTGGCCGCTCACTTTCGGCATCTGGGTGTTCCCGTCGTCATGGGCGGTATTCACGCAACCATGTGCCTGGACGAGGTCATGGAGCGTGTGGATTCGGTGGTCACGGGGGAAGCCGAGAGCGTCTGGCTGCAGGTCCTGGAGGACGTCCGGCATGGCAGCCTGAAGCGCCGGTATAACGGAGGACTCTCGGCGGTAGGCCGTATTCAACCCGCCCGTCATGATCTGCTGGCTACTGGATATGCCTTCGGAGCCATTCAGACCACGCGTGGATGTCCCTTGAACTGCAGCTTCTGCAGCGTGACGGCATTCAATGGGGCACGCTACCGGCAGCGACCCATTGCGGATGTCGTGCGGGAATTCCAGTTGATCCGTGAGAAACGCGTTCTGGTGGTGGACGACAACCTCGTCGGCACGCGCCCTGAACACATCGCCCGCGCCAAGGACCTGTTTCGCGCCATCGCACAGGCAAACCTGAAAAAGGAATGGGTTGCCCAGGCCACCATTAACTTCGCCGACGATGAGGAACTCCTGACGTTGGCCGCGAAGGCCGGATGCAGAGGCGTCTTCATCGGCTTTGAGTCCCCGACGCCGGGAGGACTCAGGGAACTCGGCAAGAAGTTCAACCTTTTGAAGGGCCGGGACTTCCGCGCCTCCGTGCGGCGTATCCAGAAGCACAACATCCTGGTCGTGGGTTCCTTTATCATCGGTTTGGACATAGATGAACCGGGCATCGGCAAACGTATCGTCGAGGTGGCTATCCAGTACGGCGTGGACAATCTCAACGTGCTGTTTCTGACGCCGCTGCCCGGCACGCGCCTGTGGGACCAGATGAAATCGGAAGACCGAATCGCCCTCGATACGTTCCCGGAAGACTGGAGATACTACACGCTGACCTTTCCGGTGGCTCGGTATAAGCATCTGTCTCTGGACGGTGTCATCGAAGAGATGATCTCCTGTGACCGGAGCTTCTATTCCATGCCGCGCATTCTACGCCGGGTGTGGAGCTGCCTATGGGGACGCCGCCAGCCGCTGATCTGTATAGTGGGTAGTCTCTCAAGCCGGAACAGCATCCGGCTGTACCGTAAGGCATACGCAGACTTCAAGCGTCAACGGGGCAAAGGGCACGATTTTGAAAAATCTCAGACTTTGCCCTGAGCCGCGTAGATCAAGGAAACATCCTTTGTCTTTTACATGGTCGGCGAGAAGCTCCAAGGACGCCTCCTCTTGATGCCCGTCGGTTAAGGCAAGACGAAACGAGAGGCCGAACAAGGGGCTGCAACCGATTTACAACAGCCGCGCGGCTTCGCTTTGCGTTTGTTGTAACCGGCTGAGCCCTGGCGTTATAATCCCTTCTCTGCTGTCCCGGATGTCCGCTTCTACACCCCATACTTACTCACCGTAATCGACTCAATAATCACCGGTTATATCGATATATCCTGCCCCGCCCCTGAGTTCTGTCGTCATGCTGCTCAAAATTTATTTGACAAAACGTACGTTATTACGTATTTTATTAAACAAATCTACTACATTTATAAGAGGTAAAACATGCCGACTTTAACAGTGACTGAAGCACGGGCGAAACTATATCAGCTTATAAACAAGGCTTCCTCCGATCACGTGCCTATTGTAATAACGGGCAAGCACGGTAATGCGGTTCTTGTATCGGAGGAAGATTGGAACGCCTTACAGGAGACCCTATATCTTTTGAATATCCCCGGTATGAGGGAATCGATTCTTGAAGGTCTGAATACGCCCGTTGAGGAATGTTCAAAGGACGTTGAGTGGTGAACTGGCTGATAGTCTTTACAAAACAAGCTCAAAAAGACGCCAAAAATTTATCTGGTGCCGGTCTTCGTAAAAAAGTTGAAGTACTATTAGAAATTCTCCGTGATAATCCTTATCAGACACCTTCGCCGTTCGAAAAATTACTTGGCGACTTATCAGGAGTCTGTTCACGCCGTATAACTATTAAACACCGCTTGGTTTATCAGATTCTCGATGAAGAGAAAGTGGTCAAAGTCATACGAATGTGGACTTATTATGAATAAACAGGCATAACAAGTGGTGATAAACGGACCGGCGATTCCTTTGCTCTCATAGTTTATCTGTGAGTTTGGATGTTATTATTTCTCACTTATGTTACGAATATCCCCTTTCCCCCTCCTTACTCACCGTAATCGACTCAATAATCACCGGTTATATCGATATATCCTGCCTCGCCCCTGAGTTCTGACGTCATGCGGTTTTTTATATCGGAGGAAGACTGGCGTTCCATACAGGATACCCTGTATCTGCTGAACATACCCGGCATGCGTGAATCGATTCGCGAAGGTCTGGATACGCCGATCGAGAAATGCTCAAATGATGTTGAGCGGTGATCTCTTCCGGATTATTCGGATAGATGTATATGCCTGTCGCAGTGGCAATCCCTTTATGGCTTCATCGGTCAGTGTGCACGTATACCGTCTCCTTACGGATGGGAAATCTCCCATCCCCAACCTTTTCAGAGGTAAGGGTATAAAATTTTGAACCCTTACGTTCCCTTTGTCCGTAAACGCACAAGCGGGAAACCGCCGTCCGGACTGTCTCCCGCTTCGTCGCACTCGTCGCGCTGTCGCTCTGACGCAGCGGAGCGGGAAGTCAGTTCAGTTCCTTGATGTAGATATTCTTGAAATAGACCGGCGCGCGGTCGTCGTGGTTCTGCAGGCCGATATAGCCCTCGGGGGCGAAATCGCGAATCTTCCCGCGCGGCTCGGCTTTCCAGTCGAGAATCTGCGTACCGTTCAGCTCAACCGTGATGCGGTCGCCGACGAATGCTATCTTGTAATGATTCCACTGGCCTGTCGGTTTCTCGGCATTGACACGCGGCGCCTCGGCGTCGTACGCTGCCCCGGTGTGATGGATGCCGGTGCTCGCGTCGTCGATCTGAATTTCGAACGAATGGAAGATATAATCGTTGCTCGTCGGCACTTCGGGAACGCGGAGGAATATCCCCGAGTTCGTCACACTGTCGGAGCACATATAATCGAGTTCGAGGACGAAGTTACGGTACTTCTTCACGCTGTACCAGAAGAGTCCCATGCCTTTATGGCCTTTCAGAATCCCGGTCTCCTCGTCGAGCTCGAAATACCCGGGCCCGTAATGGTTCCAGCCCTGCTTGTTGTATTCCCCGCTCCAGCCCAGTATCTGGTCGTACCCCTCGTAATAGGTGATGCTCTTCAGGTAGTCGAATCCTTTCCTGATTGACGGCGAGGGGTTATCGAGCTCCTTTTCCCACTCGTGCTCGACCGCGAGGAACCCATGGTAATCCTGAAGGGTCAGCTCGGCGAGGATATCGTGGACGTTTGCCACACCCTGCCCGAATGGGACATCGTGGGCTTCCTTCGTGCCGAACTCGTTGAGGTCCTTGAGGTGAACGTCGATGATACGGCCTTCGAGTATCCTGATGGCGTCGACCGGATTAACGGCGGTGCGCATCCAGTGGCCGGTGTCTGCGCAGTAGCCGATACGCTTGTCGAGACCCTTAAGCCGCGCATAAGCGGTTTCGGGGCGTGCGTATTTATTGGGGTCGGGATGGTTGTGGATAGCGATCCCGATATTGTATTCACGTACCATCTTCTCAATGAGGGACCAGTCGTCGAACGCGGGTTCGGTCACGATGATCCCGATTCCCATCTTTTTTGCAAAATCGAACACTATCCGCATGGATTCCTCGGTGTTGTCGAACCCGGTCACCCCGAACGCATAAATGGAAAGGCCGTTCTCGATTAGCTTCTCCCTGACCGCCGCGACCTGGGCGTCGGTGAGGCCGGGACCGAATTCCACATCCGGATAAGCGCCGCCGAGTTTCTGTCCGGGATACGCCTGGACGTATTCAGCGCCGAGGTCCCTGATTTTATCGAGCGCCTCGAAAAGGGTGAACTTGTGATAAGTCCAGGTCTGCACGGCGACAGGGATCTTCTTTATCCGCACATCCTTATAATCAGCCGACCGTGCGGCAGGCGCGGCCGCAAGCATCAGAACAACCATCCAGATCACTCCGTTTCTCATATTCGTCTCCTTGAAATCGGGAATTACCCCGTAAGGATTACCTGTTCTTCGGGTTCCATGTCCCCTTCGCCACCGCCGGAACGAATGTTTCCAGGCCTGGCGGAGGGAACGCTATCGTCCGCTCCTGTTCCGCGCTCATGTATGCGGTCATGAGTAGCTCGGTGACATTGGCACCGTCCTCAAAGTTTTCCGTCGGGCGCCTGCCCGCGAGGAACGACTGCACCATGTGACGGTCTTCGGCGACATACCCGTATTCGATTTCCTCGCTGCTCACCACCGGCATGAGCCCGATTTCGGCGTTCTGCTTCTCCACCAGGTCCTCGCCGGCACTGCCGGTGACCTCACGGCTGAAGAACACCTTCAGGCCGGAATCGAGCGTGTTGATCGACATAGAGTATTCCGGCCCGAGCAGTTCCATGCTCAGCCGCAGTCCCGCACCGACATAGCTCCACGACGTTGTGGTTTCGACGACGAGCTGCTGACCGTTTTCGTCGCGGTACTCAACGAGCGAACGGCCAAAATCCTCCGCAGGGCGGTTGGCGTAATCAAGCTTCCCGCCGCTCATGTCGGCGAGTCTCTGCGAGTACCTTGGATTCTGCCATTTCAGGCAGTTCGCGTATGCGTTGACCTTGACCGGTGTCAGCACATTCCGGGGAGCACCCGGCGGAGTGAGTATGAACCGTGCCGCTTCGACCGAATGGCACATCATGTCGTTGATGACGCCCCCGCCCTGAAGCTGGCCTTCCCAGAACCAGGGCATGTGCGGGCCGCTGTGTTCCTCGGCGGCGCGGGCGAGATACGGACGTCCCGTGAGTGCGGCGCCCCGAGCCCAGACGATCTCTTTGCCCCTCGTGACCGCGGGCTCGAAACACTGGTTCTCAAGGTAGCCATCCAGAAGCCCTGCCTTTCTGACAAGTTCGAGCATCCGCCGCGCCTCGCGGACATTCCGCCCGAGCGGTTTCTCACAGGCGACAGCGATCAGTTTGCCCTTGCCGCTCTTCATAGTGTGTACGATTTCCTCCATGTTTTCAACACGGGCGAAGTTCGGTGCGCATATCCAGACCGCATCGATTGCCGGATCGGCAACCATGTCTGCCACCGAGTTGAAAATCTTCGGCTCACCCACGCCGAGTTCCCTGACCAGGGCCGCCGCTTCCTCGGACATTGTACGGTCAGTGCCCGTTATCCCGAGGATATCCGCATCGCGGACTCCCACCCAGGAGCGTATGTGAAACCGCGCCACAAATCCGGCCCCGATAAATCCGACACCAAGCCTTTTACGAACCATCTTTCCTCCTTTTTCCATATGATATCTTCACATTGCACACGAGAAACACGCTCATACCGCTTTAACCGGATTATTCACAGACCAATGAATTTTTCGAATCGTTTGCACACTCACCCCCTTAAATCCCCCTCTCTCACCTGTGAAAGAGGGGGAAAAAGAAACCATCCGGTGAGAGTCATCCCCTCTCTGACTGGTTAGAGAGGGGACCGAGGGGTGAGTTTATTTATTTAAATGGTACACAATGCGTTCCGCTTGCTTTCACTATAATTTTATGAATTATCCGGACCTTATGGCCTGTATTCACGAAACGGGAAAAACCGCCGATGACCTCTATCGCCGGGTGCCCTTTCAGGCGGCCTGTGCCGCGCTGGTAGCTTCATCCCTGAAAAACAGCATGAACGCCACCGCACAGAGAATGGTCAGCGCGCAGGGAACGATGAACACCCCCGTCCAGTTCGTTACCCCGTCCACAGTGAAATAATCACCGATCCAGCCGGCGAAAAGACTGCCGAGGTAATTCCCGATTCCGAGTGTCACAAGCGCGATCAGGCTCTGCGCCGAGGCGCGTATATCACTGGGAGCGACCATGTCGACATAGATGAACGCCGCGGTGAAGAAGAACACGTAACAGAAACCGTGCAGTGACAACGATGCGATTACCAGCCACGCGGGGGTTCCGATCGCGAAGATGATGTATCGGATAGGCCATGCGAGCACACCGATAGCGAGCGTCGTCCGTATCCCGAATTTCCCCATGAAATAGGGAAGCAGCAGGGCCATGACGAAGATTTCGGCGACCTGGGCTATCACCATGACCCCCGGAACCATGCTCGGTGACACACCGATCTTCGCGGAAGTTAGAAACGGCGCGGTGAGAATATAATAGAACATGAGTTCGGTCGCCACTATGAACGCGATGATCATGAATATCAAGAAGTTCTTGTATTTCAGCATCTTGAGCGCTTCCAGAAACGCCCAGGGACTGACTGACCCTTTTTTCGGCGGTGTATGGGGCAGGCTGAACGACTGAAGACCCATAATGATCGAGAAGACGGCCGCAAGGACGAGCGTATCGCCGCGCATGGTCAGTTCGGTATTCCCCTGGCTGACAAGCCGCCAGCCGGACAGCGACAATCCGGCCACGATCCAGCCGATTGTGCCCCAGACCCTTATTTTTCCGAAATCCTTCTCCGAATTCTCGAGATTGATGAAGGCAATGGAATTGGTCAGGGCAAGTGTCGGAGCATACAAGAGACAGTAAAGCAGCATCATCCACATCATGAACGTATAACTCGTGGAACGGGCGACAATGAACAGGATGACGCCGCCGGCAAGCTGGAGAAATGCGATAACCTTTTCCGTCGGGAAATACCGGTCGGCTAACTGGCCGCCGACAAACGGAGAGATGATCGTGGCAAGGGGAAGAAGACCGATTAATGTACCGACCTGAAAATTGGAAAAGCCGAGATTGTTGATAAGGTATTCCGAGAGAACCGGCCCCCAGGAACCCCAGATCGCGTACTGGAGAAACATCATGACGCAGAGCCTGAATTTTGTACTCATCCACCACTCCTTATCAAAGGTGAAAGTATGGCAGGGTCGTCCGTTTTTTTTAATCCGAAGAACGACGGTAAGTGAGATCCCGTCGCTTTTCGTATCCGCTCGTGATTATGCGTTTTTTCTGACGAACAGGAGGCGGTCGATACCGATGATGGTTCCGGTCGGGAACACGGTCAGGACAATAAGCGCGCATAGTTCGACCAGATTCTTGTTCACGATCAGGTAATGCCCCTCGTTGGGTAGAGTATACGTATACCCGATGAACGGGGGATTGGCGACATAATACAGCACCAGGAGAAGTATTGCGGCGATCCCCGCAGGCCGTGTCAGACACCCCGCTATCAGCCCGAGACCGATAGCGGTAAGCCCCCACATATTCATCAGGTCGATGATCCGCAGAATGGTGGGATTCGCCGCCATCCAGATGAAAATGCCGGAAAATATCCATTTCGATTCCCCAAGGTACGCAGCAGAGGTCCAGTGGGTGCTGATAATCTTGGCGATACCCTCATAGAGAAAATGCCAGCCGACAATGATCCTCAAAAGGACAAGCGCGGTCAACTGGGTTCGGGTATAATAGGGAACGCGGTCTGTGTTGCCTAATAACGTGTTGAGCATCGGTTCTCCTGTCTGTTTTTCAATATTCACATCATACGCCCGCTTAACCGGGACCGGATGAAACAATAATAGAATGTCCGGGGGTGTTTGTCAACATCGGAGTTCGATCCTGTCGATCACCCATTATTATACCCAGCCTGCCAGAGGATATATTTTACGTTATTATCTTTAACGCTTATCCATTTAAAACAGCAAACATGTGAAGCATATCACCATTATTATTTTCTATCTATTTGTTTTTTCATAACTCACCCCTCGTTCCCCTCTCTAATATTAGAGAGGGGATGAGTCATCTTGACAATCCCGCCGGTTCCCCCTCTATTGCAGGGCAAGAGAGGGGGTTTAGGGGGTGAGTTTGGGAAAGGGGTGGCGAAAAAAGCTGTGCTAACTCGGTAAGCGTTGTTACCTTTTTCCGATTTTACTCAATCGCAGGAATCGCTCTATAGTGGTGACAACAACGTATTCATAATACTTCCCCCTTGTGCAGCGGCCGGTCCGCGAAAGCGTCGTGCCACTCTTTCGCCGCGCGCCAGATGTTGAAGTGGAGGAATTTCGACTCCCGTGCAAGGCCCCTGACGAGGTCCTTCATGTAGAGCCGCATGCCCGTGTCCGCGTTGGGGCACGAGCAGACCTCTGTCCGGAATCCCGCCATTTTCGCGAGCCGGGCGGTCTCACGTTCCCGGAGGAAAAAGAGGGGGCGGATAACATCGAATTTCCCGTCGAAAAACGCCCGCCTGGGGAGCATCGTTTCGAGGGTGCCGTGGAAAGCGAGATTCATGAGAGTCGTTTCGGCGACATCGTCGAAATGATGCCCGAAGGCAAGGCGGTTAAAGCCATGCTCGACGCAGTACCGGAAGAGAGCCTCACGGCGTTTCCATGCGCATAAAAAGCAGCTCGGCGCGCACTCGTTCCCCTGTTCGTCCACTGTCACGGTGATATCAGTGAAATCGAACGGGACGCCGTACGACCTGAAAATTTCCGCACAGTAGTCTTTCGTCTCCGCGGTATGAGTGTTGTAGTCGGACACCACATGAATAGCGCCGATCTCGAATTTCGTGGGGAAAAACCGCTCCTGCATGGTCAGGAGGTGCAGGAGGGAGAGACTGTCTTTCCCCCCCGAGACAGCGGCAAGCACACGATCGCCTTCCGCGATAAGACCGAACTCGTTCACCGCACGGTTCACCTTCCGGAGAAGGTTGAGGGAGAGCCTCACAAGCGGGCTGTGTTTCGAGCGGGGACGGCTGTCTTCTACAGGGGATGTGGGTTTCGTTTCCGTCATGCGGTCAATATCGTGTAAAAAAAGCTGAGGGGCAATCGGTATTCGCTTCAGGATTAATGCTGCCGAACCCGTTTTTTTCACCGCGGAGCAACAAATACTTGTGTTCTGTCCGGCGGTACACTACTTTATCGGTATACGGCTCCCGCGCCGTCAATCCCGGGTCATTTACACCAATCACCACATACTACACACCAACAGGAGCACACCGCCATGAAACGCACTTTGATGATTCTGATGCTGATGCCTGTTCTGCTCCCGTTTCTTGCAGGGGGAACATCCGCCCAGGAAGTGAAAAAGGATGGTCCGCCACGGCTCAAGCGGTCAGAAAGCTTTCTCGGTATCCATTTCGATTTCCACGCCGGTGACGACTGCACAGAGATCGGGAAGAACGTGGACCGCGAGATGGTCGAGTACATCATCGACATGGTCAAACCCGACTATGTCCAGATCGACTGCAAAGGGCACCGCGGTCTCACAAGCTATCCGACAAAGGCCGGAAACCCGGCTCCCGGATTCGTCCGCGACCCGCTCAAAATCTGGCGTGAAGTGACCGCCGAACGCGGTGTCGCCCTCTACATGCATTATTCCGGCGTATGGGACACCGAGGCGGTGACACAGCACCCCGAATGGGCACGTGTCGACGAGAAGGGTGAGCCGGACAAACGCCTCACCTCGGTGTTCGGCCCTTATGTGGACGAGCTTCTCATCCCCCAGCTCAAGGAACTGTCTGATGTGTACGGTGTCGATGGTGTCTGGGTCGACGGCGAATGCTGGGCCGTGGACCGTGATTACAGCGACAAGGCGATCGCGGCGTTCCGCACGGAAACCGGGATTCAGGACATCCCCCGCTCGCCGGAGGACCCGCACTGGTATGAATGGAACCAGTTTCACCGTGAGGCTTTCCGCAGTTATGTCCGTCACTATGTGGACGAGCTGCACCGCCACAACCCGAATTTCCAGCTCTGCAGCAACTGGGGTTTCAGTTCCGAGATGCCCGAACCAGTCTCGGTGAATCTCGATTACATCTCCGGCGATTACAGCCCCCTCAACAGCATCAACGCCGCGCGGTTCGAGGGACGCTGCATGATGCACCAGGGGAAGCCATGGGACCTCATGGCGTGGCATTTCACCTGGACGGACGGTCCCTACAGCACCAAGACAGTCCCCCAGCTCCAGCAGGAAGCAGCGGCGGTCCTCGCGCTCGGCGGCGGATTCCAGGCCTATTTCCCCCAGAAACGTGACGGCTCCATCAGGAAATGGCAGATGGGGCTCATGGCCGAAACCGCCACATTTTGCCGCGCCCGCCAGGAACTCTGCCACAAAGCCGAGCCGGTGCCGCAAATCGGTCTTGTCTATGCCGGGAAAGCGTACTTCCGCTCCTCGAACAAGCTGTTCGGCGGATGGGACAATCCGCCCCTGCTCGGGCTCAAGGGAACGCTCCAGGCACTCCTCGATGCACAGAACGTCGTCGAGATCGTCATGGAGCACCATCTCGAGTGCAGAATGGACGAGTACCCGCTGCTTGTCTATCCCGAGTGGGACTACATTGATCCCGCGTTCAGAAACGACCTCCTGCGTTATGTCAGGAACGGCGGAAACCTCATCGTTATCGGTCCGAAGGCGGCGAAGCTCTTTGCGGACGTGCTCGATGTCACCCTCGCCGGCGAACCGGTTGAGCGGGTGAGCGCCCTCGAGCACAAGGGCTGGCTCGGCGGAGTCAGGGGTCTCTGGCAGAAAGGCAGGCCCGGTTCTACCGCGCAACCGTTCGGGCGTATCTATCTCAACAATGATTTCGAGGGCGAACCGGACGTTGCCGCGACCATCACACCGCTCGGGCGCGGGAAAATCGCCGCAGTCTATCTCAACCTCGGCGAATACTACCTCGGCCGCGGTACGACAGTGACCCGTGATTTCCTCGACAGCCTTGTCGACGAACTTTTCCCGGCGAAAACGGTCGAGGTGACCGGCTCCCACTATGTGGATGTCACCCTCATGCGCAAAAACGGGAAACTCATGGTCAATCTGGTCAACACGACCGGCGAGCACGCCAACGACCGTGTTCTCGTCTACGACGACATCCCGCCGGTCGGCCCCCTCACAGTCTCCGTCCGTCTGGACAGGCGGCCGGGGAAGGTCACACTCCAGCCTTCCAACGAGCCGCTTGCTTTTCAGTATGTGAACGGCCGTATGTTGTGCTCGATCGACAGATTGAAGATACACGAGGTCGTGGTCATCGAATAGACAGGTTAGACAGGCAACAGGGAGAAGGAAGCGCCGTAAGCTTCCTGGCAGGGGAATCAGGTTTTTGAAGGTAATTGTTTTTCCCGCGCCCGGTGGAGTATAACAAGCTTATTTCGTCAGCACATAGTATACAGCATATCATGGAGGTTGTCATGAGTGCATACGGATTCATCAAAGAGCTGGACATTCCTTATGAGGAAGCGGTGGAACGTGTCACCGAGGAGTTGAAAAAGGAGGGCTTCGGTATTCTGACATCCATTGACCTCCGGCAGAAATTCAGGGAAAAGCTGAACATCGATTTCGGCAAGTATACGATACTTGGCGCCTGTAATCCGCCGTTCGCTTACAAGTCCCTTCAGGCGGAGGAAAACATCGGCCTCCTGCTCCCCTGCAACGCAATTGTTTACGAAAAGGGCGGAAAGACTGTGGTCGGTATTATCAGGCCTTCCGCAGCGATGGGCATGATCGACAATCCCGCGCTCAAAGACATCGCGGAACAGGTCGAGTCGAAGCTCCTGAAGGTCATCGAGCGGGTGTGATAGGAAAAACCAGTGTTATCTCAATGTTTTTCAACAGATTTTTGCTTCACCACAACACAGTCAGAACTGATTGTTTGTTAAAGAAATTGCTATGTCAATTCGTATTGTGTATCATAAGAAATAGTCCCCCAGCAACTTTTTTATTTGTGGTTTTTTTTATATGCTTAATAACACTCATTATAAAAATATCCTTCAATCCACCTTTCAACATTTAAAAAGGATAGGAAATAAAACTGAAAAAAAACTTTGGGCTGATGGGATTACAACTTGGTATGATTTTGCAAGTATATACAATAGACAATTATCAATTTTCAATGATGCTTATTCAGACCCTATACTTCGTGAGTTGCAATTATCATTTGATGCCTTTGAACAAAATAATGCAAATTTTTTTGCTGAATCTTTACCACAAAGCGAACATTTTAGAATAGTACTTTCCTTTTTTGAAAACACAATGTTTTTAGATATTGAAACAACAGGACTAAGTAAATACTATGATTATATCACGATGGTTGGCTGGAGCAAAGGAGGGAAATATTATTATATATTAAAAGGTGATGATGATTCATTTTTCAAAAAAAGCATAGCAGATGCTAAGTGTCTTGTAACATTCAATGGCTCAATTTTTGACATTCCCTTTTTAAAACAAGAATTTCACAACATTTCTTTACCCAAAACGCATGTTGATTTAAGATTTTTTTCAAGACGAGTTGGATTGTCCGGAGGTCAGAAAGAAATTGAAAATAAAATCAAAGTCAAAAGACCCAGAGATATAAATGATGTTGACGGAAAAGCAGCAACAATTCTCTGGTATAAATTTTTAAAAGGAGACACCGATGCATTAAAAGACTTAATAAAATACAATTATTATGATGTATCTGGAATGCGGATAATATTTAACGAAACAGTCAAAAGAATAATAAAAAAAGAGAAATTTCCATTATCTAATATACCGGTATTTAAAAACCGTATCCCCTTATTTCAGATATCATTAGATACAAAAAAATTGAAAAAAAAGATCAAAAAACTAAATTCATCGTTAACAACCACCTCTTTTCATGAATTAACTTTAAATAAAAATTATCGAAAAATTAATGTCATTGGAATAGATTTAACCGGTTCTGAAAAGAGAGCTTCAGGGTGTTGTTTATTAAAGAAAAACACATCATATACTCAACTTATAAATAGTGATACTGATATAATAAATTATGTTATTGAAAATAAACCAAATCTTGTTTCAATTGATTCTCCTCTATCACTTCCAAAAGGAAGAAAAACCGTGGACGATGATGATCCTGGTCGTCATGAATTCGGAATAATGCGCTCATGTGAAAGAATACTGAAAAAAAGAGGTGTGAATGTCTATCCAAGTTTAATTCCGAGCATGCAAAAACTTACCCAACGGGGTATACAATTAACCGAGATTTTGAGAAGTTTAGGTATTCCGGTAATTGAGAGTTATCCTGGGGCAGCCCAAGATATCCTAAAAATCCCCCGAAAACGTTCTGATATAATCATGTTAAAAGAAGGATTAATCGACATAGGAATCACGGGTGATTTTCAACATAAAGAAATCAGTCATGATGAACTCGATGCAATAACTTCTGCCTTAGTAGGGTACTTCTTCTGGTATGGTAAGTATGAAGCTTTAGGAAACCTTGATGAAGATTATTTAATTATTCCTGATTTATCAGTGAAAAAGTCAATCTGGGGGGAGAGAATTGTTATAGGTATAAGCGGACCTATGGCAACCGGTAAAACAACTGCCGGGAATATTCTTGAAAAAAAGGGATTTTTTTATACAAGATTCAGTTTAATCCTTGATAAAAAACTTATTGAACAGGGGAAAGAAGTAAATAGAGAAAATCTTCAGAGACTTGGTTTGCACATGAAAGAAAAGGGGCAAAGAAAACTCTGTACAGAACTCTTTAAAACCATATCTACTGAAGGTAATATTGTAATTGACGGTTTACGGCATCCTGAAGACCATGCTTTTTTTGTGGAATATTTCGGTCCGAATTTCTTTCATATTTATATAGATTCCTCGTTGCTTTTAAGAAGAGAACGTTATATTAATATGGGGAACCCTGCTCTGGAATTTGATATCGCAATAGATCATAAAGTCGAAAGTAATGTGCAAAAACTATCTGAATTAGCTCATATTATAATAAAAAATGAAAATTCATTATCTGATTTAGAAACAACACTCTATGATACAGTACCCAAAGCTTAAGTCAGGGGTTGATAACGATGCCAGTAACAGTTGTTGTCGGCGGTCAATTCGGTTCTGAAGGAAAAGGCAAAGTCGCCTATTACTTAGCGAAAATGCAGAATGCCCGTGTAGCTGTTCGTGTTGGCGGCGTCAATTCCGGTCATACTGTTATCGGTGAGGACGGCATCAGGTATATTTTCAGACAGTTGCCTACAGCCTCACTTTTGCCTGAGGTTATATGTGTTTTACCTGCCGGTTGTTATATAGACTTGAATGTATTACTCGAAGAAATCAGATTGTCCGGTTTATCTCGGAGTCGTCTTGTTATCGATCCGAATGCCATGATGATAACAGTACAGGACTGTATCGATGAAAATGAAATGATAAAACAATCTATTGGTTCAACAGCCAGCGGAACAGGTTCAGCACTGATCAGAAGGATTCGCAGAAATGGACCCGTTTTATTCGCAAAAGATGAACCGGCCCTAAGAGATTATATTAAACCCACCGTGGAATTCATGAGGAAGCAGCTTTTCCACGGAGAAAGAATCCTGATTGAGGGCACCCAGGGATTCGGCCTCTCTGTTCTCCACTCGCAGTATTATCCTTATGTGACGAGCCGTGACACAACTGCCGCTGCCTTTGTTTCCGAAGCGGGATTGAGTCCGATGGATGTCGATGAGATCGTCCTGACCATCCGTGCTTTTCCAATCAGAGTAGGCGGTCATTCCGGGCCGCTTCCAAACGAAATTGACTGGGATACTGTTACCCACATATCCGGTTCAAAAGAAGAAATAAAAGAATTTACATCTGTTACACAGAGATTACGACGAGTAGCAGACTTTCATCCAGCCGTCGTTAAAAAGGCCATAGAAGTCAATAAACCAACGACAGTTGTTCTCAATCATCTGGATTATGTAGATTCCCAATGCCGTCATGATAATTTACCGACCAATAAGACTTCAGATTTTATCAAAAAAGTTGAATCATTGATAGGTTTATCAATCAAATATTACGGTTTTGGCCCCGCTTCTTTTGTGTCGAAAAAGGAGTGCATTCATGTCTGACATAGAACAGTTCGATTTTGAAGAAATTAAAAATGCACTTGCAAAAAGCGATGAAGAAGCTGAAGAACGATATAAGAAATTCAAATCTAATGATCCTTTCCCCGAGATAGACCCTGCATTATTAAATTCTGCTGATTTTATTGATTATGTAATTGCCACAGGTATGCTGTTTCCATTTTATTTAGAAAAAGCTAAAATTAAACCCGCTTCTTATGAAATTTCAGTATTGGGAAAATGTATTTTATTTGAAAAAGGTAAGCCAATTACTCAAATTATTTGCGAAGGGGATGATTTCATATTAAAAAAGAACTCAATAGCCTTTGTATCTCTCGAGCCAATGTTTAGAATTCCGGATTATATTGCTTTGAGATTTAATTTAAAAATAAAACACGTATATAAAGGTTTGCTTCTAGGTACAGGGCCGATAATAGATCCAGGGTTTGAAGGTTATTTGTCTTTTCCTCTTCATAACCTGACGAACAATGACTATGTTTTTAAAGGAGGAGAAGGACTTATTTATATAGAATTTACAAAACTAAGTACAAATCGTAGATGGAATATTTCATATCAATCTAACGAAAAGCGTTTAGGAAAATATATTCAATTTGATAAGCTAAAAAATTTAATCAGAAAAGATGTTGAAGATTATATATCTAGAGCTGCACCCAATATACCAATTATTAGTTCTATGGCAGAGGTTATTGAAAAAGCAGATAACGCAGAAAAATCAGCTGATAAGGCTCATAAAACCACCAAATTTTTTGTTGGAGTTGGAGTTGTAGGTTTAGTAGCACTGATAATAAGTGTGTACAATCTCATTTGTTCTACAAATTCATATTTACACAATATTGAAACTCAAAACTTAGAATATCAGAAAGTTATTGATAATAAAGTAGAAAATTATACTGATGAAATAATATTACTTGAAGGGAAGATTGATTCTTTGATGACACAAATACATAATGAAAAAAATTATTTTCAACCTTCAGAAAACAAACATAAATAATGAAAGATAAAATTCATATAGTTGCTCATATTGAAATCTGCGGAGTCATAGCTTCAGGCAAATCTACAATTACAAATATACTGGGAGAACTTGGCTACGTTCCCGTTCTTGAAAAATTTGAGATAAATCCTTTTTTACAGCAATTTTACGAAACACCTGAAGATCACGCCCTCGAAACCGAAATCGCCTTTCTCATCCAGCATTACAATCATATTAAACGAGCCAAGAAAGAAAATAAACCTTTTGCCTGTGATTTTTCATTGCTGCTTGATCTCGTTTTTGCTGATGTGACGTTATCTGAAAAAGAGAAACGGGTTTTCCTGGCTGTTTACAATGAGATCAGCGAGCAAATATCTCTGCCGGATGCAATCGTTTATCTCACATGCGATCCTGCTGTTCTGCTTGAAAGGATTAAAAAGAGGGGGCGAAAAGTTGAGAATAACATCGACATTGATTATTTGACCAAACTCGATAATGCCCATTCAAACAGAATTAGTGAAGTTAAAGGAAAAACAAAAATAATAACTATAGACAGCAAAAAATATGACTTTGCCCATAAAACCTCTGATATGAAACAGGTTTTGAGTCTTCTTATAAAGGAAATTGGTTGATACGATTAATCTTCTTATAATTTCTTATAGCTCAGTATTTATCTGCTAAGGCTTAAGGATATTTTACCTTATAACTGCTTAACACACGCACTCACCTCATCATCCCCGCATCTCCCTGATGGAATCCAGGACATTGTCCGCAAGGTATTCCAGCCTGTCGTGCGTGAACCGGTAGAGCGGCAGATGGGTGAATTCCCTGTTGAATACCTGTTCCGTCCGGGGGCAGGTCACGGCGATTTTCTTTCTGTTATACCCCATCTTTTTCAAAAGATCGAAGTGGTAGAGGGGGCCGAAATGGGGTATCTGCACTATTCCCCGTTGTGTCAGCAGCTTCTTGAGGTCCTGGATTGTGCCGCCCGCTTTTTCCGGATCGATCCTGAAAAGGTACAGGTGATGGGTTCCCTTCGTGTCTTCAGTATCCAGGGGCGGTAAATAGATCGCATCGTCCTCAGCGAATCGTTTGCGAAGGTACATGAAGGCCCTGCGCCGTTCCCCGATGATTGTTTTAATCCGCTTGAGCTGGGACAGAAGCGCGACAGCCTGGATTTCGGTCGAGGAGTGGTTTCCCGCAACAAACCATGTCCCGCGCAGGGACCGTACGGGGGTGACATCGTACAGCCAGTTCGGGATGGTTGTCGTGAAATCGAGCCCGAGGAATCTGCATTTTGAAAAATCCTCCCCGGCATCGAGGTTTGTGACAAGGAGCCCGCCCTCCCCGAAGGAGTTGATGTTTTTCACTTCGTGGAAACTGTACGCCCCGAAATGGCCGATGGTTCCGGTCATCCTTCCCCTGTACATCCCCCCGAACGCATGCGCGGCATCCTCGATGACAGTGATGTTTCTTTTCCGGGCTATTTTCATGATCGTGTCCATGTCGGCTGGATATCCCCCGATGTGAACGGGGATGATGGCCTTCGTTTTCGGGGTGATTTTACGTTCCGCATCCACGGGGTCCATATTAAGCGTTTCCGGGGCGATGTCCGCGAAAACGACCTTTGCGCCGATGGACAGGGGATAGGCGATGGTCGCGATAAAGGTGATCGATGGCGCGATGACTTCATCCCCCGGCCGTACATCCGCGTACTTGTATGCGATCTCGAATCCGGCAGTGGCGTTTGTCAGGAAGCATGCGTGTTTGACCCCGAGGAATTTCCGGCACCGGTTTTCAAGTTCTTTGACCTGCGCTCCCATGGTCAGTTTCGATGAAGGTTCACCGACCGCCCACAGATCGTTCAGGGAGGTTTTCACCTTATCGAGCTTCTTGTCGTACTGCTTTTCATAGCCGTCTTTCGGCCTGACCAGGAACCGGACGATGTTTTCGAGATCGGGCGCGTTTATTTTTTCACCGACCGACTCCCACGGAATCTGCGCATCGCCGGTTTCATACCGGAAATCGGTGGTCTGTTTCTTTTTCGGCATTGTACCCTCCGCATCGTACTATATGAAATAACTGTGTTTCGCATTGTCATGCGGGCGTCGCCGTGATGACAGGTTGTGTGGATAGACATCACACGACATCTAATCTGCGAGGTTTGAAATTCAACATACACACACATTTATGGTGATGGCAATATTTTTCTTGGGTTTTGCGATGATTAAAATTGATGGGGCATAACACAGAAGTTTCGCATGGTCACAATATTATGTATGAATAGATCGGGCTATATGCTTGATTGTCACTCCACCATTACCAGAGCCGAGTCAAAAAATCCAATTAAACCTTTTTCATTCATTCAATGTCAAAGTTAAGTATCCTGAAGCGACATATTATCACCACACCCTTACAAGGAGGAGGGAACATGAAGATCACGAGATTCACAGCTGCTTTTGTGGCGCTGCTTTTCACCGTATCACTGCCGGTGCTCGTCATGGCTGCGGATAACGATCCGGTCACTGTCGCCGGTATCCTCAATGCGGCCAAATGCCCGCTCACCCCAGAACAGGCAAAGATAATAACCGATTACAAGCCCGGCGAGGGGGGACGAGAAGCCCGTCAGGCCCTGTATGCCATGTTCGACGAAAAACAGATGGCGGCGCTGAAATCGAAACTGGGTGTCATGCCCGCGCGGAACGAAAGGCCGGAAACGGTGCGGAGCCTGTTCCAGGTTATCGTTCTGGAAAAGGAGGGTATATCCCTCACCGAAAAACAGGTCACGGCACTCAAGGACCTGCCGATGGGACAGGGCATGTTCCAGAGCATGAATGAGATATACACTGATAAACAGCGTGAGACCATGCAGAAGTACGGCGGCCGTCGGGGTGGTGGCGGTGGTGGCGGTGGAGGCGCTGGAGGGAACAGGTAACCCGGCGCTGAAACTGTAAAAAAATTAAAAAAAGGGGAAATGTGACCGATGTCGCATTCCCCCGTTTATTATATGCCGCTTACCGATCGTATAGTTCGATCCTTCATCGAAAAAGGCTTGCTGGCGGAGTTTATGTGGCGGCCCTACGCAACGCCCGTTTGTAATGGTGGATTTTCTTATGGACGAATTTGAGATCCGCACGGTTTTTTGCCGCAAGCGCCTCATCGCGCTTCTTCTTGAGGTCCTTTATCAGTTTCTTGATTTCAGATTTGTGGACTTCATGAGAGATATGATGTTCATGCATGTCGATGCCAAGCGCTGTGCAGACCGCTTTCAGGAGATGGTCCTTGTTAAGCTGCGTGTATCCCTTCACTGCCTCGTGATCGATGCCCGATGCTATTTCTCGGAGCTGGGCGACCGTTTTCTTCTTGAGTTCTTCAAAGGTGTGTTCCATGAATACGACTCTCCTTTTGATGGTGGTTTTATATAAGTCACCTACGATATACAATTATGATAATAACCGGCGATGTCAAGCGGTTTTTTAATCCGAATATACCTCATTTTTACCGCTGTTTATAACAGGACTTGGTTCACATGATTTCCAGGTTTTTTTCTTTTCAATCTTGTTAATTCTGTCAATCTCGTCGAAGTTCAACATCATGAGCCGGTAAGCCGTCAGTGACTAACTATCCCCGGTAGGGAACAGGCTCGCAGAGCGCCCTGAGATTCTCCGGGGGCGTCCCGGAAGGGATTTCGCATCCTGCATTGACAATGTACGGATTACCGACCGTACTATAAATACGACGGATGGTCTCGCGGATTGTATCGGATCTGCCTCCCTTGATACCGGTCACGGGATCGATGTTGCCGGCAAGGGCTACGCTGTCTCCTACGGCTTTTCGGACTGCCGGCATGTCTACCATGTGATCGACATCGAGGATATCCACACCAAGATCGGCGATGCCCGGCACAAGGTGCGTGATGTTGCCGCAGATATGCAGTTTGACATACGCTCCCATGCCCCTGATCGCCCCGACCAGTTTTTTCTCCCTGGGCTGGATCAACCGCTCGTAAACATCCGGCGACACCTGGCTTGCTATTGCATCGCCGATACCGATCGTATCTGCGCCCGCTTCGACCTGGGCACGGGCGAAGTCGATTCCCACACCCAGGCACAGGTCCATCAGTTCGCCGGCA
>Ga0315284_10001230_pt1 | contig 36427 bp, 34 predicted proteins | sample YL17G09_16_MG_FD_203696 | JGI IMG/M metagenome (GOLD analysis project Ga0315284, IMG submission 203696) | Sediment microbial communities from Yellowstone Lake, YNP, Wyoming, USA - YL17G09_16 | ecosystem: Environmental > Aquatic > Freshwater > Lake > Sediment | place: USA: Wyoming | collected...
GCGCTCGCTGACCGTCGCGGTCGTGTGCGGCCCCGCCGACGCCCTGTCGGCCGTCGCCGAGCCGTCCCGCTGCGAGTACACGGCCGAGCTGGCCACGCCGGCGGCGTGCGGGGAGGGGGACGCGGCCGAGGCGGGCGCGGCAGTCACCGCGGCGCGCGCGGTCGCGGCGGGCGGGGGGCGGGACGAGCTCTGAAACGCCGCGCCTGGCGGCGTGTGCGACGTGGGGAAGGAGGACACAAGGGCGGCGACCGCGCCGCGCCTCTCTCTCACCGCCGCCGCGCGCCGCCACCGCCGCCCCCGCCTTGCGCCGCGCGCTGCAGCGCGGCCAGCGTCTGCGCCTTCAGCCACTCCTTGTCGTACGGCACGTACGCTTGAAGCTTGGCGTCGAAGACGAGGGCGCCGACTTGGGGCTGGGCAGGGGAGGGGGGGGACGGGGGGGCGGGTGTCGGCCGCCAAAAACGCGCGCGCCCGCCGCGCGCGCGACCCCTCGCCTCTCACCAAGCCGTCGAGCCACGCGTGCAAGTCTTGGGCCGAGTAGGAAATGTGCTGCTGCTCCCGGTGGCGCGTCTTGAGGGTGTCTTCAAAGAGCGCGATCGCGCCTGAGGGAGGGACCAAGAACGAGGGGGCGCGGTCGACGGCGACGACGGCCCGACTTCCGCCCCCGCCCCCTCCCTCCCACCCCTCGCACCTTCCGCCGCTTTGCCGACGGACGGGTGGTCGGAGAAGGTGCGCGAGTTGGGCGACTTGCCGGGCTGGAGGAGCAGGATGGTGTGCGACTAAAGGAGCGGGGGGGGATGGGGCGCGGCGCGGTGTCAGTCGCGTGATCCGGGCCCCGCGGCCGCGCCTGGCGCGGCAGGGCCGCGGGAGGCGGCCGGCGGGCGCCGCGGCGCCGACGCCGGCGCCGGCGCGCGGGCTCCGGCGCCGGCGGCCGACCGCGGCGCGGTGCGACCGGGGCGTCTGAACCCTGCTGGCGCCGCGGCCGCGGGCGCGGCTCACCATGGCGGCCCGCGGCAAAGACTGGCACCGCGCTGGCGCGGCCTGCCACTCTGGCCGCCCATCCGCCGCCCCCGACACTCCCCAATCCCGCCTCTCGCGATGCGAGCGACCGCCGCCGCCCGCCCGCGCGGCTGCCCGGCGCCGACGCGTGCGGCGCGCGCGCGCCACGCCGCGGCCGCCGCGGCCGGCACGGCCCAGGTGAGGGTAAGAGGGATGGCGTGTCTGTAGGAGCGCGCATCGAGTGGTGTCGGCGCGCGGGCGCGGCAACGCGGGCGCGCCCGCGCGGCTAGGGCGGCGCGGCCGCCCCAGCGCCCTGGCCTCCATCGCGCGCGCGCCGGACGCCGCCAGCGCGCGGGCGGATGCCCGACTCTGGTGGGAGGCGCGCGAGGCCCGGACGGCGGCCAACCGCCACCCTCCACCGCCCCTCTCCAGACCGCCCCCGCCCTCGCGCCGTCCACCACCGCCACCCCCGCGCGGGTCGCCGTCCTCGGCGCGTCCGGCTACACGGGGTCCGAGGTCGTGCGCCTGGCCCGCACGCACCCCGGCCTGGACCTGGTGGCGCTCACCGGCGACTCGCAGGCCGGGAAACCGTTTGCCGACGTCTACCCCCACCTCGCCCTCTCGTCCAAGGGCGCGCGCGCCCTCCCCGCCCTCGTCAAGATCGACGACGTCGACTGGAGCGGCGTCGACGCCGCCTTTTGCTGCCTCCCGCACGCGACCACCCAAAAAGTGATCGCGTCCCTCCCCCCCGCCGTCCGCGTCGTCGACCTGTCGGCCGATTTCAGGCTCGCCAACGTCGACACGTACGCCGAGTGGTACGGCGGCCCGCACGCGGCGCCCGACCTGCAGAAAGAGGCGGTGTACGGGTTGACCGAGTTCGCGCGCGCCGACGTCGCGTCCGCCCGCCTCGTCGCCAACCCGGGGTGCTACCCGACCGCGGTGCAGCTGCCGCTCGTGCCCCTGCTGGAGCAAGGGCTCATCTCGACAGACGGCATCATCATCGACGCCAAGTCGGGCGTCTCCGGCGCGGGCCGCTCCGCCAAGCTCAACCTCCTCTACACGGAAATCGCGGAAGGCGTCAACCCGTACGGCGTCGGGTCGCACCGGCACATGCCCGAGATCGAGCAAGGGTTGAGCGCGGCGGCTGGGGGGAGCCCTGTCCTCATCTCCTTCACGCCGCACCTCATGCCCATGGCGCGCGGCATGCTGGTCACGTGCTACGTCGTGCTGCAAGGCGGCGCGAACGCGGACGACCTGCGGGACGCGCTCACGGCCCGCTTCGCGGCCGAACCCTTTGTCCACATCCTGCCGCCTGGCGCCGCCCCCCACACCCGCCACGTGCGCGGCAGCAACCACTGCGTGATCGGCGTCTTCCCGGACAGGATCCCTGGGCGGGCCATCGTGTGCTCCGCGATTGACAATCTCGTCAAGGGCGCGTCAGGGCAGGCGATCCAAAATTTGAACGTGATGCTGGGGTGGGGGGAGACCACAGGTCTGGAGCAGGCGCCGATGTTTCCTTGAAGAGGAACGGGGGGGTGGGGCGGGGTGTGGGGAGACTTGGGCGGGCGCACGCGGCGTGCCTCTTTCTTTCCTCCTTCGTTGGCGGCCGCGCGGCGCGCCTGCGACCGTTTATCGTCGCGCCGGGACCGGTTTCACACGCGCGTCGCGCCGCGGCGGCGCCGACACCCCGCCACAACGCCCCACCTCCCCTCCCTCTCAATCCGACCACCCGCCGCTGCTCGCGCTCTCGTCGTCCCCCGCCTCCCGCGCCCGCGTCGAGTTGTAGTGCTCGCCCAGGCCGTACGCGTGCCGCATATAGGCCACCGTCAGGAGGGGCAGGGTGGAGGCGAAGAGGCCGCCGTCGGGGAGAAACTCGAGGGGGTCGCCCTCGGCCCGCACGACCCGGATCTTGGCGGGCAGCCCTTCCGCGAGCGCGACGAGCTCGGGGTGGCCGCCCCACGCGGCGGTCGTCTCCACCTTGGTCGCATACGCGTCGACGCGGGCGGTCGTGGAATCGTCGCTGCCGTCGCTGTCGCTGCCGCCGTCATCGCTCCCAGACTCGCTGCTGGATTCGTCGCCCTCGATAAACGGCGCAAACCGCGCCGCCTCGTCGCGCAGCGTGGCCGCCGCGAGCGCGCGCAGCCCCGCGACGCCGCCGCGGTCGCCGCCCGTCGCGCGCTCCAGTTGGTCGGCGAGGGACGCGTACAGGCAGTGGCCGTCAGGGGCTATGTCCACCAACGCCAGGCCGGCGGCGGCGAGGGCGCCGGCGAGTGCGGCCTGTTCCTCGCCGCGCGCGCCAGCGCCTGCCGCCGCGCGCTCCGCGTCGCGCGCGGCCTCGCGCACGGCGTCGGCCGCGGCCTTTTCCTGGCGGCGTTTGGTGGCGCGCGACGGCTTGCGGGCCTCGGCGGGCGGCGCGGGCGGGTCGAGGCCAAAGCGCGCGAGCGCGGCGGCCGCGCCGCTCGCGTCGCTGTCGCTGCCGCCGCCGGCGTCCTCCTGCAGGGCCGCCAATTGGGTCTCGTGCTTGGTCGCCAGGTCGGCCTCGGCCTTGGCGGCCTCGTCCTGAGGAGAGAGGGGCGGAGGAAGAAGGTCGGCCGTGCGCAGCCCCCTTCTCCGCCGCCCCACAACCACAACCCTCCTCCACCCTCCACCTTGCGCTTCTTGCCCATGCGTTTGGACGCCTCCTTTTGGGCTTTCATCTCCTGGGAGAGAAGGGGGAGAGGCCGCGGTCGGCGACGCGGCGCGGTCGCCGCGCACGGCCTCCACCCCCCACCCAACCCCCTCCACCCTCCTCACCCGCTTGTGCCGCTGCAGCATCTGCCCGCGCGTCTCCGGGCCGGGGTCGCCGCCAGGGACGGCGCCAGGGGCGGGGTCGGGCGCCGCGTGCGCCGCGGCGGGCGCGGCCGCCGCCTCGGCGGCGACCTGCGGCGCGCCCCCACCGGCGCCATTATCGCCATCCGACTCGTTGGCGTCAGCGCGCGCCGCGGCGGCGGCGCGCGAGACGAACGCTTTGCGGCCGCGCGGCGGCATCGCGCCCGATGGCGGGCGGTGGCCACCAGGAGGGGTGGTGGGATCGACGCCGGGCGACGCACGGCGCGGGCGCGGTGTCGGGAGGGGCGGTTGGGGCGGGACTGAGCCGAACGCGCGGTCGCCACTCCCCCTTCATCCCTCCACCATGTCCACTCTCGCCGCCGTGTCCGCCCTGCTTGCGCGCCTCCCATTCCGCGTTCTCCTGGTCGGCCACTGCGCATGCGTGGCGTCGTGGACGCGGGCCCTCTCTCCCAACTTCATGGCGTCCTACTGGGTCGGCTTCGTCGCCGCGTTTGGCGGTGGGGTGATCAGGTGAGATAGGGGGCCATCTTGTCGCGTGCGGTCAAGTTTGGGGGGGCGTGCGGGGACCGTTTCGACCCTCTCGACCCCCGTGCCGCTCCAAACCAGCGCCCTGCTCATGGGCGACACCCCCGCCATCCTCGCGTCCAACGACGTCGGCCTCGTGTGGACGGCCGTCTGGTGGCTGTCCAACTACGGGTGCCCGGGGCTCGTCGAGCGTGTGATGGCGTTCCTCCCCGCGCGCGCCGCGGCGCGCGCCGCGCTCAACATCCTGCGCGCCACCCTCGTCGCGTCCCGCGTCGACGCCGCCGTCGCGCGCTACCCCGGCGTCATCGCCGCGCCGCTGCTGCTGGGGGCGCTGGGCGGTGCGGGGGGGAAGCTGGCGTCGGACCCGCTGTTGAGGGCGGTGGGCGCCGCGCCGCCGCGCGCGCCGACCGAGTTTAGCGCCCCGGGCCTCGCCCTCCGGTCCGCGTTCATTGGCGCGGGCCTACAGTACCTGCTCGCCCACGTGTCCCGCGTGCTGGTGCCGGCCGAAGCGGGTGCGCGGCTGGAGCGGGGGGACGCGAGCGCGCGGCGCGCGAACCGCGTGCCACCCCCCCCTCCCCTGCAGCCGCCCTCGTCGCCCTGCTCTACATCGGGCACGGCCTCGCGGACGACCTCGGGCGCGGCGGGGATTACACGGCCGCGCCGGCGGCGGCGGCGCACGCGCTTTCGCGTGTGCCGGCGCCCGGCGCCGCAAAACCCGCCGCCAAGCCCGCCAAGCCGGCGCGCGGGCGGTCGACGACCCGCGCCAAGCGCGCGTGAAGTGAAGATGTGTGTGTGCGTGCGTCGCGGCGCGGTGTCACCCGCCCCCCCCGTTGGCCGCCCCCCCCCCGTTGGCGGCCGCCTTCCCCAACCCGACGCCGAGCGGCGGCCCGCCCGCGCCGCACCGCGCGCGGCACGCCAGCAGGTCCTCCACAAAGGCCTCCAGTTTGGGGGGGGTGATGTTGGGCATCACGACGACGTGCGCGACGTCGCCTGAAAGAGTGGGGGTGGGGCGGGCAGGGTCGGGGCGCCGCGGTCGCGCGCACCCCTCCACCGTCCAACCCCTCCTCCGTGCTCACCCTCGCACGCCAGCTGCCACTTGCGCACAAAGGCCTCCTCCGGCGGCCGCTCAAAGACGACGGTCGACGAGAGGCGGTTGAGCATGGTTGCCACCCCCCCGTCCTCCAGCAGCCGCTGCAGCAGGCGCGCGTTGGTCAGGCACGCCTCCACGTCGCGCCGCATGCCGTCCACGCCTGGGAGAGGGGGGAGAGGATGGTCGTGGGTGCGTGGCGTGAGAAACAACCCTCACCCCGGCCCGACCCCGACCCGGACCCCGACCCCACCCTTGAGCGTCAGCGTGTGCCACATGTAGATGGGCGCGTGCCCGTTGCGCGACCCCATGATGGTCGCGTCCCGCGAGTTGAGGTACTCGACGTCGGAGCTGAGAAGAAAAAGGAATCGGGTTTTTTTGTGAGTTTTTTTTTTAAAAGTTTTGGGGGTCTAGACGCCGCGCTTTTCGCCCGCTCTCCCCCTCACCTCATGGCTTCAATGTAGCGGGACCGCGTCATGACGACGCCGCACGGCATCGGCGCCCCAATGAATTTGTGCCCCGACACCGAAATGGAGCCGACCGGTTTGCGGAACGTGACCCGGGGGGCGGCCTGGACAAAGGGCATCATGAGGCCAAAGAGGGCGCCGTCGACGTGGATGTAAAACTGGGGGGTGGGGGAGCGGGGTGGTGGGGTGGAGGGGTGTGCCGGCGCGGCGCCACCCCCAACCTCTCTCCGTGTCTCGCACCTTGTCCTCCGAATACCCGGCCGACGCCAGGGCTTCGAGGATGGCGTCCAGATCGTCGACCGCGCCGCGCACGGTCGTGCCGCAGTTGACGACGACGACGGCGGGCGTGCCAGCGTTTTTTTCGAGCGCCGCGCGAAACTCTGCGTAATCGATTTCCCCCGAGGCCTGCGTCGGCACGCACTCGACCGGCATGCGGTACATGCGCGCCGCTTTGAAAACGGAGTAGTGGGTCTCGGCGGACGCGTACAGGATCGCGTCGGGCAAGTTTTCGCGTCCGACCAAGATCCCGTGCAGGTTGCCTTCCGTGCCGCAGTTTGTGATGTAGCCCCAGTAGTCGCCGTCGGCTTCCCACAGCCGGGCAAACCATTCCAGGACGCCGATCTCGAACTCACGCGAGTGCACGCCGTAGTTTGACTCGATAAACGGGTCGCCCAGGTTGTTGATGCAGAACCGAGACAGGCCTTCGAGGGATTTGTACGAGTCAAAGTCCAGGTTGTACGGGTAGCTGGGGGGGCGGGGAGGAGGGCGGGGGTGGACTCGGGGCGAAATGGTGACGCGGCGACCGTCCCCCTCTGTCTCCCCCCTCCCTACCCCATGTGGTGCTCCGTGCGCTCCAGCAGCTTGGCCGTGTAGTCTTCAATGACCTGGTGGACGCGCGCCTCGAAAGCCTGCAGGGGAGGAGGAGGGAGGGTGGTCGGCGGCGTCGCATGCGCGCCGGCGGCCGCCAGGGCGCGCCCTGGGCGCGCGCGGGACCCCTACCCTGTCCCCGACGCGTGCCGCTCTTTCGCACGCGCCCGCCGAGCCGGCGGCGCCCCCCAACCGCCGCCCGCCGCGCCCACGGCGCCGCCCGCATCCCGCCGCCGCCCGCCCCTCCTCTCTCCTCCCACCTTGTCCGGCCCCACGCTGCCCGGGTCGAGCACGGGCAGCCCCGCCGTCATGTTATGCGTGATGACGGGGCCGCGCACGGGCAACGCCTGGTAGGGGACGGGCGGCGACGTGCCGGCCGGCGGCGACGCGCCGCGCGCGCCGTCGCCGAGGGGCGACATGCCGCGCATAGACCCTGGCCCAACGCTGCCGTCCCGAATCGGCGACCGGCCGCGCACGGAGAGCGAGCCGGACGCCTGCGGCGCGGCCGCGTCGGCAGGGCCGCGCGGGATGGGGCGCGGGGGGGTCGCCGCCGCGCGGGCGAGCGCGATCGGGTCGGCCATGGTGGGGGGGGGGGGGCGGGGCCCGCGGGGTGGGGTGTGGCGGGGGGCAGCGACGTCTGGGCCCCCGCGCCGCCGACAGCGAGCGGGGGCGCGAGGGAGCGCCCGTGCCGGTGCCGCGTTGCGCCCCGGGTCGTCGCGGCCGCGATCAGTCGCCCCCACCCTACACAGAGCAGCGCGAAAGGAAAAAGAAGAGGGGCTCCTTCGCGCTCCCCCTCTCAACTCGCCCCCTTCTCCGCCGCCGCCACGTTCTTGCCGTCGACCCCCACCCCTGTATACGGCTCGTGCTCCACCACAAACCAGGCTGGTGCCGGCACCGCCCGCAGCCGCGCGCGCGACCCCGCGCGCGACGCCCGCCGCGCGCCGACGCCCGGGGCCGCCTCTTCATAGTACTCGCAATCGCGGCCGGTGGCGGGGGCGTAGGGGGGGGCGAGCAGGTCCAGGACGGCGACGGGGGTCGCCGCGGCAAACGCGTGCACGTTGCCGCCGGCCGCCGGGCGCAGCGCCGACGGCGGCGACGCGGGCGTGAGCACGGCGTCGGCGACCAGGACGGCGGCGCGCCAGGGGTCCGGGGCGGCGGCCGCGTCGGCGGGGGAGGGCGGCGCCCGCCCGCCCCCGGCGCGCCCCTCCCCGCCCCCCTCCCAATCGAACGATCGCAGCGCCATGCGGCCCGCAAGCACTCGGGACAGCACCGTCATGCCCGGGTGGTTGTGCAGGGGGATGGTCGCGCCGGCGGGGAGCAGGAAGAGGCCGAGGGAGAGGGAAGAGTCTTCCGCGATGTGCCTGTACGCGATGCGTCCCGCACTTGGGCCGGGCGAGCGATTGTTGTCGTTGCCTTCGCTCACTACCCTCGGCGGCGAGCCCGGCGGCGTCTGCAGGCCGAGGCGGGCGAGCGCGGCCGCGCCGGCGTCGTCGGGCGCGACGCCCAAGTCTCCCAACGGCACGCCCGCCATCACGGTCGCCAAAGCCGTCAGCTCGGCGTCCGACGGCGTTCGCCCGCCGCCAAACGCGGCTTTAGCCGCGCGCCAGAGCGCGGGGACAGACGTGACGCGCACGGGGGGCGCCGCCACAGGCCCTGGAGCCGCTCCATCGCCGCCACACGCGTCGGCCGGGGCGGCGCGCCCCGCGGCGGGCACCGGCGCGGCGGCGGGCGCGGATCCCATTCCCAACGGCAAACGGCCGGCGCCGCCGCGCGCGGGCCGCGGCGGGGCGGGAGCTGGACGCGGCGGCGCCCGCCGGGGGGGGGGGCGGGCAAGGGCGGGGCGGCGCCGCCGCCGGGGAGTGGGGCGAGCGAAGAGCGAGCGCGCGACGGCCCCGCTGGCGACGAGCCGCGCATACTCTCGTGCCCGACGCCGGCCGCCTCTCGACCCACCACCACCCCCGCCGCTACCGCCGGCGTATGCGCCGGGCGATACCGTCGGCCTCCAGCCGTTCGCCGCTGATGGACCCCAAACGGCCGCGCGTCGCGCGGCCCTCCGCGGCGCCGCCCGCCGTCGCCGCCGCGCACACGGTGATCGAGTCCTTTGTGGTACCGGGTGAGTGCAGAGCACGTGTGGAGGGCGGAAAAGAGCGTGTGGAGGGCGGACGGCGCGGCCGCGATGCGCGGCTGGCGCGGCCGCGCCGCGGGCGCCTGCATTCTCATCGCGCCGCCCGCGCGCGAGCGAGCGTGGGATGCGTCCGGACCACTGGCGGGGGCGCGGCCAAAAAAAAAGGGCAAAACAAAGGCCCTCACCCCCTCCCCTCGTCTCCCGTCCCAGGCCTCAACCTCACCGACCACGCGTTCCGCGTCCCCCTCGACCACGCGGTCGGCCCGTCCGGCGGCATGATCGACCTCTTCGCCCGGGAGGCGGTGGCTGCCGCCCGCGCGGGGCCGGCGCCGCGCGACGCGCCGACCCTCTTGTACCTCCAGGGCGGCCCCGGCTTTGAGTCCCCCCGCCCGACCGACGCCGCGACGTGGCTCAAGGCGGCGACGGCGCACTTCCGGGTCGTCCTCCTCGACCAGCGCGGCACGGGGCGGTCGTCGCCGGTCACCCCCGCGTCGCTCGCCGCGGCGGCGGGGGCGTCCCCCGACGCGGCTGCCGCCTACCTCGCCCACTTCCGGGCCGACTCGATCGTGCACGATGCGGAGATCGTGCGGGCCGCGCTCTGCGGCGCCCGCGGCGCCGCTGCGCCGCCCGCGCGCTGGTCGGTGCTCGGGCAGTCGTTTGGCGGCTTTTGCGCGACGACCTACCTCTCGCTCGCGCCCGACGGCCTCACCGAAGTGCTGCTGGCGGGAGGCGTGCCGCCGGACGCGGCGGCGGCCAACACGGCGGACGCCGTGTACGCCGCACTGTTTGACCGCGTCGCGCTCCAAAACGCAAAATTCTACGCCCGCTTCCCCGGCGACGTCGCCCGCGTGCGGTCCATCGTGGCCGCCCTGGCGGCGACGCCCGGCGGCGTGGAGCTCCCGTCGGGCGGGGTTCTGACCCCGCGCGGGTTTCAGTTGCTCGGCCTCGCCGGCCTCGGCTCCGGCGGCGGCTTCGACAGGCTGCACTACCTCATTGAGAGGGCGCTGGAGCCGACCGAGGGGAGCGGGAATGGCGGCACCGCGCCCCCCCCCGCCTTTACCCGCTTCTTCCTCAAATCCTATGAATCCTGGATGTCGTGGGACACCAACCCGCTCTACGCCCTGCTCCACGAGGCCATCTACGCCAACGGGCCGCGCGCGGGCGCGACCGCGTGGGCGGCGCAGCGCGCGCGCGACGCGCGTGGGGGCGAGTTTGACGCCGCCGCCCGCCTCGCGGTCCCTGGCGCCCCGATTCCCTTCACCGGGGAGATGGTCTTCCCCTGGATGTTTGACGAGGTGGCGGCGCTGCGCCCGTTCAAGCGCGTCGCGCACGCGCTCGCGGAGAAGGACGACTGGGGGCCGCTGTACGACGCCGCCGCTTTGTCCTCCTCCCGCGTCCCCGTCGCGGCCGCGTCCTACTGGGAGGACATGTACGTCGACTTTGGGCTGGCGCAGAAAACGCTGGGGCTGATGGGGTTGGCGGGCGGGGGCGGCGCGGGCGGCGGCGGCGCAAACGGCGCGCGCGCCCCCGCCCCCCCTCCAACCGCCTCGACCACCGTGCGCCAGTGGGTGACCAACGAGTACGTCCACTCCGGCATCCGGGACGACGGCGGGCGCGTGTTCGACACGCTCATGGCGCTCGTCCGCGGCGGGACGCCCCTGTTTTGACACGCGTCGGCGGGGGGGGGGGGGGGAGGGGCGTGTTTCGAAGGGCGTGCGTGCGCCTGTTGCACGCTCTGCGTCTGCGGTCTGCCGGGGGCCGGGGGTCGGGGAGGGGTCACCGCCGGGCGCGCGGCCGCGCGGCGCCGCGCCCGCCCGCGCCCCCTCCCCCTCCCGCCCTCGCTCCTCCCTCGGCAACCCCGACGCCCGGTGCACATTCGTCCAGCAGCGCCACCCACCCCTCCCCAAAGCGTCCGTCGTCGAACGTGGCCGCGCGCGCGCGCGCGCGCGCGGCGACCGCCGCGCGCTCGGTTTCGGGCAGCGCCAGCACCTCCCGTATCGCGGCCGCATACTCGGCCGTCGTCGAGGCCAGCCAGCCGACGCGGGCGGGGCCGGCGGCCGGGGCCACGATGTCGGCCGCGGGGCCGCCAGACGCGTGCGCGATCGGCACCGCCCCCGCGGCCGCGTACTCGACGATACCGATGCCAAAGTGCTCGTCCCGCATCGCGTGCAGGCCGGCGGCGGCGCGGGCGAGGGCGGCGACGAGGGCGGGGCGGGGGAGGCCGACCGCAAACGCGACGGCGTCGGCGGGGTTCGACGGGGTGGAGGCGAGGCCCAAGCTCTCCGCCAGCCGCGTGAGCGCCTCGACTCGCGCCGCGTCGTCGCCGTTGCGCACCGAGCCGATGAGGAGCAGGCGCGCGGCGAGGACGGCGGCCGAGCCGGCGGCCGACGGGTCGCCGCGCGCGGCCGCGCGCGCGGCGGCCAGCGCGCGCAGGAGCCGCGGGTGGTCCTTCTCCGGCCGAAACTGGGCCAGGGCGACGAGGAGAGGGCGGCCGCCCTCCCCGCGGGGGGACAAGGGCAAGGCCGCGAGGTCGCCCGCGCCGCAGGGCGGGTAGAGGAGGCGCGGGGGGGCGACCCGCCACCACAGCGCTCTGATGTGCGCCGCCGTCCAGCTGGAGTTGACCGCCGCGCCGGCGGCGCAGCCGCCGGCGGCGCCGTACAGGGCGGCGACGGCATAGTAGTAGGCGGCCTTGGCGGCGGCGCGCAGGAACGAGAGAAGGGTCGCCGCGCGCGATCGCGGCGGCGCGGGGTCGCCGCCGCCGCCGCCCCCGCCCGCCCCGCCACCCCCGACTCTCGCCAGCATGTCGGTCGACACGATGGGGTAGTGCACGTACGCGGCGACGGTCGCGCCCGCGGCCGCGGCGAGGGGGTAGGCCGCGGCCCACCCAGACGTGTCGACGAAAATTTCGGGCACCAAGCTCCTCAACCCCGCCCACGCCAGGGCGCCGCCCGCGGCCGACTGGGTGACCAGGGTGAGGCGCGGGTGGCGGGAGGGGGACAGGCGGGCGACGTCGGGAAGGGGGACGACGGACACCGGCCGCGGCAGCGACACGCCAAACGCGGTGCGCGCGGAATGGGCGAGGGCGGCGGGCGTCAGCGCGGCGTCGCAATAAATCGATATCGCCGCGCTCGGCCGCGCCCGCATCGTCGCCGCGACGGCGACCCAGAGCACGCGCTCACCGCCGCCGCCGCCGGCGGCGTTGGGGTGGAAAAAGGCGATCGTGTTCTGTGGTGTGAGGGTGTGGGCAGGGGTGGGGTGGGCGTCTTGGGGTTGCGCGCGCGCGCGCGCGGCTCGGTCGAGCCTCCCAGCCCTCTCGGCGCCCGCAACCGATCCGCCCGCCCCCCACGCCCCCATCTCTCCCACACCTTTTGCAGCGGGGGCAGCGCGGCCCGGCAGACGGCGCGCAGGGCCAGGGCGGCGACCGCGACGGCGACTAGCAGGGAGGCCGCCAACAACAATGCCCGGGCCTGGGTGCGAGCGATGCGGGGAGGGCGTGTGAGTAGCAGCGGCAGTCTCCGCGGCCTCCAAGCGTGCACGGCCGCGTCGCGCCCGATCCCATCCCCCCCTCTCTCTACTCTCACCGGCCCCAACGCGACCAGCGCGACCGCGGCCGCGACGGCGGGCGCGCCCAGGGAGAGGAGCACCATTGGTGGAGGGGGGCGGCTGCCGCGGTCGGCCGCGCCGCGTTTTGCGGCGCCGCGGTCGGCCGCACAGCGCCTCCACACCCCGGCGCCCGCCGCACGCCGTTCCCCTTTCACCCCGCCTCCCATAAGCCCCCCAATGCGCCGCGCCGCGTCGCTGCTCGCGCGGCGCGCAGTGTCCGCGGCGGCCGCGCGCTCGCCCGCGGCGGCCGGCTTTGCCGCGGGCGCGGTGATGGAGACTGGGATTGCTGGGCGGCAGGTACGAGAGAAAGGGGGTGTTTGGGGGGTGGATTGGGAGGCAGCGCGACCGCGGCCGCCCGTCGCGCGGCGCGAGCCCCGGCGCCCGCCTCACCCCCATTTCGCATCCCCAGGCTGCTGCCGCTCCCTCTTTGCTGCGCACCCTGTCCCTCGGCCTCGCCGCCGCCGGCGCGGCTGCCGCCGCGGCCGACGGCGCGGCGTGCGCGCCGGCGACCGAGGCCAGTGGGCGCGTGGTGAGTGGAGAGAGGCGTGGGCGATGGGAAGGTGGGCAGGGCGCGGCGGCGCGGCCCCAGGCCGCAACCCCACGCTCCCTCTCTTTCTTCAGGCCGCCCCGATCGACCTCTCCCGCGCCGGCATCCCCGCCCCCCCCCCCCGCACCGTCGTCTTCGTGCTGGGCGGCCCCGGGTCGGGCAAGGGGACGCAGGTCGGTGGGAGGGGGGAGGGGGGTGGGCGCGGTCACCGCGCGCTGCGCGGCGCGACCCGCCCCACCACCCCACCACGCCCCCTCAGTGCGCCCGCCTGGCCGACGAGTTCGGCGTCGTTCACCTGTCCGCGGGCGACCTGCTGCGCGCGCACACCAAGTCGGGCACCCCCGACGGCGACGCGGTCGCGGCCATGATCCGCGACGGCGCCATCGTCCCCTCGTCCGTCACCATCGCCCTCCTGCGGGCCGCCATGGACGCGGCAGCGGCGGCCACGGGCGCGGCCGCGTTCCTGGTGGACGGCTTCCCGCGCAACGACGAGAACCGGGCGGCGTACGAGGACGCGACCGCGGCGCCCCCCTCGTTCGTCCTGTTCTTCGACTGCCCGGAGGCCGTCATGAAGGCCCGCCTGCTGGGGCGCAACCAGGGGCGGACCGACGACAACGAGGCGACGATCGCGAAACGGTTTGCCGTCTTCACCGCCGCGTCGATGCCCGTCGTCTCGCACTACGAGCGCCAGGGCCGCGTCCGCCGGGTCGACGCCGACCGGCACCCGGACGCGGTGTACGCGGAGGTGCGGCAGCTGTTCGAGGGCGTGGCGGCGGCGGCCAAGTGAGAGGGGGGGAGAAGGGTTACCCTAACCCTAACCCTAAGGTGGAGAGGTGAGGGCGGTGGCGCCACCACGCCCGCCCCCCGCGCCCTCCCGTGTGCGTGAGTGACGGCACGCGGCACGCGCGCTACAGGCGCGGCCTCTGGGGTTGGGGGCAGTGCAAGAATCGGGCGCGGGGGTTGAGAGGCGCGCGCACGCGCCAAAAGCGGCGCCACCGCGCGCGCGGGGCATCGGACCGGGGGCCGGGGTAGTACAGGGACAGCATGGGGGGCGGTGCAGAGGATCGAAACACGTGGCGGCCTCACGCGCGGCCAAGGGACCGCGGCTCGCGCGGGTCGCGCGGGTCGCTCGCGCGCTCGCCGCGGACGGGCCCGCTCGACCCGCCCGCGGTCGCGGGCCAGCCGCCGCATCTCACCGCCGGCGACGCCGGCGCGGGCGGCGCGCGGCCGCCGCCGCCCAGCGGCCACGCGCCGCGCGCGAGGGGCGACGCGCCCAGGGGCGTGCCCGCGCCCGAGCGGCGGGTGAAGGGCAGCGAGCCAAATGAAGCGCCGGGCGAGGAGCCGGCCGCGGGCTCGGCGACGACCGCCGACGAGAGCGACGCCCACGACGACGGCGGCCGCCGCCCGCCGCCGCCGGGCGTGGGCGGGCCGCCGCCGGGCGAGCCGCCGGCCGCGGCCGCGGCTTCAGCGGCCACGATGTCGGCGAGGCGCGGGGCGGCCGCGGCAGACGGCGACGCGCCGCGCGGCGCGCCGCCCGCGGCGGCCCAGGGGGCGGTCGCCGGCGACCCGACCGCGATGGGGGACGAACGCGCCAGCAGCGACCGCAGCGGGACCGCGAGGCAGGGCGAGGGCGAGGGCGACGGCGACGGCGACGCGCCGCGCGCGGCGGCCGGCCGGCGGTCGCCCGCCGCGCGCGCCGTCTCGGCCTGGATGTCGCGCAGGCTGGAGCCGGTGGGGGCGGTGGCGGCGGCCCGCCAGGCGGGGCCAGCGGAGGGCGCGGGCGGCGGCGGCGACCGCGCGGCGTCGAGGCCGCCCGCCAAAAACGACGCGAGCCCCGCGGTGCGCGCTTTGCCGCCGCTGGCCCGCTTGCCGGTGCCGGCCCCGCGGTCGGCGGCGAGCGCGGCCGACAGGCCGCCCGGGCGCGGCGCGGGCGGCGGAGGTGGCGGGGTCGGCGGCAGGGGGAGGGCGGCGTCGGGCGCGCGCCGGCGCCGCGGGCGCGCCGCGGGCGTGGACGCGGCGGACGACGACGACGCGCCGCCGCCGGTCGGTGACGCACAGAGCGGCGCCTTCCCCCCAGCCCGCGCGTCGACCCGCACCGGCGGCGGCGCCCCAGCCAGCTCGGCCGCCAGCCGCGCCCGCGACGCCAGCTTGGCGGTCTGTTGGGCATCCAGGCGCGCGCCAGCGGCGGCGGCGGCTGCCAGGGCGTCGCACTGCTGCACCTTCTTTCTGAGCGCGCGCGCGCGCTTGGCGGCTGCGGCGGCCGCGTCGGCGGCCGCGGCGGGGGTGAAGGATGGAGGAGGGGCATCCGCGCTGGCCGCCACCGTCCCCACACCCACCGGCGCTGCCTCGGCGGCCGACGCGCGCGGCGCGGCCGCCGCGAGCGCAGCGCCCAGAGCAGCCAGCAGGCGCGGCGGGGCGTCGATGAGGGTGGAGCGAGCCTCGAGCAGCACCGCGTCCAGGTTGGCGGCCGCAACGGCGAGCGCGTGGGCGCGCAGGAGGCGGGCGCTGAGGGCGTCGGCGAGCGCCGCAGCAGGCAGCGCGGTCCTCGGGTCCACCGCCGCCGCCGCCACCGCGCGCTCGGCCAGGGCCTGGAGCGTGGGCGGGCCCCGGCGGGGCGGGGTCGGGGGGCGGGCGGAGCCGGGGGTGGGCGGGCGCGCGGAGCCGGGGCGGCTGCCGCGGCCGGCCGCCGCCTCGAGCGACGCCCAATAGGCTGCGGCGCGCGCCGCGGCCGACCCCGGGCGCGGGAGGGCGGTTGGTGCGCGGGCAAGGGCCGCGCCCGCGGCCGCAACCGCGCTCGCCGGCGCCGGCGCGGGCGACCACGCCTGGAGCGCGAGCGAGTGCTTCTCGCCCACCGCGACGGCGGCCACCCGGGTCAGCCCGTCCACGCGCACGGGGCGCGGCGGGGCGCCGGGCAGGGCAGAGGCTTTCGAGTGGCGGCCCGCGCAGGCGCGGAACGCTTCGCGGTCGCCCGGCTTCCACCTGGACCACCCTTCGAACATAAACACCGCGCCGTCGTCCGTGACGGCCGCGGTCCAGTACTTGCCCGCGGCCGCGGCGACGACGCGGCGGCCGGCAAGAGCGCCGCCGACCGGCGCGGGGGCCCCGCCCGCCGAGCGCCACACCAACAGAGCCCCGCCCTGCGTCACCGCGCACGAGTGCGCGGCGCCGGCCGCGACCGCGACCGCGACCGGGCGCGCGACGGCGGCCGCGCCGCGGTGGAGGGACGGGGGGGCGGCCGCGGCGGCCGCCCCGAGCGGCACCCGCCGCGGCGTCACGCAGGCGTGCCCCCAGGACCACACCGAGCCGTCGGCACCCAGGGCGAGCGTGTGCCGCTTGGCGGCGGCGACGGCGGCGACGTGGGTGGTGGCCAGCGCGTCGACGCGGCGCGGGGTCGGCGACGCCGCGCCCTCGTGCGTGCCGTACCCGAGCTGGTGGAGAAAAGGATGGGGAGGGTGTGGGCGGGCGGGAGGGGCGCGCGCGCCGCCCGCCCCCCCCTGCGCCGCGCTTCTCCCACCTGCCCCAACCCGTTGGCCCCCCACGCCCACACCCGCCCCCCCGCGTCCACCGCGGCCGAGTGCCGGTTGGCGGCGGCGACGGCGACGACGCGCGCTTTGAGCGAGGAGACGCGGCGGGGGGTGGGCGCCGAGTCGACGCCCGGCACCCCGAGGCGGCCGTCGCGGTTGGAGCCCCAGGCGAACACCGCGCCGTCGTCGGATGCGGCCAGCGTGTGGTGCTTGCCAAGGGCGACGGCGACGACGCGGGTGCGGGGGGGGAGGAGGGCGGGGGCGGGGTCGACGGCCGCGCCGCCGGACGGCGTCTCCCTCCCGCCGCCGCCCGCGTGGCCCAGCCTCCCCCCGCGCGCCGCGCCCCACGTCAACAGGGTGCCGTCGGCGGTGACGGCGGCCGAGTGAAACTTGGCGGCGGCGAGGGCGACCGCGCGCGGCGCGCGCAGCGCCGGCACCCGCGCGGGCCCCCCAAACCCCGGCCCCGCCGCGTCCCGCCCCAGCGCAAAGTGGCCGCCGTCGCCCCAGGAGTAGGCGTCGCCGGCGGCGGCGGGGGAGGCGCGCTCGGCGGCCAGCCAGGGGGCGCAGCGGGTCGAGGCGAGGTCGAGGGGGGTCCGGCCTCGGGAGTCGGGGGCGGTCAGCGACGCGCCCGCGGCGAGGAGGAGGGCGACCACCGGGGCGTGGCCGTAGTGGAGCGCGCGGTGGAGCGGCGTCCTGGAAGGAGGGGACGAGGGGAGGTGTCGGGCGCGCGCGCGGTCGCCGCGGCGCGCCAAGACCGAAACGGCTCGCCCCCACCCCCGACTCACCACCCGCTCTCGCCGTCGTGAAGGTCCACAGCTGCGCCCGCGGCCAGCAGGGAGTGTGTTGCGGGCGCGTCGCCGCGCCAGGCCTGGAGACGAGGGGGCGAGGCGCGCGCGCGTCGGCAATGCGCGCCTCTCCCCGCCCGCCCGCGCCTCCACCCCCCTCCAACCGCCGCCCAAAAATAGTCTCACGCACCGCGACATGCAAGGCGGCGACGCCGGCGGCGTCCAGGCTGCCGAGAGGGAGGGAGCCGCGTTGGTGCTCGGGGCTTTTGCCCTTCCGGTCGCGCTTGCGCGCCCCGTGCCCGCTGCGTCCGCGAGCAGGGCCTCGGCCGGCAGCAGCGGCCATTGCAGGCCGGCCCGGGCGCGGGCGGAAACGGTGGCGTGGCGCCCCACCCCGGCGTCGCGCGGCGCGGGCCCCGGGCCGACGCTCCACCCGCCCACCACCCCGCGCCCTCGAATCCGCGCACCGATTCACGTCGTCACCGCGGGCCAACGCGGCGGCCAGCGCCCCTGCGTCGCCCGCGCGCGCAGCGTCGACTGCCAGCATCGGGAGTTGGGGGGGGGGGGGGGGCGCGCGTGCGGGGCGCCCCCGTCCGCGGTCGAGCATGGCGGCCGGGGCGGCGCCGGGCGGCGCAGCAGCGGGTGTGTAGAAGACGGGCGGCGACGCGCGCACTCGGCGCGGCAGAGCGGGGGCCGCGGCCGGCTTCCATCTGACACGAGGCCCTGGCGGCGCGTTCGATGCGGGCGCACGCCGCGGGCGCGCGCCGCGGGCGGCCGGGGCGGGGAGAGGGAGGCGGCGCGCTCGAGCGGCGCGCGCGCGCGCCGCGGGCGAGACCACCTTCTCGCGCGCTCCAGAGCCGCGACGCTCTCAGCGCTGCACGCGGCGGCCCTGCAGCCCCGGCCGCGCGCCTGGGCGGCCGGCCGGGCGGCGGTGGTGCGGGTGGCTGCGCCGGCGCCCGCGCTGCTCTCGCCCCACTCTTCCCGCCGCAGCAGTCGAGGTGCGCACCCCTCCCGCCTTCGCGAGGTTCGCTCTCGCCCCGGCCGCGCCGCGGGCGGCCGGAGCGGCCGCCCGCGGCGGCGCCGGCTGGCCGCCACGATCGCGGACCAAACGGGGCCGCCCCGCGCCGCCGTGCGCCGCGCCGCGCCCGAGGCGGTCCTCATTGTCGGCCGCACTGCAGTGGCCGCGCGTCTGGGGCGGCGGCGGGGGTGAACCGGCGCGCCGGCGTCCGCGGACGACCGGCTGAGCCGACCCCCCGCCGCCGCCTCGTCCGCCCGCCCAGCGCCCACCAGCCGCGCCGCGCGCGGCGCGAGCGGCGCCCGCCATCACCGGAGAGCGGCGTGCGCGCCGAGGCGCGCGCCGGTGCGCTTCAACCGCCGCCGGCGTCTCACCCCCGGCCACCACCCCATTCCCCTTAGCCCCGCCTCCCCACCGCCGCCATGCAGTCGCAGACCACCCTGACCCGCCGCGCGTCCCGCGTGTCCGCCAACGTCTTCAAGAAGAAGGCGGCGGCGCCCAAAAAGGCGGCCGCGCCGGCCAAGCGCGCGCCGGCCAAGCGCGCGCCGTCGGGCGGCGACGACGCCCTCTGGCTCCCCAACACGACCCGGTGCGAGGAGAGACGGAGCATGGAGGGCGCCCGGGGGTCGGACGGAGGGCGAGAGGAGGCCGATGCCGACCTTACCCCCTCCTCCCAGCCCCGCCTGGCTCGACGGCTCGCTCCCCGGCGACCGCGGCTTCGACCCGCTCGGCCTCTCCAAGCCGACCGAGTACCTGCAGTACGACGTCGACTCCCTGGACCAGAACAAGGTGACAGAGAGAGAGGAGAGAGGGAGAAGGGATCGGGAAAGAGAACAGAGGGTCGCGCGCACGCGCACGCACACCTCACCCCGCATCCCACCCTCCCTCCACCACCACAGGCCGTCAACAAAAAGGGCGGCATCGTGGGCGCGTTCAAGGGCGGCTCCGGCGCGGTCGACACCAAATCCTCGCTCTCCCCCTACGACGACGTCTTCTCCCTCGCCCGCTTCCGCGAGAACGAGCTCATCCACGGGCGCTGGGCCATGCTGGCCGCGCTCGGGGCGCTGGCGGCCGAGGGCGTGACGGGGACGTCGTGGCTCGACGCGACCGTGGCGGAGCTCGACCAAGCGTCGTACTTTGGCCTCGACCTCCCCTTCTCCACCACCACCCTCGCCTACATCAACCCCGTGCTCATCGGGGGCGCGGAGCTGTACCGCAACACGGCCACCGGCGAGGCGCGCCTCTACCCGGGCGGCGCGTTCGACCCGCTCGGCCTCGCGTCGGGCGACGACGACAAGGTCTTCGCCCTGCGCGAGGCCGAGCTCAAGCACGGGCGGCTCGCGATGGTGGCGTGCCTCGGGTTCGGCATCCAGGCGGGCTTCCAGAACTCGGGGGCCCTGGGCTCGCTCGAGAAATTCGCGGGGTCGTTCTGAGACGGGAGACGCAGAGCAGCAAGGGTGGCGTGCCACGTGGCGCAGCGATGAGGGCGCCCGCGGCGGGTGGCGGGCGGTCGCGCCGGCGCGTGCAACGGGCGCGGTGGCGGGCCGCAGCAGGAGACGAGGGGTGGCGGGGCGACGCTGCTCGCAGCGCCCCCCCTCCTCCCCTCGCGCCCGCCGCCACCGCCCTCCTCCCGCGCCACCACGTGCGTCCCTGGTCGTGCCGGCCCGTGCAGCGGGCGCGGTGGTGGCGGGCCGCGGCGTGGGAAGGGTGCGGGGCCGCGCCTCTCGTCGGCCCCTGCCCCGCCCTCGCGCTCCCTCTCCCCCGCCTTTTCGCCACATGACTGGGGTCGTGCTACACGTGGCGGCGGGGCCCTGGCAGCCTCCACCCGGCGCCGTTGCTCTCCCCCGCCGCCGGTCGGCGGCCCGCGCGCCGCCCGGCGCCGGCGCACACACGCCTCTCGACACGCGCGCGCGCCGGGGGGGGGGGCGCCGGGGCGGGGTGGACCCGCCCCAGCACCCCCCCCCCGGCACGCGCTCCCGCCAAGGGCGGGCCAAGGGGCGGGGGCGCGCGGCGGTCGCCGCGCCGCGCCCTCGCACTGCCCCCTCCCGCCCCGGCCTCCTCCCTCCTCTCACGCAAACCGGTCGAGCTTGACGGTGAGCGTGCGCCCCTCGAGGTCGGTCCCGTTGTGGCCCTCGATCGCGGCGTCGGCGGCGGCGGTCGTCGCAAACTTGATCGTGCCGTAGCTGCGAGGGGGGGGGGGCGCGGGGTGAGCGGGGGTCAACGCGGGGTTCCGAGGGAACACGACACCATGGAGGCCCCACCCCACCCACACCCCCGCTCCTCCACGCACCCGCGCGAGCGGCCGTCGCGGCCGATGACGACGTCCGCGCGCTCGACCTCGCCGTACGCTTCAAATATGGGCTTGAGCTCCTTCCACGTGTAGGCCCAGGGCAGGCCCTGGACGACGACTTGCAGCCCGCTCGTCGCCTCGGGCCGCTCCTCGCGCGGCGGCCGCGGGCGGCGCTCGCGCGGCGCGCGCTCGCCGCGCTCGCCGCGCTCGCCGCGCGGCTCGCGCGGCTCGCGCGGCTCGCGCCGCTCGCGGGGGGGGCGGTCGCCCTCGGCGCGGGGGCCCTTGATGTCGCGGTCCTCGCGGTCCTCGCGCACCTGGGGACGAGGGGAGAGGAGGTGTGGGAGGGTGGTCGCGGCGGCGCACGGGTCGACCCCTCTTTCTCTCTCCCTCTCTTACCAGCAGCTTGCGCCCTTCCAGCTCGACGCCGTTGAGGGTGGCGACGGCGGCGACGGCTTCGTCCACGGTCTCAAACTCGACGATGCCCCAGCCCTTGGAGCGGCCTTGATGGGGGGGGGCGGCGGGGTCGGCTTCAGCCGCGCGACTCTCGCCCGCATTTCACACGCCACCACCCACTCCCTCCTCTTCTCTTACCAGACTCGTCGCGCATCACGTTGGCGTAGACGACGGTGCCCGCCTCGCGGAATTTGTCCTTGAGGTCTTGCCACGACGTGCGCCACGCGAGGTTGCCGATGAAGCAGCGCTTGCCTAAGGAGGAGAGAGGAACTCGCGTCGAATGGTGTTGGCGGCGGGAGCAATAGCGGGCGGGGCGGCCGGCAGGAGCGCGACGCCATGCACGCGCGGCGGCCGCCGGGCCGGCATGCGAGCGCAGCGGCCGCGTCGCGGCCTGCGTCCGCCCCTCGCCGATGCGGCTAATCAATGCGCGCCGCCAGGGACGCGGGCTCGGCACGCGGGCAGCGCTTGGCGGCCCACGGGCGGGCACTAGGCACGAGCCCCCTTTAGGGGCCCGCCCGCGCGCTGCAGCGCGCCGCCGCGCCACCCTGGCCACCCCTCCGCGCTCGCGCGATGCGGCTCAGCGCCCGAGGGGGCGGGTGGGCGCCGCGCGGCGGCCGGAGCGCGGCGCGGCGCCGACACCTCGCTGCGCACCGACGATGGGGGCCTCGCCGCCTTCGGCCGGGGCGGCGTCAACCTCAGCGATAGCGGCCATGATGATTTGGTGGGGGTGCGGTCGAACGACGGCGCCAGCTGTGGCACCGCTGGCGGCGTCGCTGCGGGCCAAGCGGCCGCTTTCCACTCCTCCCGCGCCCCCTTTGCGCGCCGCCGCCGCTCCATCAGCGCCGGGCCCACCGGCATCGCCCCACATGCTGACGCGGACCCCGCGCAGCGCGCCCGCCGCGCCCGCCCGGCACGCGCGCGCGCCGCGGCGCGCCGCGCGCGCTGCGGCCGCCGCGGACAAGGGTGAGATCGATGCCGGGTGGATGGGCCGGCGGTTGGGAGTGCCGGGAGGCGGGCGGCGGCCCGGGATGGGGGCAGCGCTGCGCGACCCTCCCACCCGACGCCTGCGCCGAAGCCGAAGCCGAAGCCGACGCCGCCTCACGCCCTCCCGACCCCCGCTTCACCCCCCACCCTCCCGCCAGCTGAACCGGACGTGAAAACGCTCGAGATGATGCGGAAATTCAGTGAACAATGCGCCAAACGGTGCGCGGGGCTGCGTGCGGGGGGCGAGGCGGGCGTGGCCGTCCAGCTGGCGGTCTCGGGCGGCTCCACGGGCCGCTGTGCGGTCGCTTGAAGACAGTGGAGGGAGATGGGAGGCGGGCGAGAGCAAGGGAGGGTCGTGCGCGCTGTCCGCGCGGGAGGGGCCGACGGTTGACCCCCGTTCCCGCCCAGGACCGGCACGTTCTTCTGCGTTGATAAATCAGTCACGGCTGTGGTCATCAAGGTCGAAACAAACGGGGACGGAGAGCGACAGGGCCGCCTTGGCGCCGGACGGCGCGCGGCGGCCGCGCGCCGAACGGCGGCGCGCGCGCGGGCGCCGCGCGCTGCCCGCTCTCCGCCCCGCCCGCTCAACCGACCGCGGACGCCCCAACCGACCGTGGACGCGAGCGCGCCGGCCCCACACTCACCCCCACCCCCTCCCCTCCACAGGGCCTTGCCGAGCACAAGGACGAACTGGGCGCCCCCCTCTGCCCCTGCCGCCACTACGACGATAAAGCCGCGGAAGCGGAGCAAGGCTTCTGGAATTGCCCGTGCGTGCCGATGCGGGAGCGCAAAGAGTGTCACTGCATGCTCTTCCTGACGGCGGACAACGATTTCGCGGGCGACGACCAAGAGATCAGCCTGGAAGAGGTGATCGAGTCCACGAAAGGGCTCTCCGGCACCGGGTGAGAAGGGCGAGAAAGGTGGAGCGTCGCCACGGGGCTGCCCCGTGGCTGCCGGGCTCGGGGTGACGGCGGAGACGAGGGGTGGTCGCCGGCGCGTGCGCGGGGAAGCCAGCCGCCGCCGCCGCCGCCGCCCCGCGTGCCGCCGCTGCCTCGGGCGCCACCGCTGCCGGGCCGGGCGGTCCGAGGGCGGGGCGGCGCTGTGTGTGACGGGGACGGGTGCGAGAGCGGGAGCGCGCGGGGGTCGGCGCGGCCCGTCCCTCCTCCCTCGCCCACACTCCCGCGCGCGCCGCTGCCGTGGTCGCAGCCGCGGCTGAGCTGTTGAACGGGCGCCGGGCGCGGCGGCCGAGGGAGAGCGCGAAGGTCGGCCCGCCGGCGCAGCGACCCTCTCCTCCCACACTCCCTCTCGCGCCCGCCGCGCCTGGCGCCGCTGCCGCGGTCGCCGCCGCGCGCCTCCGGTCGCCCCGCGCGAGCGCGGCCGCCCCTCGCGGTCGCCGCCGTCGGCAGGCGCCGCGCATTCGCGCGGCGGGGCGCCGCCATGGCGCGCCTGCTGAAGGTGGGCCCGGCATGAGAGCGCGCCAGCGATCCGAGGCGGCGGCGGCGGCGCAATCGACCCCCATCCCCCCATTCCAGCGCCTCGACCCCGAGATCTCGCCCTACCGCGACCGCCGCTTCGACGGCGACCAGGCGGCCTTTGAAGCGTGCCTGCTGGCGTCCACGACGCTCTACGTGGGCAACCTTTCTTTTTTCACGACCGAGGAACAGATCGTCGACGTCTTTGGCCGCTGCGGCGACGTGCACCGCGTCGTCATGGGCCTCGACAAATTCAAAGTAGGCAGGAGAGGACGGCGGGAGGATGGCAGGAGGGAGTGGAAAAGAAAAGGGTGGGGACGCGGCGGTCGTTTTTTCCTTATTTCGGCCACCCACACCCCATCCCCCTCCCTCCTTCTCCCAGAAAACCCCATGCGGCTTCTGCTTCGTCGTCTTCTATGAAAGGGCCGACGCCGCCGCCGCGGTGGCTTACTTGAACGGCCACGCCCTCGACGAGCGCCCCATCCGCTGCGACTGGGACTGGGGGTTTGTAGAGGGGCGGCAGTTCGGGCGCGGGCGGGCGGGCGGGCAGGTGTGTGTGTGGAGAGGGTGAAGAGGGCGGCGGTCGCGGCGCGGGAGCGTTTCGAGCTCATCAGGGCCGACGCCGGGGCGCCGCCCGCGCCGCCGGCGCCCCGCGTGCGGGCCGCGCCAGAGGGCCCGGCGCCGCCGCCGGCGGCCGGTTGCCGCGGATCGCCCAGACCGGAAAAAATAAACCAGAAACCCCAACCCCAACCCCAACCCTGCAGGTCCGGGACGAGTACGCCGCCGTTTGGGACGCCGGCCGCCCCGCCGGCGCGCAGGGCGGGGGGCGGGATGAAGCGTACGCCGGGTACGCCGCGGGGCAGGACGGGTGATGAGCGAGGACGAGGGGGGCGAGGGGGCGCGCGCGGCGCGCGCGGCGCCTTGCGTTCGCACCCTGTGGCGACCCTACGCGCGCGCGCTCGCGTCTCCGCACGCCCCGCACGGTTGCCGCGGGGCGGGTGGAAGACGAGACAGAGGGGGGAAGAGGGAACGAGCGCGGCGCGCCCACGCCTTGCCCACACCCTCTGCGGCGCCCGGGCGCCCCCGCCCGCCCTCCCTCTCCGCCCGCCATGTTTTGGGGCGCTCCCGCCGCCCCCCGCGTCGCCCCCGCCCCCCCCGCCGACGCCTCCCCGACGCCCGCGACGCGGCGCGCGGCGGAGACGGCCAAGCAGTTTATCGAGGGCCTGTGCGCCGCCCAGCGGCGGGCGGTGGCGGACAGGACGGGCCGGTGAGGGAGGGAGAGGAGGGTGGGAGAGGGACGGGGAGCCGCGCGGGCGCACCATGACCGCGCGATGCCGCGGCCCCGCCTCGTCCACCCCTCCCCCTCCTCCCCACCAGCCGCGCCGAGCTCCAGGCCGCCCTGGCCCGCCACACGCTCACCCCCGACCAAGCGTCCGCCCTCGCCGCCGCCGCCGCCGCGGCCGAGCGCGCGGCCGCCGCCGCCGCGCGCGCGCGCGCGTCGTTGGCCGACTATGCGCACGTGGCCACGCTGGGGCGGGGCGCGTTTGGGGAGGTGCGGCTGGTGCGCGCGCGCGCGACGGGCGAGTTGCTCGCGCTGAAGTCGCTGGACAAGGCCGACATGGTCGCCCGCGGCCAAGTCGGGCACGCGCGCGACGAGCGCACCGTGCTGGCGCGCATGGCGGGGCTCAAATCGCCGCACGTCGTCGCCCTGCGCGCGTGCTTCCAAGACGCGGCGCGCCTCCACCTCGCCATGGAGTACGCGCCGGGGGGCGACCTCATGACCCTGCTCATGCGCATGGACGTCCTGCCCGTGGTGCGGGGGGGAGGGAGGGGGGTGGGGAGGGGTCGAACGGTGTGTCTGCCTGCGCGCGCGCGCGCGCGGCCGCCGACCACCCCCGCGCCTCCCGCCCCCTCTGCCAGGATTGGGCCCGCTTCTATGCCGCCGAGACCGTGCTCGCCTTGGCGTCCGTGCACGCCGCCCGCGTCGTGCACCGCGACGTCAAGGCACGAGGGGAACGGGGGGGTCGAGGTTTTGTGGGGTCGGCGTCGGGGTTGAAAAAACAAAACGACCCACCAAACCCTCTCCCCTCCCCCCAGCCCGACAACCTGCTCCTCACGCGCACCGGCCACCTGAAACTGTCCGACTTTGGCCTGTGCAAGCCGGTCGGTGGGGACGGAGACGAGGGCGACCGCGCCGCGCCGCCGCCCGGCGCGCCGCCCCCCCCCGGCGGCCGCCGCGGCCTCGCCTTCTCCACCGTCGGCACCCCCGACTACATCGCGCCCGAGGTGCTGCTGAAGCGCGGGTACGGCCCGGAGGCGGATTGGTGGTCGCTCGGGTGCCTCGTCTTCGAGGCGCTCGCGGGCGCGCCCCCGTTTGCGGCCGACGACGCGGCCGAAACCGTGCGCCGCGCGGTCGCCTGGCGCGCCTGGCTACGGTTTCCGCCCGGGTTTGACGCGGGGGCCGAGAGCCTGGTCCGAGCGCTGCTGAGGGACGCGCCCGACAGGCTGGGGACGGCGGGCGGCGCGGCGGAGGTCCAGGCGCACCCGTTCTTCGCGGCGGTCGACTGGGCGACCCTCTACGCGTCCACCGCCCCGTTCATCCCCACCCTGGACCACGACGCCGACACGCGCCACTTTGAGGTCGGCGGCAACGGCTGCGGCGGCGGGGGTGGCGGCGGCGGCGACCGCGGCGCGCGCGCGCGCGCCGCCCCTCGCGCCGCCCGCCGCTGGGCGCGGGCCGACCCCCATTTCGCCGGGTACACGTTCCGCGGGTCGATGCGGGCGGGCGGGACGCTGGCCGCGGGGGGGGGAGGGGCGGCGGGCGAGGGCGCGGCGTCCGCCGCCGCCACCCCTGACGTCGCCGCCGTCGCGGCCGCGCTCGCGGCGGTGGGCCTGGACGGTGGTGGTGGAGGGTGAGGGAGGGGCGAGCGGGTGCGCGTGGCGTTGCAGCGAGTCGAGAGCGGGAGAGGGGGCGGGTGGGCGCGCTCGCGCTCTCCCTCGCTCACTCCCTGCGCGCCCTCCCTCCCTCGCTCGCCCGCCGGGCGGTACCCCACCCGTCGCTCCTGCACGCCCACGCCACCCTGCCCGGCCGGGAGCCGCCAGGTGCGGAGGGCGGGCGGCATGCGCGCCCGCCTCCCGCGCGCGCGCGCGGGCTAGCGGTCGACCTGGCCTCCCGCGCGCCGCGCGCCCCCGGTCACGAACCTTGTGCATCACGTTTTGGCTTTCCAGGGGGTGGATCGGGGCGTCGGCGCGACCGCGGCCGCCGGGGCGGCTTGCGTCCCCCCGGCGGCGCGCGCCGCATCCGCGCGCCGCCGCGGCGCGCGCGCCCGCCGCGCCCCGCCCCACGTCGCGCTGGCTGTCGTCGACGAGGCTTCTGGGGCGGACGCCGCCCCCAGCGGCGCGTTCCTTTTGGGGCAGACCCCCCCCCCCCCCCGCGCGCGCGCCGACCCGGTTCCTCCCCCCCACCTCCCCAGGCCGCCGCCACCACCCCGCCCCCCCGCCCCCCCCTGCCACCATGCCCATGGGCTCCGGCTCCGGCCACTGGCCCGCCTGCGCGGACGCGCCCGGCGCCGCGGTGGCGGCCGCCGCGGCGTGGCCGCCGTCGCCCGCCGCGGGCGACGGCGGCGCGTCCCTCGCGCACTGGGCGGCGACCGGGTTTGACCTGGACGCCCTGGATTTGGTGGATGTTGGGAAGCCCGGCGCGGTGGCGCCCCTGTCGCCCGGGTCCCTCTTTGGCTGCGCGCTCCGCGGCGCCACGCGCGGCGCGCGCGCGCCCCGCCCGTCCGACGGCCTGGAGCCCGCGCTGGACATCATGGACGACGGCGTGGGGCTGTCCCTGGACGCGGAACCCGTGGCGGTCGCGGCGGCGCCGGTGGCGGCGCCCGCCCCCCGCCCCTCGCGCGCCGCGGGCGGCCACCGCCTGCGCCCCCGCTCCGCCGCCCCCCGCCTCACCCGCGCCGCCGGCGACGACGACGACCCGCTGTCGCGCCGCGTGGGCGGCCTGCGCAAGGCGCCCTCCGCCGCCGCCACCCTGTGGGCCGAGCGCGCGGAGTCGGACGCGGGCGGCGCCGACGCCGACGACGCGTCCGACCCCGTGGCCGCCTACCTCTCCCCGGCCGCCCGCCGCAAGGGCAAGGGCGGGCGCCAGCCCGCGCTGGACCCGCGCCTCGACCCCGGGATCGACCCCAAGCGCGCGAAACGCATTCTGGCCAACCGCCTCTCCGCGGCGCGCTCCAAACTCAAGCAAAAATCCCACCTCGAGGCCCTGCGCAAAAAGGTCGACGCCCTGGCCTACCACCGGGCGTGCCTGGCGGCCGAGCTCGAGCGCGCGCGCGACGCGGTGCGCCGCGGCGCGGCCGAAAACGCCGACCTGGCGGCGCGCGTCAAAGCGCTCAAGGCGCACATTGCGGCCCAGGGCGACTATCAGGCCCGGCTGGAGGCGATGGCCGGGGGGGCGGGGGGCAGGGTGGCGGCGGGCGTTTGAGCAGGGCGGGCTCTTGCCTTTTTTCCTTTGGCGGCCCCCACCCTTGCACCCACACCCACCCACCCACACCCACGCCCACCCTCACCCCGGGGGCGACCCGGCGCGGCCGGAACGCGCGCGTGCGCGCCTGCGTTCCGCCGCCCGCTGCCCCCGGGGGAGAGGCGGCGGCCGGCCGGCCGGCCGGCGCCGCCAGGAAAGAGGGAGGAAAGCGCGCGCTTTGCAACGCGCGCGCGGAGAGTCGAGGAGGGCCCTTGCAGCGTGCGGCGGGTCTCCTTTTCCGAATCCCCCCAAAAACAGCCTCCACCTCCTCCCTCCTCCCCCTCAACTGCTCAGCACGAGCACCAGCACGAGCAGCACCCCCCCCACCACCCCGAGCACGAGCAGGGACCGGTTGCGCGCCGCACGCTGCGCGCGCTCGGCGCGCGCGAGCTCGGCCCGCGCGGCGGACGCGCGGGACGCGGCCGCCCCGATGTTGGCCTCCACGTCGTCCACCATGGCGCCTTGGTCCGAGATGAGGGTGGCCAGATCCGTGAAGATCTCGTTGACCTCTCCAATTTGGCGCGTGAGCGCGTCGACCGCCGCGCCGCGCTCGGCGATGAGGGCCGCCTGATAATCCACCGCCGCAGCCGGGGGGGCTTCCTCCAGCAGCAGCGCTTGTTCTTGGTCGCCCTGGGTCTGTTTCGGGGTCGAGAGGCCTTGCAGCGGCGCCCCCGCGGCGACCCCCGCTTTCGGCAGCGCGGCCGCTTCGCGCCGCTTCATCAGGGCCAGCGCCTCCCCAAACTCCTTGACCGTCGCCTCGCAGTCGGCCGCCACCTTGGCGGTGCGGCGGGTGGGGCGGGACCGGTGCGCGGACGCGACGCGCGCGCCGGCGGCGGCGGCGGCGGCGGCCGCGGCGGTCGCCGACGCGCCGAGCCGCCGCCGGAAGTCGACCGTGTCGCCGGGGCCGCCCAGGCGGTCCACGTCGGCCTTCAGCCGCGCGACGTCGGTCTGCAGCCGGAAGACGGCGGCGACCAGGTCGCGGTCCGACTGAGAAAAGAAGAGGAAAGAAAGAGGGGGGTCGGTTTCCGTCCGTTTTGCCTCGGCCCGACCTCCCGCCCCACCGCGCGCCGCGCCGCACCGCGTCGGCCTCGGTGTCGCCCGTGCGGCGGCCGTCCCGGCCGCGGACGACGTCCTGTCGAGGGGCGAGGGGTGACTGGGTCGGTCGCGCGCGCGCGCGCCCTCTCCCGCCCGCCCGCCGCCGCGGCCGCGGCGCGTGCGCGGCGGCAGCAGGGCCCCGGCGCCGCCGCGGCGCGCGCACCTGGTAGCTCATTGTGGCGCGTGCTGGCGGCGCGGGGAGGCGGACCCCGGCAAACGACCCTGCCCGCCTCGGCAACCGGCCGCGGTCGCCCGGTCGCGGTGTTGGGCGGGCGGCGGGGCCCAGATGCGGGGCTCGCCCGCGTGCAGTGCCGCACCCCGGCGCGCGGCGCGGGCGTGCGCACTGTTTCGGGCGCCCGCCGCCCGCGGCCGACCGGCGGCGGCAGGGCCCGCGCGCAGGCGGCAGCCCCGGCCCGCGACCGCCGCCAATCCAGGCGCGATGGCCACCCCGCGCGCCGCGCCGCGCCCCGGGGAGCTGATTTTCCTCGCTTCCTGCGACGTCGGCAACCGGGTGAGGCGGATGGGAGGGTGCGCGGGTGTCGGGAGGGGTGGCGGGGCGCAGACGACCCCCCCTTTTTCTCCTCCAGGTTTGCCTCCGCGTTGACTGCCTCGCGTCGACCTCCGGCGCCGCCTGGACCGACGCGGTCGCCCCCGCGGTCGCGGCCGCGGTCGCGCGCGGGCCGGCAGGCGTGCGGGTGGCGGGCGTGGTCGTGTCAGCGTCCGGCGCGCGGCTCGCGCCGCGGTCCGAGACGGCCGCCGTCGACGCCGCCGCCCCGTCCCTCGCCTGGGGCGAGGCCCTGACCTGGCCGCTCGCCGTCGCCGACCTGCCGCCGGACGCGGCGGTCGAGCTGCGAGTGGAGTTGGTGGCGGCGAGGGTGGGAGGAGGGGGTGGCGACGGCGACGGGGCCCCCCCTACCCCTCCTTCCTCGCTCGACCCCTGCCCCGACGCCCTGGCCGGCACCCTCATCGCGACCGTGGTTCAGCCCCTGTTCACCGCGCGCGGCGCGCTCAAGGCGGGGAGGCGGGAGGTGAGCCTCGCGGCGACCGGCGACCGCGCCCCGCCCCCGCGCCCGCCACCCTCCCCCTCCTCCCGCTCCCTGGCCGCCCGCGCCCGACGCCTGGCGCGCGGCGACCTGGGCGCCAACGACTGGCTCGACCCGCTGGCCGCCGCGGCGGCGGCGGCGGCGGCCGACGGCGCGGCCGCCGCGCGCGCGCCGCCCCTGGCGCCGCCCGCGCTCACGCTGTCGCTGTGTTTGCCGACGTATCCGGCGCCCGTCCTGTTTCGGCTGCCGCCAGCGCCGCTTGGGGCCGGAGCGGGCGGCGCCACCGCCGCCACCGCTTTCTCCCCCCTCCCGTCCTCCTCTTCCCCCGCTTTCTTGCGCCCCCTCATCGACCCCGAAGCCGGCCTGGATTCGCCCGCCGAACTCCAAGCCGCGTCCCTGGCCCGCGCCGCGGGCGGCGGCGACGACGACGACGCGCGCGGCGCGCCGCTCGCCGCGGGCGAGCGCGCCGCGGTCGACGCGCTGCTGCGCGCGCCGCCGGGAGGAGGGATCTCGGCGGCCGACAGGGCGCTGCTGTGGCGGTTGAGGGGGGTGCTGGCCGCGGACGAGCGCGCGCTGCCCCTCGTCCTTCGCGCTGTCGCGTCGGCGGGCCGCGGCGGCCCCGCCGCGGTCGAGGCGATCGTCGCCAGCCTCCCACCACCGACAGCCACCTCACTGGGCGGTGCCCTCGCCCTGCTGGGCCCCGAGCTCGCGCGCCTCCCCGCCGCGCGCGCGCGCGCGGCGGCCGCCGTCGCGGCCGCCCCGGTCACCGCCCTCGTCACGTACGCCTTTTTCCTGGTGCAAGCACTGCGGTTCGAGCCACGCGGCGAGTCAGGGGTGGGCGCAGGGCCGTCCGCGGTCGCCGACGCGCTGGTTGCGCGCGCGACCGCGGCCCCGCGCCTCGCCCTCGCCCTGCACTGGCACCTCATCGCGGAATGGGACGACCCCGAGTTTGGCGGGCGGGCGGTGGGCCTGCACGCGTCGCTGGCGGCCGCGCTGAGCGCGGCGGCGGCGGGCGGCGGGCCCTCTGCGCGCGCCGCCGCCCTCGCCAAAGCCGCCATCAAGGCCCAGGGCGACTTTGTGGCGCGCGTGCGCGAGATGGGGGCGGCGGCGGCGGCGGGCGGGCGGCGGGCGGAGCTTCGCACCGGCGCGCTGCGGTCGGCGCTCGCGCCGCCGCCCGCCGGCGGCCCGCCCCCGCTCCTGCCCGTCGTCGGAGCGAAACCCAGGGCCAGCGGCGCCGGCGGCGGCGACGAGGCGGCCGGCGCCGCGGCGCCGGGGCCGCCGCTCCCGGCCCCCGGCCTCGCCGTGCCGTCGCCCGTCGACCCCTCGCTGTCTCTAATCGCCGTCGCCCCCGCCCGCTGCCTCGTGTTCCGGTCCGCCCTGGCCCCCCTCATGCTCTCGTTTGACGCCGTGCCGTCCGGCCTGGACGAGGCTGAAGAGGAAGGGAGAGCGGAGAGCGGCCGCAGCGGCGGCGCGCGCGCGAGCGCGGGCCCGCCGTCGCCGCCCCGCCCCCCACCCCCACCCTCCCACCGCGTGCGCCACGACCTCATCTACAAAAAAGGGGACGACCTGCGCCAGGACGCGCTCGTCCTGGCCCTCATCGCGGTGTCGGACGCCGCGCTCCGCGCCGACGGGCTCGACCTTCGCCTCACCCCGTACGCAGTGTTGCCGACCGGACCGGACGATGGGCTGATTCAGCGGGTGGCCGGTATGCCCCTGGCGGACATTCTGAGGGAGCACGGGTCCGTTCTGGCCTACTTGGCGGCGCACAACCCGGTTGCGGCGAGTCCGGTGACGGGGCTTAAAAACCCCGTCCCTCCCTCCCGGGTCGACTCGCGCGCCCTGGACGCGCTCACCCGGTCCCTGGCCGGTTACGCCGCCCTGTGCTATGTGCTGGGGGTGGGCGACAGGTCAGAGAAGAGAGGAGAGGGAGGGGAACAGAGCGGTCGGCGCGCGTGCACCCAAAAAACTCCACCCCGTTACCCCAAACCCCCCTCCCTACCCTTCACAGGCACGCCGACAACGTGCTCATCGCGCCCGACGGTCGCGCGGTCCACATCGATTTCGGGTTCATCCTCGGCCGCGACCCGCGCCCGTGGGCCCCCCCCGTGCGCCTGCCCCGCGAGTTGGTCGACGCGCTAGGCGGGCCGGGGTCTGACGCGCACCGCCGGTGCGACGCGCTGGCGTGCGAGGCGTACAGCGTGCTCCGCCGCGCGGCGCCGCGCCTCGCGGCGTGCCTCCACCTCGCGGCCCGCTGCGCCGCGCCCGACGTGCGGCGTGCGCCCGCGTCGGCAGCGCTGTTTGTGCTCGACCGCCTGCGCACGGGCGCGGGCGACGCGGCCGCGGGCGACGCGTTTGCGGCCGCGCTGCGCGACGGGGCGGCCGCGCTGGCGCCCGCGCTCTTTGAGAGGACGCACCAGTGGGCCCAGGCGTGGCGGTGAGGTGGAGGGGGGGGGTGGAAGAGGTGGGCGTGCGACGGGCGGCTGGGCAGAGCTGTCGCCGCGGCCAGGCGGGTGCACGCGCTCAGCCTGCCGTCCTTCACACCCCCGCGACCCGCGCCTCCCTCCCTCCCGCGCGCCCCGCGTCCCGGGAGCGCCGCCCCCGGTCCCGGTCGCCCGGCCGCCGCCTCCTCCAATGCGCGACGAGTGCGCGGCCACGCCCGCGCCGGCCGCGCCCGGCGGCGCCCTGCTGCGCGGCGACAGCTGGGTCTTTCCTGTGAGTGGGCTTCGAGGGGGGAGAGAGGAGCGGGAGAAGGCTGGAGAGGCGCCGCAGCCCACGGCGGGTGGGCGCGCCGCATGCGGCCGCCGACCCCGCCTCCTCCTCTCTTCCTCCCAGGGCGGCCTCACCGGCATGGCCCAGATTATGAAGACGACGAGCAACGCGGACGCCGCGGCGGCCGCCGAGGTGGGGAGAGGGGCGGGAGGAGGAATGCGGTTTGCCGGCGGTTGACGCGGCGGGGGGTCGGGGGGGAGGGGGGGGCGCCGCCGCGCCCGCCCGGCGATGCAGGGACGCGGTGTGGCCCGCGGGACGCGACAGCCGACGCAAGCGCTGACCTCCCGCCCCCTCTCTCAGCGCCGCGCCGCCGCGCACGCCCACCCCGGCGCCGACGCCGCGGTCTCCGTCTCCCTCCTCCCCGACGCGGACCGCCTCACCCCGCCCGGCCTGCCCGCGGACATGCTGGCCGACGTGCTGGGGGGCGGCACGCCGTTTGGCGCCGGCGGGCGAGGCGGCAGCGCGTCGGCGCCGACCGCCGCCGCGCGCGTCGTCGCGCTCACCCCCGCCGCCGCGGGCGAGCGCCTCATCGACCTGCTGGCCAAAGCGTCGGCCACCGCGGGGTCGATCTTCGACGACGTGGGGGTCGGGGGGCTGCTGCCGGGGGGGGTGGGGGGCGGGACGCCGGCGCGCGCGCGCGGCGCGCCGGCGGCCCACGCCCACGCCCACCTGCCCGCCACCTCCTCCTACTACGACCACCCGGCGTGGCCGCCCGCGCCCGCGCCGCCGCGCGCGGCGCCGGCGGCGGCGCGCGCGCTCCCAGCCACCGCCTCGGGCCGCGCGCGCCGCCCGCCCGCGGCCGCGGCGTCGCCCGCGCGCGCGCACGGGGGGGCGCGCAAGCCGGCGGTGAAGAAAGCGGCTGCGCGCAAAGACGCGGACGATGGTGCGAGAGGGGGAGGGACGGGAGAGGCCGGGCGCGCGAAACCCCGCCACCGCCCCGACGCACCGCCCCCCACCCCCACCCCCCTCTCCCCTCCCCAGGCCGCCGCGTCCGCCGCATGGCGTGCCGCGCGTGCGGCGCGCACGCGACGCCGCAGTGGCGCTGCGGCCCCGACGGGCCGCGCACCCTGTGCAACGCGTGCGGCGTGCGCTACAAGAAGGGGCTGGGGCCGGCCGCCGGCGGGTGGGGCGGGCGCGCCGGCGGGAACGCCGCCGCGGCCGCGGCCGCTGACGCCGCCGCCGCCGCGGCGCGCCAGTGGGCGGCGTGACCCTGTTTTCGTCTGGCGTGATTTTGCGTGGCGCGCGCGCGCGGCCTCGGCGCCGCGCCCCCCCCCCCCCCAAACCCTCCGCCGCAGCCCCTCCCCTCTAACCGCGGCCGCGGCCCTCCCTCCTCCACCTCCTCCGCGCGTGCAACACTAGGCATTTCGGTGACACACGCGCACACCCACACACGGTGCGGGCCCGCGGGGAGACTGCATGCGCAGCGCGCGCGGCGCGCAGGGGGGGGCGCCGCCGCCGCCCCTCCCCCTCTCCCTCCCGCGTCAGTCGAAGCTGATGAGGGGCGCCTCGTCTCCGGGCGGGGCGCGGCCGGCGGGCGCGGTGGCGGGAGGGGGCGGCGGGACAGCGGGGGCGGCGGGCGCGAAAGGGTTGGAGGCGGCCGCCGACGGCGCCGGCGCCGGCTCGAGCGCCGCAGCCGGCACAGCCGCCAGCGCGGCCGCGGGGGCGGCGGCGCCGGCGCCCCCACCGTCCCCGCCCCCTCGATACTCGGCCAGGGTCGTCTCCAGCATCTCAAACGCTTCCAGCCCGGCCGCCAGCGCGACTTCATCCCCCCCGGTGTAGTCCGAGATCAGGCCGCGCAGCTGGGCGCGCAGCGCGCGCGCCGACGCGGCCATCTCGTCGCTCGCGGGCGACCGGTCGCCGAGCGCCGCCATCTCCCACATGATCTCGGCGGCTTCCCGGGCCAGGGCGGTGAGCTCGGCCAAGTCCTCGGCCTGGGAGGGGAAAGGGAGGCGGGGTGGATGGGTGCCGCGCGCGGCGAGCTGGCCGCGGGGGGGGGGGAGGGGGGGGTCCGCGGTCGCCGCACGCTGCCCGGAGTGTAGCCATGCATCGTCATCGGCCGATGACGACGCGGCGGCGGCGCGCGGGCGGCGCCCCGGCCGCCGGGTGGCGCGCCCGCGGCCGATGCCGCGCCCGCCCCGCCCCGCCCGCCGCCTGCGCCCTCCACCCCACCCCCCCGACACGCGTCCACACCCTCCACCCCCCCACCTGGGTCGGCAGGTGCACCGCGGCGCCCGCGCCCGCGTCGCCGCGCGGCTCGCGCCCCGGCGGCGCGTAGCCTGTCGCGCCGCCGCCGCCGACGACGACATCCCCACCCTGGCTGTGGGATGAGACGAGGGGTGCGGACAGGTCGTCGCCGGCCAGCCCCGCGTACCCGCCCGACGCGGGGCGCGCGGGGCGGCCGAGCGCGGCAAAGCGGTCGGCAAACGCTTTCAGGCGGTCGGCGATCTGGCGCCCGCCGGACGAGGACATCAGGGGCGACGGGAGGAAGGGCGGGCGGTGGCGCGTCGCCCGGCGGCGCGGGGAGTGAGAGCGTCGCGCGCCGCCCCATTCACTCCCGCTGCGCCCGCGCGGGCGGCGCGCCGGCGATGGCGGCCGCCGCGTTTGCGACCGTCAAGCGCTGGCTCGGCCTGGGCGGGGGCGACGAGGGCGGCCCGCCGTGCGCCGCGCCGCGCGGCGCAGCGACGCCCGTCCTGGCGGACGTCGCCGCCCCCCGCGTCGCGTCCCGCGCGTTTGCGGGCCAGGGCGTGCCTCGCCCCGCGTACGTCGACAGCGACGGCGACGAGGCGGACGGCTTCGTGGGGGAGGACGGGGTGGCGTCCGCCGGCAAGCCGCGGCGCTAAACGCTACACGGTGTGGCGATTGTGGGGGGCGTGCGAGCGGGCGGGGGAGAGGGAGGGGCCGAAGGTGCAAGGGCGGGGTGCCGTGTCGCCGCGCGCGCGCTCGCCCTCGCGTCTCCGGTCCCCCGCCAAACGCCTGCACACGCGCGCGCCCGCGCCGCCCCGCCCCCCCCTCAGCAGCACGAGCTCTTGCCGCCCACCGCGCGCCCCTCCCCCGGCCGGATCGCGCCCCCCCCCCCGGCCACGGGCGGCGGCGCGGTCGCGACGCGCTGCTTCACCTGGGCGGCCATGGCGAGGAACGCGGTCTCCACGTTGGTCGCCGACTTGGCCGACGTCTCCAGAAAGGGGATACCCACCTCGTCCGCCAGCGCCTGACCCGCCTCAGCCGGGACCACCCGCTTGGCCGCCAGGTCCGCCTTGTTGCCCACGAGCAGGCGGTGCACGCCGTCGGCGGCGTACCTGGGGGGGGGGGGGGGGGGGGGGGGGGGGGGGGGGCGGGGGGCGCGCGGGGCCGCCGGTGCGGGGGCGGCCGGTGCGACGGGGGCGACAGGCACGGTTGGGGCCCCCGGCGCCACTGGCGCGAGCGTCTCGCCGG
>Ga0315284_10001231_pt1 | contig 36423 bp, 28 predicted proteins | sample YL17G09_16_MG_FD_203696 | JGI IMG/M metagenome (GOLD analysis project Ga0315284, IMG submission 203696) | Sediment microbial communities from Yellowstone Lake, YNP, Wyoming, USA - YL17G09_16 | ecosystem: Environmental > Aquatic > Freshwater > Lake > Sediment | place: USA: Wyoming | collected...
CTGCGGGGGTACGGGGGGGGGGGGCGCGCGCGCGCGGCGGCGGCCGCGCCGGGCTCGACCCCGGCCCCGGCCCCCGCCACCACCACCCCTGCCACCGCCAAGAAGCGCACCAAGCCGCGCCGGGTCAAGGACGGCGCGGCCCGGCGGCCGGCGGCGCCCGCGGCGGTGGCCGCGCACGTGAGAGCGACGGCCGAAGTCGCAGCGGGCGCTGGGGCGGCCGCCGAACCCTGGTGGCGCGGCTTTGACGCGGCGGCGATCGAGGCGTGCTTGGTGTGAGGCGGGGGAGGGGGTGTTAGCACCGTCACACTTGCTCACGCCGCCAACCCTTCGACCGCCCCCAACACGCCCTCCAACCCCGCCACCACCCGCCGGCGGTGCACCACGCCGCCGGTGCCGCCCCGGCGCGCGGCGAAAGCGTCCAGGTCGGCCGCCGCGCGCGCCGTCGGCCTCCCCCCACCAAGCAAGTCCCTCACCACGCGCACCAGCAGCGACACGCCGTCGGCGGCGTCGCCCGCGTCTTTGCCCACGCGCGCGACGTCGGCAGCCAGGGCGTCCAGGTCGGCGCGGGCGGCGGCGAGCGACTCGCGCGCCGCGGCCTGGCCGGCGGCGAGGCCGTCTGCTTTGCGGTCGAGCGCGTCCACGCGCGCCCCTAGGGCGTCGCCCACCGCGCGAATGGTTTTGGAGGTGGTGAGAAGGGCGCGTTTGAGGACGGCGCGCGAGGCGGGCAACCAGTCGGGGGCGGCCGCCCGGGCGAGCGCGGTCAGACCGCCCGCCGCAGCCAGCGCGACGACCAAGGCTGTCCCACCGCCGCGGGACGAGGGCGCAGTGACGAGCGTGACCGAGGGAGAGCCGCCGCCCCCGCGGTCGAGCGCCAGGCGCTCGACGAGCGCCGCGAGCCGGTCTACCGCGGCCGCGCTCGCGGCGCCGCCGCCACCACCACCACCGCCTTTGGGGATCAAAAACGTGAGGTCGACACCGTTGTAGTGCGCCGCGGTCAGGCCGGCGCCCAGGGCGGCGCCTGGAGGAAAGGAAAAAGGGGTGGGGTGGGGGGACGGCGCGTTGCGGCGCGCCGCCTCGACCGTCCTTCAGGCTCGCGGCGCTGCCGCCGAAACACCCTCACCACTCCCAGCCGGACCCACGCACCCGCGAGGCCGCGGCCGGACATGCGGCGCGCTGTCCCGTTTGCTCGGCCGGAATTGGAGGCGCCAAGCGACCCCTGGGCTGCACGCCGCGACACAGGCGGCGCTCCCGGTCGATCGCGGGGCGCCGAGGGAGGCGGCGGGCGGCAGTGAGTGTGGCCGTGTTCGCCGCACACGCCCACTCTTCACCGCGGCTGTGCCCTCCCACCCCGGCGCCCGCCCGCCGGTCGGCGCGCCCGCCCACCGCCAGCCGCGCGCCCAGCGGCCGGGCGCGCGCGCGCCCCGCGCCTTGCGCCGCCGCGACGATGGCGTCCGCCGCCCCCACCCCCCCTCCCCCCCCTCCCTCCTGGCGCCTGGAACTCCCCGCCTCATCCGCCGGCGACGACGCGTACGGCGGCTGCCGCTGCCTGGAGGACGGCTACACCAAGCTGCGCCAAATCGGGGAAGGGACGTACGGCCAAGTCTACCTCGCGCGCGACGAGCGGGACGGGTCGCTCGTCGCGCTCAAGCGGGTGCGCATGGACAACGAGAAGGAGGGGTTTCCGATTACGGCCATCCGCGAGATCAAACTGCTCAAGCGCCTCAACCACGAGAACGTCATCCGCCTCAAAGAGATCGTGCGCTCCCACTGTGAGTCGTGGAGGGGTGGAGGGGGGGGGGGGTGGAGGAGGAGGGGTGTGAGGGCGCGCCCTCGCGCGCGCGGCCCACCCCGCCCCGCCCCTCGCCCCCCCTCCTGCAGCCTCCAAGTACAACAACAACAAGGGCTCCATCTACATGGTGTTCGACTACATGGACCACGACCTCACCGGCCTGATGGAGCGCCGCGGCTACGCGCTCCCCGTGCCGCACGCGAAATGCTACATGAAGCAACTCCTGCGCGGCCTGCACTACTGCCACACCAAGGCCGTCCTGCACCGCGATTTGAAGGCGTCCAACCTGCTCATCAACAACGCGGGCGTGCTCAAACTGGGGGATTTCGGGCTGGCCCGCACCGCGCGCGCCGACGGCGGCGGCGGCCGCGCGCTCACCAACCGCGTCATCACCCTCTGGTACCGGCCCCCGGAACTCCTGCTCGGCGCGACGCGGTACGGCCCGGAGGTCGACATGTGGTCGGTCGGGTGCATTTTCGCCGAACTGCTCCTCGGCAAGCCGCTCTTCCCCGGCGCGGAAGAGGGGGAGCAAGTGGACCGCATCACGCGCCTGCTGGGCACGCCGACCGAGGCGACGATGCCGGGCGTGTCGTCCCTGCCGCACTACGCCAACCTGCAGCCCGGCCGCTACAAGGCCAACGGCCTGCGCGCGTTTCTCGAGGCGCGCGGCGTGGAAGCGCGCGCGCCCGGCGCGGGCGACCTCCTGTGCGCCCTGCTCACGCTCGACCCCGCGGCGCGCATCACCGCGATCGAGGCGTCCAACCACACTTTTTTCTGGACCGACCCCAAACCCGCGGAACCGGGCGACTTGCCTCAATACGACGCGTCGCACGAGCTGGACATGAAGCGGCGGCGGCAGGCGGCCAAGGCGGCGGCGGCTGGGGGGGGCGGGGCGGGGGGCGCGGCCGTTGCCGCCGCGTCGAGCGCCGACGCGAAGCGCGCGCGGCACGGCCCTGGCCCCGGGCCGGCGCCGCTCGCCGCCCACGCCCGCCACCACCACGGTGGCCACCACCACGCGCCGCCGCCGCCGGCCGGGTGGCGGCCGCCGCCCGCGGCGGCGTACGGCTACGGCGCGCCGCCACTGCACGGCGGCCCGCCCCCTCCGCCGCCGCCGGGCGCCGGGTTCCCGGGGGGGCCGCCCGCGCCCGCGTGGCGAGGCCAGCGCCGGTGAAGGAGAGAGAGGGGGGGGGCTGCTGCTTTTGGGGGGGGGGGCGGGGTTCTGAACGGCGCGAGGCGTCTCACAAAACGGGGTAGGGCGCGCTGCACTCTCCCAAGTGCTTTTTCAGCGCGGGCATCGTCTTCATCTCCTGCCCACACCGGTGGCACGCCAGCGGCGCGCGCAGCGCGGCGTCGGCGGCGGCCGCGTCGAGGAGCGGGGGTCGCTTTCCGGCGTCGAGCGCAGCGGCCACTGTCTCTGCATCGACGAAAAAGGGCGCTTTGAAGCTGTTGTAGTGCTTCTTGGTCTTCATGTAGGCCGAATCCAGGTCCTGGGAGATGACGTGCAGGTGCAGGGGGCGCATGGAAGGGGCAGAATGAAAGCCGAGCCTGAACGGCGCGCCGCCCGGCGCCGCGTGCTCCCGCGCCCATGCCGCCCCCGCGGCCGCCAGCTCGCGCACCAGGGCCGCACCAGAGGAGCCGGCCAGGTCGGCCGGCGTCGCGGGGATGGCGGGCGGGCGGCCGGCGGGCAGCGCGAGCGCGTGGCGGGCCGCCTTGGGAAACGCGTCCGCCAGCAGGACGGCGCGGCCGCCGGCAGACAGAGTGGCGTGCGGGTGGGATGTGGGGTCGGCGGCGACGGCGAGCAGGGCGGTGCCGCCCGCCCAAGCGGGGCGCGGCGGCGGCGGCGGCGAGGCTGGTGCCGCCGCCGCCGCCGCGCCGCGCGCGCCCATCAAGGCGTCCATCGCCGACCGCTGGGGGGCGCCGCGCCCTGCCCAGCGCGACGCCGCCGCATCCGCGGCGGCGTCGGTGGGCGCGGCGGCGACAGAGGCAAACCCCTCGCCCGCGGTCGGCGCCACGACGCCGCCCGCCGCCAGGCGGCCGACCACGCTCCTCGCGCGCGGGCCGGCCACGCCGGAGGGGTGGGTCGTGCGCGCCGCGGCGCGGTCGGCGCACGCAGCGCGGCCGTGCGACAGGTGCAGCGCGTGCGCCGCCGCGCCCGCGGCGGCCGCCGCCGCGACAAACGGCGCCCGCTGGTCGACAGTCAGATTCGTGCGGTCGACGACGACCGACGTGCCGGCGGCCAGCGCGCGCGCCGCAGCCGCGACGCACGCGGCCTTGGTGCCGGGTTTGCCCCCCGCGCGCACCGTGTCCTGGCACGCCACCGCCCACCCGGCGGCGGCGAGCTTGGCCGCGAGCATGGATTTCCCAGAGCCGGGCAGGCCGACGAGGACGAGGAGGACGGGGGGAGGGCGCGGGCGTTTCACGGTGGGAGCTTCTGCCGGCTCCCGGTCCTCGCTGCTGCCCGCCACAGCCGTCACGCGCACGGTCGAGTGCTTGCTGGCGGGCTCGGTGAGCACGAGCGCGTCGCCGGCGGCCAGCGGCGCGGACGAGCCGCGCGCGAGCACGCGCTCGGGGCCGACCACGGGGCGCAGACGCACCAGGGACGTCCCAATAACGGTCGCGGTGAGGCCTTGTGCGCCCTGGCGGGTCACCTCGACGGCGTGCCTGAAAAAGAGAGGGGTCGGCATTCGCGGCGCGGCGTCCGGCACCCTCCTCTCCACCCCCCGCGTCCCGCTAGTCGGGCACGCGTCAAACCACCCCACCCTCATATACCTGCTGACCGCCGCCGCGCCGGGCGAGTGCCGCACGTGGAACCGGCCCAGGGGCGCACGGCCGCCGACGGGGACGGGCAGGCGGCCGCCGTCGGGCAGCGTGAGCATGCGACGCGGAGGGGGCGCGGGGGGAGTGGGGGCGAGCGCGCGGGCTCTCTCTCTCTCTCTGCACACGAAACCAGCCTCCCAAACCATCAATCGCCCTCCCCACTCACCCCACCCCCTCCCTTCCACCCCGGCGGGTGCGGCGGCAGGCGGGCGAGCGCGGCGCGGACAAGAAGCGTCAACGCGCCCAACCCCACGCACGCGCCCCACGCCCCCGCCGAAAGCGGCACCGTGTCGAACACGGGCCCCCCAAATTGCACGATGCCCGCCTGCAGCGCGGCCTCGGTCGCGAGGACGGCGAGGAAGAGGCGGTTGGACGCCGCGCCGGCGAGCACGTCCGCTTCGTCCCGCACCCGCCGCGCGTTGACCTGGTTGAAGAGCTGCATGCAGACAAAGGTGTGGAAGACGACGGTGCCGGCGGGGGTGCCGGGAGCGGGAGGGTCGCCCGCGGCGACGCCGCCGGCGACCGCGGCCGCGCCGCCGCCGAGCACGAGCCAGGCCATGACGCTCGTCTGAAAGACGGCTTGGCCGACCACGCTTTTGACCAGGTGCGGCCCGAGCAACGGAGCGTCGGGGGCGGGCGGCGGGCCGGCCAGGGCGTCGCGCGACGGCGCGTCGGTCGCCAACGCGAGGGACGCGAGCGAGTCCATGATCAGGTTGACCCACAGAAACTGGACCGCCGTCAGCGGTGACGTGGCGTTGGCCAGCGCGCCGCCGGCGGCCGTGGCGACGGCGACGGCGTTGGCGACCAATTGAAACTGGAGAAAGCGCGCGGCCGAGGCGTACACGTTCCGCCCCCATGCCGCCGCTTTCACGACGGTCGCGAACGAGTTGTCCAGCAGAATGATGTCGGCCGCCGCCTTGGCGACCGGGGCGCCGGACGCCATCGCAAAGCCGACCGACGCGGCGGCGAGCGCCGGGGCGTCGTTGACGCCGTCGCCCGTCACAGCGACGACGGCCGACGGATCCGCACGGATGCCTCTCACAATCGCCAACTTGTCATTGGGTGTGCACCGCGCCAGGACGCGCAGGCGCGGGAAGATGGCGGCGAAAGCAACGGGGTCGGGGAGCGCGTCGGGGTCGGCGTGGTCGCCGTCTGGAAACAGGGCGGCCCGCAGGTCGGCCCCCGTCCACACGGCGCCGCTGTCGTCCGCATCATCGTCGGCATCCAAAATCCCCGCCTGGCGCGCGATAGCGACCGCGGTCGCGGGCGCGTCGCCGGTCAGCATCTTCACCGCGACGCCCGCTCCCCTCGCCGCCCTCACCGCCGCCGGCACCTCGTCCCGCAACGGGTCGGCGATGGAGGCGAGCGCGATGAGGGTCAGGCCCGACTCGAGAGAGCGGTCGGGGATGGAGGGGCCGTCTCCGCCGCTTTCCAGAGCCGCCGCCGTCGCCGCCAGCGCCAGCACGCGCCCGCCCGCCGCCGACGCGGCGTCCACAAACGAGGTGGCCGCGACGAAGTCCAGTGGGGCGGTGTCGCCGCCTGCGGCCAGCTGGCGCGCGCAGCGCGGGAGCAGCACGTCGGCAGCGCCCTTGACCAGAATTGTTGCCTCGACGGCCTCGCTGGACCCCGCCACCTCCATCCACGCCCATGCATCAGTGCCCCCATCTACCGCCGTCGCCATCAGCTTGTCGTCCGAGGAAAAGGGGGTCACGGCGAGCACGCGCGCAGCACTCCGCGCGGCACCGGGGTCGGCGCCGAGACCGGCGGCGAGCTCCAGGAGGGCGCCCTCGGTCGGCGACCCGGTGCCGGCGGTGGTGGTGGATGCCAGGGTGGCGGTCGAGTTGACGCAGGCGCAGGCGGAGACGGCGTCGGCGGCAGAGGAGGCGAGAGCGAACGCGCGGCCGCTTCCTCCTCCCTCGACCTCCCCGCCCCCAACCCACAGCCGCGTCACCCGCATGCGCCCGCTCGTCAGAGTGCCCGTCTTGTCGGTCAGGACGACGGTGGCGGCACCCATCGTCTCGGCGGCCGACAGGCGGCGGACAAGGGCGTTGTCTTCCAACATGCGCGTCACGCTGTAAGCGAGCGCCACCGTCGCCGCCAGGGGCAACCCTTCGGGTACGGCGACGACGAGGACGGTGATGGCGGTGACGGCGGCGTGGAGGAGGGCGGAGAGGGCGGCGGCGTCGGGCGGCGCGCCGGTCGCCGCGACACGTGCGAGCACGGGGGCCGCGAGGGCGGCGCCCACGACGCACGCGGCGCCGGCGCCCAGCAGCCCGATGCGGCCGGCGAGCGCCCCTAGCTTGGCCTCGAGCGCGGTCGTTTCGCGCAGCGGGTCGCCGCCCGCGACGGAGGCCACGATGCCGCCCGCTTGGGAGCGGGCGCCGACCGCGGTGACAAGCAGGGAGCCAGAGCCGGAGAGTACACGGGATCCGGCAAAGAGGGGGTCGGACGGCGCTTTGGAGACTGGGAGCGACTCGCCCGTGAGTTGGGATTCGTCGACTTCCACCCTAGCCGCGGCCGCGCAGACGCCATCGGCGGGCAGGACGTCGCCCGCCCCGAAAATGACGACGTCTCCGACGACCAGGGACGAGGATGGGACGACGGTGGGGGTCGGAGGGTGAGCGGCGAGCGAAGAAACCGCCCCGCCGCGCCCCCCTCCTCCCACCCTCCGCAGCACCCTCGCCGGCGGATCGGCCGCCAGCGCGGCCAGCGCCCGAAATTGGGCCTCCTTTTGGAAATCGTTGACCGCGGTGACGCCGACGACGACGCCGACGGCGGCCAGAATCGCCGCGCCCTCGATCCAGCCGTCCCCTCCCCCATCCCCTACCCCCAGCTCCAGCGTCAGGGACACGGCGGCGGCCACGGCGAGGACGGCGACGGTGGGGTCGGCGGCGGCGGCCGCGGCGAGGCGCCAGAGGGGGGTCGCGGCGCGCGTGGGGACGGCGTTGGCGCCGAAGGTCGCGCGGCGGGCGTCAAGGCCCGATTCCGACGCGTCGTCGATGCCGGAGGTGGGCGAGGTGCGCAGGGCGGCGGCGAGGGCGGCGAGGGAAGGTCGAGGCGACGACGCGTCGCCCTCGCGCTCCAGAATGGCCACGAGAGCGTCCTCGGTCAAGCCAAATGGTATCGTGGACGATAACGCATCCTCACGAGGCTTCCCAGGCGGCGGCGACGGCGCGGGCGGCGCGCGGCGCGGCGACAGCCGAGCTTCGTCGGCCGGCGCAGCGCCGGTTGGGTGTCGATTCCGGAGCCGGCCGCCATGGTGTGGGAATAGAGAGGTAGGCGTCCGTGGCGCCAGCCGGGGCGCGGGGCGGCTGGGACGCATTGGGGCAGCGCGCCTGCGCCCCCGCGCTAGCGGGGCCGGGTGCGCATTCGCGATGCTTGGCTGTGTGTCAATAAGCGGGTGGCAGGGTCTGGCGCGGCGCCGGCCGCTGTGCGGCGCGCACACCCGACGCCGGCCGGTACGACGTGCCACAACCGTGGCACGTTCGCCATGCTTTCCACGCTGCTCCCCGCTACGGCCGCCGCACCACGGCCACGCGCCCTCACGCTGTACGTCTTCGACCGCGCGGGCGGCGCCCTCTTCACTGCCGACTACAACCGGTCGCGCCCCGTCGCCGACGGCGCGGGCACCCCCGACGACGACCGCAAGTCCATGTTTGGCCTGCTCTTCTCCTTGCGCTCCCTGGCGGCCGCGGTGGATCCCAAGAGGTAAAGGATGGGATGGGTTGGCGGCGATGGCGCGCCCGCCCGCCGTGCCCTCACCGCCCGCCCCGCGCTCCACTTTAGGCCCGACAAACCCCCGCTGGGCTCCCCCCTGCGCATCGGCGACGGCGCGTCCTGGCATCGCCTGGCCACCGACGCGTACGCGCTCCACTATTTGGAGTCGCCGTCCGGCGTCAAACTGGCGCTGACGACCGACCCCGGCGCGGGCGACCTGCGGGAGGTGCTCGCGGGGCTGCACGCGGCCCTGGGAGATGTGCTGGCGCGGCACCCCGGCGCCGCTCGCGCGTTCCCCGCAGACGCGTTTGGCGCGCGCGTGGCGGCCTATTTAAAGGGCGCGGGCCTGCTGTGATCGGAGAGAACGGGAGTGGAGGGAGTGGAGCTGTTTTGGGGGGGCTGCAACGAACTGAACAGGCGCGCGGGAACGACCTCGCTCACACACCCCGCGGCCCTTGCCGCCGCCGCACCACCGACTCAATCCCCATCCTCTTCGCCCCTCATCGCATGCCCGTAGAGCTCTTCACCACGACCACGCCGTCGACCGCGGTGCAGCGCACCGAGATTTCGCGCGCGCGCCAGCTGCTGGACACCAAGAAGGTGGTGTACGTCGAGGTGGGGATAATGGGGTGGGGGGAGGGGACGGGAGAGGCGGGGCGCGATTGGTCAAGCGGCGATTGGGCGCGCCGACCACTTCCCGCCCTCCCCCTTCTTCAGACCGACCTCGCGGCCGACGCCACCGCCCGCCTGCGCATGTGGGCGGCGTCGGGCGACGTCAAAGACATTCCCCAGCTGCACGTGGGGGGCAAGGTGGGAGGGGGAGGAGGTGGGGCGGGGGCTCGGCGACGCCGCCGACTGCGCCCGACCCTCCCCCCTCGTCTCCTCCCTTTTCAGTTTGTCGGCACCTTCTCCACCATCCAGGAGATGGAAGACTTTGGCGAGCTGGACGCCGCGCTCAAGGAGTGATGGTGGCGGGCGCGGACGCCAGCGCGGCGGTCGACACCGCCGCCGCCGCTTTCCTGGACGCGGGCCTGGCCCCAACCCTGAGCTCGTTGCCGGCCATCGACGGGCGTGGCGTCGCGGCCTGGCTCGCGGCAGCCGCGCGCGGCGGCCCGGACGCCCCGCTCGCGGCGGCCGCCGCGCGCGACGCGGCCTGGGAGCAACTGCACACCGGCCCCTGGGCCGCAACCGAGCCCGCCTGGCGGGACGCTTATGCCCTGGCGTGCGTGCTGGCGGCCGCGGGAGGAGGGGCGGCCGCTGCGCTGCGCGCGGCCGACAGCGCGCTGTTGCTCGGCGGCGAGGGAATGCGGCCGGCCGCGCATGCGCTCGCGGCCGCGGCGCAAGCGGCGCTGGATGCCGCACGCGGTGGCTCGCACTGGGCGGACGAACTGCCGGCCACGTTTGATGGGGCCGCGCGCTCCGCGCTCCCGCCCGGCGCGCTTGCCCACCCCCTCCCGCCCACCCCACCCCCTTCCCTGGCCGACTTTGCCGCCCGCTTTCTGACACCCGCCACCCCCACCCTGCTCGCCGGCCTCGCGGCGACCTGGCCCGCCCTCACTCTCTGGGCGTCGCCCCGCTTTTGGGCGCGCGCGCTCGGCGACCGCACGCTGCCCGTCGAGCTCGGGGCGCACTATATGGAGGAAGGGTGGGGGCAGGCGCTGATGGAGGGGCGCGCGTTTGTGCGCGGGTGCTGGCTGCGGGAAGAGGAGGGAGGGGAAGGGGTCGGGGACGCCGCGGACGCCGCCACCGCCTCGCCCTGCCCTCCACGCCTCGGCTACCTGGCCCAGCACGACCTGTTGGCCCAAGTTCCCGCCCTGCGCGCCGACGTGGTCGCGCCAGACTACTGCGCGCTCTCGATAGATCGAGGGTCCGCGTCGCCTCCGACCACCAACCTCTGGCTCGGCCCCGCGGGCACCGTGACGCCCCCGCACACCGACCCGCACCACAACCTGCTCGTGCAGGTCGTCGGCCGGAAGTACGTGCGCCTGTGGCGGCCCGCGGCGGGGAGGGCGCTCGCGCCGGGGGCGGGGGCCGCTGGGCTCACGCCAAACACGTCCCGCGTCGATGTGCGCACCCTCGTTCCGGCCCCTGGTGCCCCTGGCGCGGCGGGCGAGCCGTACGTGGACGCGCTGCTCGCCGCGGGGGACGCGATCTTCATCCCGCGCGGGTGGTGGCACTTTGTGCTGGCGGCGACGCCCTCCGCGTCCGTCTCGTTCTGGTGGGATTGAAAGGGTTGGACGCGGGGCGGGGGACGGTTGCACGGGCGCGCAAGGGCGCGCGCGCGCAAAACAAAAAGGAAAAGAAAAACAGTCGCCTCTCTCCCTCCCACCTCTCTCAACTCTCGCTCGCGACCCACGCGCCCGGCCCGGCGGCGCGCCAGGCATCGACGTCGGCGACGAGGGCGGCCAGGGCGTCCGCTAAATCGCGCACGCCAGCGTTGCGGCGGGCGGCCTCACTCCGCAGGGACGCGACGGTGGCCTCGAGCGCGTCGGCCGCCGCCTCGCGCGCCGGGTCGCTGGGCGGGCGCTTGGCGGCGGCCGCAGAGCGCTGGGCGGCGTCGAGCGCCGCCAGCGCGGCGCCCAGGTCGCCGCGCGCCGCTTTCACGCGGGCCACCGCCGCCTCGAGCGCCGCCTGCAGCGCGCCAGCCCCCGTTCCATCCACCCCATCCAGGGCCGACGGATCCGCGGCGAGCGCGGCGAGCGCGGCGCGCGTCGCGGACGTGAGCGCGCGCAGCGCCGTGCCCGCGGCGTCGGCCGCGGCGCGCACGGCCGCGTCGGCGTCAGCGGCGGGCGACGCCATGAGGCGGGCGGATCGCCGGCCGGCGGCGGGCCGCCGGGGGAGAGTGCGATTGGGCCGACGGCCGGCGCCGGGCTAGCCGCCACTCCAGCCGCTGAGGCGCGACCCCGCCGTCGCTGGGGGCCATGTCTATCTATATTGGTTTCTTGTGCCTGCACGCTTGACGCTAGGCCGCCTCAACCGCCGCGATGCGGGGCCGCGCCCCTGCCACGCCCGCCCCCTCGGCCGCCCGGGGCGCCGCCGACGCCCCCACGTTTGGCCCTGATTTCAAGAAGACGCTGGCCGCCATTGTGGCAGACGTCAACGCCCACCCAGCCCTGGCCGCCCTGGCGCGCGGCCTCTCCGCCAGCGACCGCCTGACCGCCGCCGCCTGGGCGGCCGCCGCCGAGCTGGTAGTGGTCATCGCGCGCGCCGGGGGCGCCCCCGTGCCGGGCGCGGGGGATTTGCTGGCCGGCGCCGTCTTCGCGGGCGCCGCGCGCGCCGACGCCAAGCGCGGGTTGGGCGCCGCCCGCGCGCTGACCGGCGCGGCGTGGGCCGAGTTTGAGGCCGCGGTGACTGAGCGCGCCATCGACAGGGCGGCGGCGGCCGACGCCGCGTCGACCGCGGCCGCGCGCGCCCGCGCTCTCCACCCCCTGCTCGCCCTCGTGGCCGACGACGTCGCCGCCCGCTGCATGGGCAGGGCGGCGACCGCCATGCTGGGGTGCGTGACGGGTGCGTTGGGCGAGGGGCGGGCGCCGCCAGAGGACCGCCCCGACGCGGCGGGCGCCGCGGTGTATCTCTTGACCGCGCACGGACCCGCCGCCGCCGCGGGCGCCGGCGGCGGCGCCGCCATTGCAGCCGCCGGGGACGCCATGGTCGCCATCCTGCGCGACGGCGGCCCCGGCGAGGCGGCGGCGGCCGCGGGGTCGGGCGTCGCGGCGGCCGCGGCGCTGCCGGACGCGCCGCCAGGCCGCCTGGCGGCCGAGCTGGCGGCCGGCCTGTTTGACGTGTTGGTCGATGACGGCGACGACCCTCTGACAGGCCCCTGGCACGCCGCGCTGGCGGCCCGGGGCGAGAGCCTCGCGACCGCGCTCGCCGCGCTCCCCCCAGCGCGCCGCCTCGCCGCCGCGCGCGGCGTCCTCGCGTCCGCGCCGGCCGCCATCGTCTGTGCGCGCGTGGTGGTCGGCGGTCGCCCCTGGACCCTGGTCGTGGACGGCGGCGCGGTCGCAGGTGCGGCCGCGGTCGCGCGCGGCGGCGCGAGCGCGGACGACGCGGTCCTCCTCCTCGCCGCCGCCCTCGCCCGCCTGGCCCGTGAGTGGGCCGCGGTGGAGGGCGCGGCGCCGGGGGAGGAGGGGGATGGCGACGGCGACGCGCCGCCGCCGCTCGCGAGCCTGACGCTGGGCGACTGCGAGCGCGGCCCGAGCGCCCCTCCCACCACCACCCTACTCCCCCCACACCTGCCCCCCGCTACTCTGACCTCCATCATAAACGCATCCTGGCCCCTGCTGGAGGACGGCGGTCCGCGCCCGGCCGCCGCCGCGCACGCCGCGCTCGCGTCGGCGCTCGACGCCCTGGACGCCGCCGCCGCCGCCGACCCCGCCGCCGCGCCCGCCGCGGCGGCCGCGTACGACGTTGTTGCCGACCGCGTCGCGGCCATGGAGCCGTGGCGCCCGGGGCGGCACGCGGCCGTCTCGGCGCTCGCGCGGCGGCGCGGCGCAGCCGACCGCCTGTTCGCCCCCCGGCCCCAGCTTCTGGCCGACGCGTTTGCCGCTCTCGGCGCCAGCGCTGCGGCCGCCCCCGCGGGCAAAGCGCTGGGCGACGCGGTGGCGGCCCTGGGGCGCGGCCGCGGCGGCGCGGCCGCTGCGCGCTCTTCCTGGGTACCGCCCCTGCTCGCCGCCCTGAAAGACCCCGCCCGCCGCTCCGCCGCGGCTGCGCACGCACTTCCCGCCTGTCTGCGGGCCGACCCCGGCGCCGCGCCCGCGCTAGCGGCGGGGGCGGGCGGCGACGCCGCGCCGCTCGTCGCAGTCCTGTCGGCCGCCCGCCGCCTGGGCGGCCTCCCCGACCTGCAGGCCTGCGTCAACGCCGCAGAGGAAGAGGATGATTGCCGTGCGGACGTCATCGCGGTCCCTCTGGCCCCCCTCGTCGCCGCCGCGCGCTGCGCCGACCCCGACCTCCGCGCCGCCGCGCTCGCGCTCGCCGCCGACGACGGCACGACCGCCCGCCTCCCCTCGCCCGCCGAGCTCGCCATCGCCACCGCGGGCCTGCTGGCCGGCATGCGGGGCGCGGACGACGCGCCCCGGCGGCGGTCGGCCGAGCTCGGTCGGCGGCTGCTCGCGCGCGTGCGCGCCGGGTCGGCCGCCGTCATCGCCGCGCGCGCGGGGCGGGGCAAGGGGGGGACCGGGTTGGACGATGACGCCAGCCTGGCCCTGGCCAGAGGGGCGGCCGACTGGCACGCGGCGTGCGTGCAGGGCTTGGTCGACGCGCTCCACCCCGGCGCGCACCACGCGCGCCGCTGGGTCGCCGCCAGGCTCCTCGCGAGCCTGGCGGGCGACTGGCGGGCGGCTGGCGCGGTGGCGGCAGCCAAAGGGCACCCGCCGCCGGCGCTGGGGCCGGCGCACCTGGGCGGCGGCGGGGGCGCACCTGTGCCGCCCTCGCGCGGCGCGCCGGGCGACCCTCCCCTCGCGCCGCTCGTCCTCCTACCCCCCGACTGGTGGTCCCCCGCCACCATCGCCACCCTGCTCGCCGCCGGCGCCGACTCGTGGGACAAGCTGCGCGAAGCGGCGGTCGACGCGCTCGCCGCGCTGCCGCTGCCGCTGCCGGGCGCGCGCGACGCGGCGGGCGTCGCTGCGCTCGCCGCGCGCGCCGCGTCCCTCGCCGCCTCGCCCCGGGCGCGCGAGGCTGATGCGGGAGCGAGATTGCTGGGCCTGCTACATTCGAGCTATGTGCTCGAGGGCGGGTGGGGCATCGAGTTTGGCGCAGGGTGGGCGCCGCGCGCCGTGCCGCCGCCGTCCAACTCCCCCCCCTCCACCCGCTCCATCGCCCTGCTCCACTCGGTCCTGGACGCGGTCGCCGCCGACCTGGCCGCCGGCGCGGCCGACCCCGACGCCGCGGCGCGGCGCGGGCTCGCGTGCGCGTCGCTGCGCTGCGCGCGCGCGCTGCTCGCCGGGACGCCCTGGGGGGAGTTGGAGCCAAACGAGGAGCAGGCCGCGCTGGACAGAGCATCATCTTTGGCCCAAGACGCGCTCGCGTGCACGGCTACCCTGCTGGCGAGCCCGCAGGCCGCGCTCGCGGGCGCGGCCGACGTCGACGCGGGGGGGGTCGGCTATGGCGCCGCCGCCGACGCGGGCGACACTTCAGCACCATCACCGCCCCTGACCTCCGGTGGCGCGTCCCTGCTCCGCCTGTCGGCCGCGTGGCGCACGGGGCGCGAAGCGGCGGCGGTCGCCGACGCGGTCGCGCGCGCGGGCGACGCTTCAACCGCCACCCTGACCTCCATCGGCGCCTCCCTGTCGTCCTGCCTGCAGACCTGCAAACACGTGGGCGTGCTGGACGCGGCCACGGTCGCCCTGGCGGCTGCCTGCGCGTCCCTGCTCGCGCGCGGTGACGTGTCACCGCGCGCCTGGCTCGCCGCCTGGACCGCCCGCGCCAACGCCGACGGACAAGGCCTGGACGACGTCGTGCGCCGGTCGGCGGGCGTGCCGTGCGAGCTGGTGGCGTTGTTGAGGGGGGAAGTGGCGGCGGTTGCGGGTCCGTGTGCTGCCGTCGGCGACGCTGTTGCCGCCCTCGTGGCCACCCTGGCTAACCCATCCCGCCCCTGGCCCGCCCGTGTGCACGCCGCGCACGCGCTGCGCGTCGTGGTGGACGACGCGTGCCTCTCGACCGCCACCGCTTTCGCCGCCGTCCCCGCCCTCGCCGCCTGCCTCGCCGCCCTGGGCGCGCCCGGGTGGGAGGTGCGCAACGCGGCCGGCTTGACGGCTGCGTCGCTGGTGAGGCGCGTGGCGGGCGCGGCCGCGCCGGTGGGGGCGCCGGCCGCGCGCGCGCCGACGCCCAGCGAACTGTGGCGCCGCCACCCAGGGCTGGCCGGCGTGCTCGAGGCCGCGGTGCGAGACGGTGCTGCGGTCGCTCCCACTGCAGCCGCGCCGCCGCGCGCGCTGGGCGTCGCGTTGGCACTGCTTTCGCGCCTGCGCCCGCCGCGCGTGGCTGACGACTCCTGTGCCGCGCTCGCGGCCCACGTGCGGGCTTGTGCTAGCGCTAGAGATGCAGGCGTGCGCGCGCTGGCGGCGGCCGCGCTGCCGCCGCTGGTGCCGGCGGGAAGGGCGGCTGACGCGGCGGCGGCCGTCGCCGAGGGCCTGCCCAGGGCTGGCGCGCCCGTCGCCTCCCACAACGAGGCCCACGGCCGCCTGCTCCAAATCTCCGCCCTCCTGAAAGCCGCCGCTTGGCCCGCGCCCGGCGGCGGCCCGCCCGCGGGCGCTGGCGACGCGCGTGCGGTCGCCGCGGCGGCCGCCGCGCTCGCGCCCGCGCTCTGGCTGACCGCGCCCGCCATGGGCTGTGTGCCCGTGAGGGCGGCGGCGATTGACGCGGGCGCGTCGCTGGTGGCGGCGGCCGACGGGCTCCTGCCCGGGCGTGTCGCGCCGGCCGAGGTCGACGTCGTCGCGGCGGCCACGGCCGCCGCTTCCCGCGCCGCCCTCGCGGCCGCCACCGCCGGCTGCGGCCCCGTGCTGGGTGGGGACGCCCTGCAGTCGTCGGCCGCGGCTGCCCTGGCCGCTGGGCGGGCGGGTGCGTGGCCGGCGGGCGCCGACGCGCGCGCGGCCGCGCGCGCGCCCGACCCCAACGCGCGCGCCGCGTCGTTTGACGCGCTGTGTGCGCATGTGGACTCCAGTAGCCATATTCCCGACTACGTAGGCGACCTCGTTTCCGGAGAGCTGGCTCGCGGGTGGCGCGCGGGCGCGCCGCCCGACGCGCCGACCGCCGCGCTCCGGCTCTGGGCGCGCGTCGCGGCGACGGCGGATGGCTTGCCGCCCGTGGACGTGCTGGCCTCCATTCTGGCGAGTGCCGCGCCGCCCCCGGACGCGCGCGCCGCCGCGCTCGCCGCGCTCGGCCGCGCGGTCGGCCGTGAGCCGGAGGCCGCGCCCCACCTCACCGCCGCCCTGGCCGGATCCGTCGCCCCTTCCTCGGACGACGCCGAGCGCGCCGCCGCGGCGGGCGCGCTGGCCGACTGCGGGCTGCTGCCCGCGCTGCGGCGCGGCCACCCCCACCCCTCGCGCGCGCACGCCGCGGCCGCTTGGGCCGCTTCGCTGACGCTACTCCAGGACGAGGACGACGCTGTGCGCGCCGCGGCCGCCGCCGCGACGGCGGCGGCGGTCGGCGGCGGCGCGCGCGGGCCGCCACCGGACGCGCCGTCCGCGCTCGCGGGCGTCGCCGCGCACGTGGCCATGCAGGGCGGTGACACGGAAGTTGTGAGGGATGCGCTGCTCGCGTGGATGCACGAGTGCGTGGTGGTGGGGGGGAGAGGGGTGGAAGAGGGCGCCCGAGACCCCCGGGCCGACGCCGACGCCCCACACCTCCCCAGGCCGTCGCCTGCCTCCTCCTCGATCCCCTCGACCCATGGCCGTCTGCGCCTCTTCGACCTCGACCCCGACAACGCGGCCGCCGAGCCGCTGCTGGCCAGCCACGCGGCGTGCGCGGCGGCGGCCGCGGCGGCGGCGGCGGGGGCGCTGCCCGCAGCCTTGTGGGCGCCCAAGGTGGGGCTGTGGGCGGCCGCGACAGCGGTCGACCTCCAGAATGCCAGCGCCGCGGTGGCCCTCGACGCGGGCGCGGCGTGGGAGGCGCCCACCTTTTTGCGTGCCGCGACGGCGGCCGCCGCCCTGGCCGCCGCCGCGGCGCTGCCCGGCGCTTCCGAAGCGACCGATGTCGTCCAGACCGCGCTTGCCGCCGCGGTGGCCGCCGTCGCCGCCGCCCCCGCGGCGCCGGCGTGCCTGGCCGCCGCGGTCGGCGCGGCGGCGCGCGCGTGGGGGGTGCCGGCCGAGACGCTGGACGCCGCGGCCGGCGGCCGGCGCGATCCCTTTTGGCTGGCGGCTGGCGACTTTGGAAGCGAAGGGGGGGCGTGCGGAAAGGTCACACCCCTCGAGGTGTGACAGACCGGCTCGAGGGCGCCGCCACAACTCCCCGCGCGGGCCGCCTCTCCTCCCTCAACCCTCGCCGGCGAGCGCCCACATGGGGCTTTTCTCACGGCGCGCCGCCGCGGCGCCCGCGGGCGCCGCCCCCGCGGGCGGCGGCCCATCCGCGCGCGTGGGGCGCACCGTCTCGTCCGCCTTTGGCCGCGCCCGCCCCGCGGCGACGGCGCAGGAGGCGTCGTCCGGCGGGCCGCCGGCGGTGACGGACGAAGAGCGCGGTGCGTGAGGAGAGGGCGGCCCGGGACGCCGCGTAGGGCTTCCTGCCGCGTAGGGCTTCCTGCCGCGCCGCGCCCGCCGCCCACACGCCCCCTTTCCCACTCTTAGCCGTCGCCGCTCTGGCAGCCGCGTCCGCCGCGGGCGCCGCGCCGTCGCCCGCGGGCGGCCCCGTGATGCGCCGCGCCAAGAGCCGCATCTCGGACGACTTTCCGCTGGCGCCCTCGAGCCCCGAGGTGAGGAGGGAGGCGGTGGTGAGGAAGGGCGCGCGGTGAGGCCAGGGCCGGTCCAACGCCCCACATCCGCCCCCCCAGCCGACGCCGCACCCGTCGCCGCCGCGCGCGCCCGCCGCCGCGCCGCCCGCCCCGGCCCCCGTCCCCGGCCGCGGCTGGGCGGTGGCCCGCAAAATCGTGGCGGCGTCCGCGTTTGCGCGCGCCGCGTCGGTCACGGTGCACGCGAACAAGATTGTCGTCCGCGAGCCGTCGGCGCGCGGCGGGGCGGCCTTTGCCCCGGCCTCGCCCTCGCCCGCGGCCGCCGGCCCGCTGGCGGGCGCGGCGGCGGACGACGACGACGCGGCGGCGCGGGCCGCCGCGTTCGACGAGGACGGAGTCGTCCGGGAAATTCACTTTTCCGGCGGCTCCGCCCGCCTGCTCGCCCGGCACGCGTCGCGCGGGCACCTGGTGGGGGCGGTCGAGTGACAGGGTGGGGGTGGGAGAGGCGTGGGGGAGTCGCGGCCGAGTCTGGCTCGCGAGACTGGCCGCCGCGCCCGCGCGCGAACGACGGGCCGCTTCTGACCCTGTCTGTCGCGCGCGGGGCGGCTTGTACTACACGAGTGGTGATGCAAAACCGCTTGCTCCCCTGACAACAACAAAAACTATCCCTCTCTCCTCACCGTCTCTTCCTCGGCGCCAGCGCCAGCTCCACCGCGCCCGCCGGCCGCAGCGTGAGCGAGGGCGCGGCCGAGGGAAAAGGGGCGCCGGGGAAGGGCGGGGACAGGGACGCTGCGTTGAGCAGCGCCGCCGCGGTGAGAACAAATTCCAGACACGCAAACCCCGCCCCTATGCACGCGCGCGGCCCCGCGCCAAACGGCATGAACGCGCCGTTGGGCCCCATGGACGCGAGGAGGGACGGCGACCGGAGGCCGCCGGGGCCGTCGCGGCGCGCGGACGCGAGCGGCGCGGCCCACCGGGAGGGGGCGAACGCGCGGGGCGCGTCCCAGAGCGCGGGCGACCGGTGCATGAGGTAGGGCGACACCAGGATCGTGGTGCCGGGGGGGAGGCGGTGGCGCGCGGCGCGAGCGCGGCCACCCCCGCCACCCCACCGGCTCGACGCCTCCACCTCCCCGCCGCCCCCCATGCACCGTCCCACGATGTAGGCCGGCGGCATCAGGCGCAGCGTCTCCAGCAGGACCGCCTCGAGCACGGGGAACGAGCCGGCGTCGGCGAGCGTCGGCGCGCGGCCGCCCAGCACGGCCTCGACTTCCGCCGCGGCGTCTGCTTGGACGTCGGGGTGGTGGGCGAGGAGGGCGGCGGCCCAGGCGAGCGCGATGGCGGACGTCTCCGCGCCGGCGACGAGCATCGTCACCAGTTCGTCCCGCAGACCCCTGTCGCTCACGCGTTCCCCTGCATCCTCCGCCGCGTCCAGCATGGCGTCCAAGAGACAAGGAAGAACAGGCGCTGAAGTCGCGGGAGCGGGCGGACCGGCGGCCGCGCGCCGCGCGCGCGCTTCCCGGCGCTCCGCGATGATCTCGTACACCACGCCATCGAGCGACGCCACCGCGCCGTCGAACGCGGCCCGCCCCGGGGTGGGGAGCCAGGCGGGGAGGCGCAGGGCGGCGGCGCCAGCGCCGGCGAGGTGGGTGAACGCCGCGTCGACCGCAGCGAGCACGCGGGCGCCGGAGGGCGCGCCGCTGTCGCCGCCGTCGACGTCCACGCCAAACAGGGCGCGCGTGACGACGGCCAGAGTGACGGCGTGCGCGTCGGCGTGCACGTCGCGCGTGGCTGCGGCCGCCCAGCGCAAGCGCGCGGCGTCGCCCGCGGCGGCCGCCATCGCGCCGCCGTACGCCTCGACCGCCGCACGGCGAAAGGCGGGCGTTGCCAGGGTTCGTTGTCGGCGCCAGGTGGCGCCGTCGGACGTCAGCATTCCCGCGCCGGTGATATCCGCGCCGGGGAGGAAAGCAGTTCCCGATTTGGTAAAAATCTCGCCGCTGGCGTCCCCCAGCACAGTGGCGGCCGCCATGGGATCGCTCACGATGACCACGCGCTCGCCGGCGAGCACCACGCCAACGACGCCGCCGTGCCGCGCGGCGAGCGAGTCGAGCGTTCCCAGCGGATCCGCCGCAAACACGGGGCCGACGTCGCCGGGGGGGCCGGGCGGCCAGCCAGGGGGGGAGGGCGCGAGGCCGGCGGCGAGGCGGCCATGCCGCGGCGGGTGCGGGCGCGCGCGGGCGGCGGGCGGCGCCGGCCTGCCGGCGCCGGGCGCGGCCGGCATCGGAAAGGCAAGTGGGAGGGGGGAGGGGGGAGAGTGGTGTGGAGGCGCGAGAGAGAGCGCTAGAGGCTAGCCGCGCTACCACTCTTCGTGCCTCTCTTTGGACAGTGGCAAGTGCTGGTCACATTCAGGGAACGCGCAATGAACCCCCTCTCAAACCTCAAACTGGAGCTGGGTCGGCAAACGGGCCGCGCCCTTCGCGGCCGCCCCGGCGTCGGCGCGCCCCGCCGCGACGACGACGGCGGCCTCGGCCGCCGTCAGCGCGGCCCCGCGCCGCGCGATGACAGCGGCCGCCGCGCGCGCCCCTTCCCGGCCGAGAGCGGCGATGGGCAGGCCGGACAGGAGGCCGTGGAGCGCGCCCGCCGCGAACGCGTCGCCCGCGCCGTTGGTGTCGACCGGGGGGAGGCGCCCCCAGACCGGCGGCACGACCGCGAGCGCGCCGAGCGCGGACACCGCCGCCCCGGACGCCCCGTCGGTCACCGCGGCGACGCCGACCAGCGACCCGAGCGCGGCCGCCGCGGCGCGCGCGTCGCCGGGGTCGCCGCCGAGCAGGGCGACCGCTTCCGCCTTGTTGGCAAAGAGGACGTCGGCGAGGCCGGCTTCCAGGGCGCGGTTGATCGTCGCCCGGTGGCGGTCGGCGACGCCGGCGTCGCCGGCGGTGAGCGCGACGAGGCCGCCGGCGGCGCGCGCGGCTTCAGCCGCGGCCTGAATCGCGGCCTCCGCCCCCGGCAGCTCCCACAGGTAGCCCTCGATGAGCAGGATGCGCGTGGACGCAGCCGCCGAGAGCGCGGCCGGCGTCCAGGTCAGGGGGCCCGCCGCCTCGACGTGCGCGAGGAACGAGCGCTGCGCGTCGCCCGTCGTGAGCACTGCCACCGTCCCAGTCGCCCCCGCCGCCGCGGAGAGGCACCCCGGCACGACGGTCACCCCTGCTTCGGCCATCGACGCGGCGTGGAACGCGCCCTGCGCGTCGCCGCCGGCGACCGGGGCCCAGCCGACGGAAAGCGGCGCGCGGCCGCCGGCCGCAGCGGCCGCCGCGCCGAGGCGCGCGACCGCGCGCACCGTGTTGGACGCGGACCCACCCGCGGACACGGTGGGGGACGCGGCATCAAGCGCGGCCAGGAGGCGGGCGCGTTCGGCGACCGAGACGAGGCTAGGGAAGAAAGGAGCGGGCGGTGGTGGGATGGGGGCGCGGCGTCCGAGGCAGCGGCCGCCGCGGCGCCGCGCGGAGCGGGGCAGCCGCTTCCGCCACCACGCTCCCGACCGCGACCGTGGCCCCGCATGGCGCGCGTGCCGAGGGGTGGCGCGAGGGCGGCGGAGGCCTGCCGCCCCCCCGCGCTCCCCCCGAAGCCGGCGGCCCGCCACGCGGGCCGCGCCGCCACCGCCCCACCCTCCCTCCATCACTCACCGCCTCCCGCCCTTGACCGCGCCGACGGCGTCCAGGAACGCGTCGTCCACGGTGGCGGAGAAGTCGACCATGGCCTGGCCAAGGCCGACCAGGTCGAAGCGGCGCGGGCGCGACCGGTCGGCGGGCGGCGACGGCGACCGCCGGGATGTGCCCGAGGAGGTCGTCACGGCCGCCGCGCGGGCGGGGCGGGCGCAATGGGGGGGGGAGGGGCGCGGCGCGCAGGCGGCGGCCCGCCGGCCGCCGCGCGTCGGGGGGGCGCGCGCGGGCGCCGCCGCAGGGGCGGCGGCGGCGAGGGCCGGCATCGCGTGCGTGTCGGGTGCGGGGCGCGGGGCCGGGCCGCCGCGGCGAGGTGTGAGAGAGGGTTGCCGCGGTCGCCAGCCCCCCCTGTTCGTTGCGGTGTTGTTCAAAGGAAAGCAGCCCCCCCCCCTCCCCCTCCTCACATGATGGCGCACCGCACAGGCGCGATGGCGGCGCCCCCCGCCCGCCCCGCGAGCGCGGCGTCGGCCGCAGCGGCCGCGACCGACAGCCACGCGCCCGGCCCGTCGTCCCTCCCGCCGCCGCCGCCGCCGCCGCGGGCGACGGTGGCGGCCGCGTTGGTGCGGGCGACGGCGTCGGCGCCGGTGAGCGTCGAGCGCTCGTCCGCGGTCGGCGCCCACAGGCGGAGCAGGCCGCCCGCCGCGGTGGTGGCCAGCACGGGCGCGCCGGGGTGCGGCGCCACCGCCACGCTGGCCGGCGGCGGCGCCGCGCGCTCGCCGTTGGCGGGGGTGGGGGTGGCGGGGGGGGCGAGCATGGCCACGAGGCGGCCCGAGCGCGGCGGGGCGCCGCCGCGGCCGCCACGCCCTTGCCGCGCCCACACAAAGACGCGGCCGCAGTCCGAGGGCGCGACGACGAATTCGTCGCGCCCGCCGGCGAGCGCGAGGCCGCGGGCGGCACCGAGGGGGCGGTGGCCGGCGAAGCGGGCGCGGAAGCGCGGCGCGGCACCGACCTCGGCGTCCCCCTCCTCGTCCGACGACGACGCCGGACGGCGCGCGGCGCGGGGGTCGAACAGGGCGGCCTGCATCGAGTCGGGCGCGGGGGCGGCCCGGTGGCGGCGGCGGGGTGGAGGCGGCTCCGAGCGCGGCGCCGCGCGGCGGGCCGGCGGCAGCGCGCTGGGCCGCGGCCCGCGCGCGACCGCCGGCGGCGCCGGCACGCCGCCCGTCGTCTCGTCCATGACCTCGTCCAGGGGCGGCTCCGCGGCCGCGGCGGCCCCCGCGCGCGTGCGCTTGCGCGCGCGCCGCGCCGGCGCCGCGCCGCGCGTGCGGCGCGCCACGCCGCCGGACGAGGTGGACGGCGAGTCGGAGGCGTCAGAGGCAGAGGGTGGAGCCTCGGGCGGCGGGGGCGGCGACGGCGCGGCGGCCGACGGCGGCCGGCGCGGCGGCGCCCGGCTCCCCCGCCCGGGCTCCTCGCCCCACGCGTCGGCCACCACGTCAAACTCGTAGATGGCGTCGCCCGCGTACGAGGCCAGGAGAGAGGCGCCGCCGTCGGCAAAGGCGACGCCGGTCACACCGCCGCCGCGCGCGGTCGCCGCCGCCCTCGCCGCCGCCGGCGCGGTCGCGTGCGCGGGCGCGAACGCCGCGACCGGCGCCCGCCCCGGCCCCGTGAAGCGCACGTCGTACACGCGGACGACGGGGTCGGACCCCGCAACAGCGATGAGCCACGGCCGCCGCGCGTCGGCCGCGAGCGCGGCCGCGCGCGCGCCGACGCCGCCGGGCGCGCCGCCGCCGCGCAGGTCGGCCACGATGGGCGGCTGCTGGGAGCCGCCACCCGGCGAGGTCGATAGGGACGCCCCACCCGGCGCGCGCACGTCGACGCGGCGCGCGGTGCCATCGTCCGAGGCGGAGACAAAAGTGAAGGGGTCGAGCACGGCGAGGCCGCGCACGCGGCCGCGGTGCAGGTGAAAGGGGCGCACCGCGCCCTTGGCGCCATCGACGAGGCGGACCTGGGAAGGAGGTGGCGGGTCGGTGGAGCGCGGTGCGCGCGCGCTCCCGCCCTCCACCCTCTCCTCCCTCGCCTCACCTGCTTGTCCGCCCCCGCGGTCAGCAGGCGGGCGTCGTCGCCGGCGCCCATGAAGGAGAGGGCGAGCACGGGCGCGGTGTGTCCCTACGAGGAGAGAGGGAGGCGGCGCGCAGGGTCAAGCCTCGCCCCGCCGCGGCCTCGGCCGCCGCCCCTCCACCCACCTCTCTCTTCTCATACCACGTCCATCACCCGCCGCTCCACGCCCGCCTCGGACCAGAGGCGCACGCGGCAGTCGTCCCCCGCGGACGCGAGCAGGCCGCCGCGGGCGGTCCAGGCCAGGGCGGCGGCGCCGCCGGGGTGGTCGGCGTCGACGGCTGGGGCGAGGCGGGCGAGGAGGCCTTCGCCGGGGGGCGCGGCATCGGGCGCCGCGCGCGCGCTGCGGGGGCCGCGCTCCGGGGGGGCGCCCAGCGCGCGGTCCAGCAGGCGGCGCGTGGCCATTGCGGAGGGGGCGCCGCCGGCGGCCGGCGCCGCGAGCTGGGAGTGGCGAGAGAGGGCGAGTCGCGCGCGCGCAGGCCGGCGATTCACACCGCGCCCCGCCCGGCCGCCCGCGCGGCCCGCCCGACACCGGTCGACGTCCGCGCCGTCCGCGTCAGCGGCGCCCGAGGCTGACGCGCCCCATCCAATGGACGCGACCCCCTCCGCCGACGCGGGCACGCCCGCGCGCCCCCCCCCGGTGGTCGTGCGCGATGAAGGTGCGAGAGGCGGCTTTGACGGGGGCGTCAGGCGAAGAGGCGCGCGGGCGGCCGTCGGTTTCGCGCGCGCCCCGCGCGCATGCCCGCGCCCGCGCGCCCTCCTCTCCGCCCCCTCCCGCGCCTCTTCCCCGGAGTTTGCACTTGCTCAACTTCGCGCCTGGACGCGGAGCGCGTGGCGGAAGAGCCTCGCACGCGCCTCCCGAGTCCGCCGCTCCAACCGCCGAACCCATCCTGCCTCCTTTAGACCGCCACCCCCCCGACCCGCTCTCCCCCGGCGGCGCCGTGCGCGCCCTGCTCGATGCTGCGCGCGCGGCCGACGTCGCCGCGCTGGCGGCGGGCGCTGCGGCTCCTCCCGCCCCCACCCCACCCCCGGAAGTCGCCGGCCCCCGCCTGCGCGTCAAGGCGGCCGCCCTGGCGGCCGAGGTGGACGCGTTGCGGTTTGCGCTGGACGCGGCGGTCGACAGGGCCGACGGCCTGGACGGCGCCCTGCGGAGCGAGCGCACGGCCGCGTCGGCCGCTGCCCACGCGGCCGCCGTCCGGTCGGCCGAGCGCGAGGCCGCCCTCGCCGACGAACTGGAACGGCACCGGCGCGCGCTGGAAGAGCTTGGGGGGGCGGCGGCGGGGCTGGCGGCCGCCAACCGCGCGGCGAAAGACGGCGCGGCGGCCGCGGCGCGGCGGGCGGCCGTCGCCGAGGCGGCGGCGGCCGACGCGGATGGGCGGGCGGACCGTCTGAAGGTGCTGTACGAAGAGGCGGCCGAAGAGGCTCGCTTGGCGTCGGCCCCGCGCCCCGCTCTGACCGGCGGCGGCCGCGGCGCCGCGGACGACGCGTTGGCCGCCGCCCTCATCGCCGCCGTCGCCGACGAGTCCGTGTCCGCCATTGTCGCCGCCGACGAGGCGGCCGCGCGGTCGCCGGCGGCCGCGCTGCGCGAGGCGGACAAGGCGCGCGCGACCGCGCGCCGCGCCGAGGCCGCGGCGGCCGACGCCGAGGCGCGCGTCGCCGACGCCGAGGTCGCCATCGCGTCTCTCAAGGCTGAGCTGGCCGCCGAGCGGCGCGCCGCGCGCGACGCGGGCGCGCGCGCGCGCGCCGCGCTCGCGGCCGCCGCGCGCCGCGCGGGCGCGGCCGCCGCGGCCGTGCAGGCGCGGGATGCCGATCTGGCGGAGGCGCGCAAGTATGCGGCCAGGCTGGAAGCGCGCCTGGTGGAGAGCCACCGGGGGGCCGAGGCGGCGGCGGCGGTCAAGGGCAGCGGGGTGGCGCGCGTCGCGCTGACCGCCACGGCTGCCTCGTTGCCGGCTCCGGCAAGGGCACGGGCTGCCAAGGTCGAGCAGGAGCGGCCCGCCCCCCCCGCCGCCCACCGCCCACCGCCCCCCGCGCGCGACGCCGCGCTCGCCCACTCGATCGAGGACCTGGAGACGCGCCTCACCTCCCTGGCCGCGTCGTTGGCCGCGACGCCGGGCACGCGGGCCGCGATCCCCGGGGCGAGGGCGGGGTGAGAGGGGGAGAGGGGGGGGGTGTCGTTGTGTCAATGTTGCGCGGTCACTCGCCGCCCTCTTGCTCCCGCCGCTCCCGCGCCTCCAGCTCCAATTGTGCCGCAGCTTCCTTGGCTTCCTGGATCGTGGGCACCCTGTACACGACACTCGTCTGCCGCGGCAGCGTCGGCGTCCGCAGCACGCCGCCGTTGCCGGGCGCCGCCGCGGCCTCGAGGAACCGCCCCCAAGACTCCCACGGGAAGAAGCCGCCGCACGCGCGGCACTTGACCTTGCGCGGGGAGGGGGAGGCGGCGGCGAGGGTGATGAGGCCGGTGCCTGCACACACCGCGCAGCGGCGCTGGATGAGGATGCGCTTCCCAAACTCGGCCGCGCCAAAAATGAAGACCCCGAGGGGGACGAGGGCGCCGAGCCAAATTTCGGGGCCCGGCGGGGGCGGGGGGGTGTAGGCCGCGAGCGCGGGGAGGGGAGTGGTGGCGAGGGCCAGGGCGGCGGTTGCGGCCGCTCGCCCGCCAAATGGGCCCATCTGGTCGGCAGCGTCGCGCGTGGCGCGGCAGCGGAGCCGGCGCGGCGCGGACGCCTGGCGCGTCAACGGTGCCGCGGCCGCGGCCGGCGGCGGCGCCGGGCTGGGCCGCGCCACGCTCGGCCCAGGGCAGGCACACGCGGGCGCCATCGCCGTGGGCGGCCGGTGCTGGGCTCGGAGCGCCAAGAGAGCGCGTTGTGGCGGCGCCGAATCGGGCGCGATCACTCCCCACCCCCCCAAATGCCCCCCCGCCCCCGCGACCGGGCCAAGGGCAAGGCCGCCGCCCCGGCCGCCCCCGCCGGCGGCCCCTCCACGTCCGCCTGCGGCGGCGCGGGGTCGGGCGCGCCGGGGCGGCCGGTCCGGATCTATGCGGATGGTGAGGGAGGTTGGAGAGGAGAGGGTGGTGGCCCCTGGGGCGGCGCTGGGGCGGGGACGCGCAGCGGGCGCCCGCGGGCGCGCCTCATTGACCGCGCGCCCCCGCCTCCTCAGGCATCTTCGACCTCTTCCATTTCGGCCACGCGCGCGCCCTGGAGCAGGCCAAGAAGCTGTGAGAGCGGTGGAGGAGAGGGAGGCGGTGGCGGGAGCCGGGCCGGGCGCGCGCGCCCGCGACGCCGGCCGCCGCGCCCTCTTCCCACCCTCCCCCCACCCTCGCCCCACAGCTTCCCCGACACCTACCTCATGGTCGGCTGCTGCAACGATGACGCGACGCACCGGTACAAGGGGAAAACCGTGCTGACGCAGGAGGAGCGGTACGAGTCGCTGCGCCACTGCAAGTGGGTCGACGAGGTCGTCCGCGACGCGCCCTGGGTCGTGACGCCCGCGTTTGTCGAGGAGCGGGACATCGACTACGTCGCGCACGACGCCCTGCCGTACACCGACGCGTCGGGCGCGGCGGGCGGCGGGGACGTCTACGACCTCGTGAAGAAGATGGGGCGCTTCAAAGAGACCACGCGCACCGAAGGCGTGTCCACGTCCGACATCATCCTGCGCATCCTGCGCGGGTACAACGACTATGTGCTGCGCAACCTGGACCGCGGGTACTCGCGGCAGCAGCTCGGGGTGAGCCTCGTCACGGCGCAGCAGCTGCGCGCGCGCGCGGCGGTCAAAGCGTTGGCGGGCGCGGCGGCCGCGCGCCGGTCCGCGGTCGCGGCCCGCGTGCGGCGCAACGTGGGGTCGCCGGTGCGCCTGCTCCCGCGCGACGTCGAAGCAGGGTTGAAAGATTTTGCTGTCGGCGTCGAAGCGGTGATGGACCGCGTCCTGTCGGGGTCGCTCACCGCGGACGCGTCCGCGACCGCGGACCGGGCGGTGTCTGGCTTCGTGGCGGCGTTCGAGTCGGGCTACGCGCGCTTTGAAGACGCGCTGCGGTCGCGGCTCGGCCTGCCGCCCGCGCCGCCGCCGCCGCCGTCGCCCCGGCGGCGGGCGGGGGCCAAGAAGGGGGCGGCGCGGGCGGGCGGGCGCAAGGCGGCCAAGCCGGCGGCGGGCGGCGCGCGGGGCGGGGTGGCGAAGCGCGCGAGCGCGCCGCCGTCGCCCGCGCGCCCGCGCCGCGCCGGGCGCGCGTGAGCCCGCCAGGCTTGAGTATGTAGAGAGTAAGAGACATGACGTGGACGTTTGCACGAGCGCCGGGACCGCGGGGCGCTCACCACCGCCCGCCCCCTCCCCCGACCCCACCCCCACCCAACTCGGCCAACCGGGCCGCCACCCGCTCCCCCGCCGCCGCCGCCGCGCCGTTGGCGTCGGGCGCGTCCAGGGACCGGGCGTCGGCGAGGCAGGCGAGGGCGTTGCGCAGCGTGTCGGCCTCGGCCGAGGAGCCGGGCGGGCGCGCCGCGGCAAGGGCCTCCAGCACCAGCCCCGCCTCGCGCGCCGACCGGCCGTCGCCGGGGTTGGCCGCCAGCACGGCGTCCAGCTTGGTCGCGGCGGATTCCAGGAGGCGCTCCGCCGCGGCGGGCGCGACTCTGGGGAGCCGCGCACGCGCCGCGAGCGCGCGCGCCCAGTTCCCGAGCGCGCGCCCGTCGCCGGGGGCCAGCTCGGCGACGCGGCGGTAGCGGTCGCCGGCGGCGACCCAGGCGGCGTCGGCGGCGGACTCGGCGTCGGCGGCGGCCGCGGCGTCGCCGCGCGCGGCAGCGGCCGACGCTTCCCCGGCAGCCAGCGTTCCCTGGGCCGCCAGCGCGTTGCCCCAATTGCCCAACGCTTTGACATTGGCGGGGTCGGCGGCGGCGGCGGCCTCGAAAGCGGCGACGGCGGCGGCGAGCGCGCGCGACGCGGCCGCGTCGGCGCCGCCGCGCGCCAGGAGCGCGCGCCCGTCGCGCAAGGCGGAGGCGCCGGTGGCCATGAGGGACTTGATTGTGTCGGGGGCGTCGGCCGGCTCGGGCGCGGGCGCGGGCGTTGCCAGGCGCGCGTCGGCGCGCGGCGGCGACGCCGCCGGCGACGCCGCCACCACTCTCCCTCCCTCTGCCTCCACGCCATTGTTGCGCGATGCCAGCACTTGCTGCATTGCAGCGTACGCCTGCTCCTTGGTCGCTTGCTGGGCGGCCGGCCGGTCGGGCGACGGCGGCGGCGGCGCGGCCAGGCGCTCGACGCGCGCCTCGACCCGCTTGAGCAGGGCGAGGCCGTCGGACAGGGCGTCGCCCGCGGCCAGGGCGGTGTCGATGCGGTCGCTCATGGAGGCCAGGGCGGTCTCCAAAGGGGTGAGGTCGACAGCGGAGGGCGGGAGCGCGGCGACCACGGTGCGCACCGCCGCCAGGTCCTCCCGCACCTCGTCCAGCCCGCCGGACCCGGCATCTGTCAGTCCAGCTTCAATGGCGGCCAGGCGGCGGCCGAGGGCGGCCCACTGAGACGGCTCGATCTCCAGCGCGCCCGGCCGCTCGGCCGCCGCCAGCGCCGCCAGCGCGTCGGCCGCGTCCGCGTCGCGCGCGGCGGCCGCGCCGTCGAGCGCGGTCGCCAGGGAGCGCAGGCGGGCCTCGAGCCAGTCGCGGTCAGCGGGGGTTAGGCCGCCGGGGGACGGGGTGGCGGTCGCGAGCACGGCGTTGGGGGGGAAGGAGGGGGCGTCGTCGACTTCGGCGTCGACCGCGTTGTCCAGCAGGCGGGCCGAAGGGGAGAGGGAGCCGCCGCCGCGGCGGCCGCCGCCGCGCGGCGCGGCCACGGCCGCCTCCAGCCCTGCCGCCACCTCGTCCCGCACCGCTTCCACCACGTCGTCCAGGGCGGCCGCCACGGCGCGTGCAAGGGTGGGCGCGGCGGCGGCTTGGGCGGCGGTGAGTTGGGCCAGCGCGGCCTCGACCGCGGCGAGGCGCCGGGAGTCGGTTGGGGCGGACGCGGGCGCAAGATCGGTGGCCAGGGCACGCCGCAAACCTCCCACGGCATCGGCCAACGCAGCAGCGGTCGCGCGCGACACCTTGGCGCCGACCGAGTCGGCCGCCGCCGCCGCGCCGCGCGCCGACGCGGCCGCGCCGTCGACCGACGCTTGCAGCGCCCCCATTTTGGTGTCGACCGCGCGCAGGGCGCGGGCGGGGGCGGCGGCCGCGGCGGCGAGGTCGGCCCGCAGGTCGGCGAGCGCGTCGGCGACGTCCGCGTCGACGTCCGCGGCCGCGGCCGCAGCCTCCAGCCGCGCCGCCTCGCGCCGGCGGGCGGCAAACAGGGCGAGCAAGGGCAGGGAGGCCGGGGCGGCGAGGAGCATGGCCTGGGGAGGAGGAAAGACGGGGGAGGTCGGCCTCCGCGCCCATGCCCCCCCCCCCTCTCAACCACCCCGACATGCGCCCCACCTCTTGCGTCAGCACGAATGCAATCGCCCCCGCCACCGCGCCCAGGGACGCGGTGACGTCGAGCGCGTCCCAGGCGGCACCAGGGCGGGCGCGCGGCGCGTCGGCGCGCGGCGGCGGGCGCCGGTAGGAAGCCAGAGCGGTTGGAGCCCGCGCAAGCGGTGTCCTGCGCGCCGTACGAGCACGACTAGGAGGCGCACGGGGCGCGGGGAGGGGGGAGACGGGCGCGCGCGGCGCGAAGCTGGCGCGCCGCATTGCGGGGGCGGCGGCCGCGGGGGTCGTGGTGGACGGTCGCGGCGCGCACCGGCAGCCGCGTGGGCGACGGAGGCGCGGGGAGGGCGACGCGGGCTGTGGCGGTGGCAACACTCGCGCTCGCCGCCTCCCCCCCGTCCTCTCTCTCCAGGAGAGAGAGGCTCGCTCACACCAGCCCCAACGCCTTGAGCCGCCCCAGCGGGCCGTCCACCCCCGCCCCAGGATCCGCCACAACGCCGTGCGAGGCGAGGAGGCCGACAATCGCCTTCTGCTGCGCGAGCACGGCGGCCAGCAGACCCCGCACGTCACCCGACCCGACGGTCCCCGACGCGGCCGACCGCAGGGGGCGGTGCCCAGTGGGCGGCGCGTCAAAGGGGAGGGCCGCGAATTCTTCGGGCGCGTCGAGCGGGGACGCGAAGTCGAGCGACGCCAGGTCGGGCGCGACGGGGAGCCCCGTGAGCCCCGCGGACGCGGTGGCCGCCTTTTTAGGCTTGATCGCCCTGGCCCCAGGGTCGGGCGGGGGGAGGCGGGCGAGGGCGCCAAGGAGGTCGCGCGGCGGCGCGCGGCGCGCGGCAACAACCGCCGTCCCGTCCTCGATCGCCTTGGCGAGCACGCGTTGGGTGGCCTGCAGGCGGGCATGCTCGGCGGCGAGGGCGGTCAGGGAGCGGTGGAGCGGGGGGGGAGGGGGGGGGCGCGGGGGGGGCGGCGCGCCGCCGTCCAGAAACGGCTCGGGCTCGGGCGCGTCGGGTGCGTGGAGCCAGACAGGGTCGAGCACGATGGTCTGGGTGGTGGGGGGAGGAGGAGCGGCCGGGGCAGTGGGAGTCGCCGTGGCGACCGCCGGCGGAGGCGAAGGGGCGCCCTCCTCCAGGGCGGGCTCGGGGGCGGGCTCGAGCTCGACTGCGGCGGCAGCCACCTGCTCGGGCTCGGGCGCGGCCGCGGGCGGAGCGGCGGCGGGTGACGGGCTCGGAGGGCGCGGCGGCGGAGGAGGAGGAGGCGCGGCCGCCGCGGCCACGGCCGCGGCCGCCCCCGCCGGCACTGCCTTGATCGTGCCATTGCCCGCCGACCGCGTTGAAGGCGCCACCTTCTTGGCGCGCGGGCTCCGCGGCGCCGCGCGCGGCGAGGCCGGCGCGGGCGGCGAAGGGTTGACCCGCGCGCGGGCCGCCGCGCCGCCTGCCGCCGCGCCGCGCGCCGCGGTCGATTTGCGCGGGCTTGGAAGCATCGTGGTGGCGCTCGCGGGCAGGGGAGTCTTGCCGGCGGCCGGCGGCGGCTTCGCGCCCGCCGCACCGCGCGCGCCGCCCTCGCCCGCGGGGCCGCCGCTGCCCTGGGCGCCGTCCGGTGCCGGGCAGGCGGCCGGCGGGCGGGCGGGCGGGCGGCGGAACATGGGGGCCGGCGTTACTGGGGCGCGCCCCCGCGCGCGCAGAAAAGCCGCCGCGCCGCCACACCCGCTGGGGCCGCGCCCCGCCCCCGCCCCGCCCCCACTCGCCACCCCGCGCGCGGCCGGCGATCACCTCGGCGCGCTCCAACGGGTGAGAGAGCGTGGTGGGGAGGGAGCGTTGCCCGACGCGCGCGCCGCTTCGGGGGCGCAGTCAACGCCCCCTCCTGCCGCCGCCCGCCCGCCCGACACCCCGCCACCCACCCCACAGCAACCACACACCATGGCAACTCCCGCCGCCCCCGTGGCCGGCGCCCCCATCGCGACGCTCGCCCCCCCCGCCGCGCCCGGCGCGGACAAGCCGCCCCCGGAGCGCGGCGCGGCCCCGTTTGACGCGCCCGCGGACGTGGAAGCGGGTGGGACCCCCGACCCGGCCGCGGTGGCGGGCCCGCGCCCGTTCAAGGCGTACACGCGGGCGGTCAAAATCAACTGGTTTGGCGCGCTCGCCTTTGGCGGCTACCTCGTCGCCCTCGCCTTCTACCTCTACGTCCGCACCACTAAGACGCTCGACCTGGGCGCGTACACCTGGTACGGCGGCCTGGTGCTGGCCGTGGAGATGCTCGGCGCGACGTCGGTCTTGATTTATGGTGTCACCCTCGTCCTGACCCCCGCCCCCGCCCCGCCTCCCCCCGTCGACCCGGTCACCGGTTTACCCGTCGTGGGGGACGCGTACCATGTGCGGGTGGTGGTGCCGTGCTACAAAGAGAGCCTGGTGAGAAAATAGAGAAGAGGAGAAGGGGCGCGCGCGCGCGCGCTTCCACGCGCGCTCTCTTGTTTCATTCCCTCCCGCCGCCGCCCGCCCACCCATCTCCACCACCCCCAATCCAAAGGACATCCTGCGCCGCACCGTGACCGCCGCCCGCCAAGCCACCCTCCCCCCCGGGTGCTCCGCCACGGTCTACCTGTGCGACGACGGGCGCGACCCCAAGAAGCGCAAGTGGGTCGACGCCCTGGCCGACCCGGGCGTAGTGTACGTGTCAGGGCGCAAGCGGCCTCCCGGGGAGATGAACGGTGGGGGGGAGAGGAGAGGGTAAGTGGAGGAGAGGAGAGGGACGCGCGCGCGCCGCCCACCACCGCCCGCCCCCCTCCCTCTCCTAGGCAAGTCCGGCAACATCAACAACCTGCTCAAGCAACTATACGCCCACACCGAGGGCCGGGTGCCAGGCCGGGAGCTGGTGTGCATCTTCGACGCGGACCAGGTTGGTGTGGTGTTGGTGTTGGGGTTTGGGCTCGGGTTTTTCTCTCTTTTCTCTCTTTCACCCCTTTCTCACTCGTCGTTCCCTCTTTTTTGGCGCCCCGCCCACCCCGCCCGCCCCCCTCCCTCTCCCGCAGGTCGCGTCCAAGGAGTTTTTCCTGAAGACGGTGCCCATGTTTGACGGCGGCGACGACATGGGCATGGTGCTGTCGCCGCAATGCTTCCACAACCTGAACGCGCACGCTGACATCTTCAACCACTCGTCAGTAAAGAAGGGAGGGGAGGAAGGGGGGGGGGGGGGGGAGAGGGGAACGACCCCCAGAAAACCTTTCCTCTCCTTTCCTCGCCCACCCGCCCCCCACCCCCACCCCCTCTGCAGCAACGTCCATTTCTGGGAGTACATGCAGCCCGGCTACGACGCCCTGGGCTTCATTTCCTGCACGGGCACAAACTTCCTCGCGCGCGCGCGCGCGCTCGTCGAGGTCGGCGGGTCGCCGACGTGGACCCTGACAGAAGACTTCGCTCTGGGCATGGAGATGAAGCGAGCGGGGTGGCACTGCCGCTACGTGGCCGAGTACTTGGCGATCGGGGAGGCGCCGGACGCGGTGAGAAGAGAGGGAGCGAGGGAGGGGGCGGGGCGCGCGGCGCGCGCACTCGAATCCCTCTCCCCGACCCTGCCCCACCCCTCCCTCCTCTGTCAGGTGCGCAACTGCTACCAACAACGCTCCCGGTGGTGCAAGGGACACTTTCAGATCTTCTTCTCGGCCGCGCACTGCCCGCTGCTCCAAAAAGGCCTCTCCCCCTTCATGCGCCTGCTCTACTGCTCCGGCGTGTGGAACTATGTGGTGGGCGCGGTGTCGACCCCGTTCTTCATGGCGGTGCCCATTGGTGAGGCGGGAGGAGGAGGGGAGGGAGTGGAATTGACGATTTCTCGGGGTTGAAGCCAACCCCAGCCCCAACTCGAACCCAAACCCTCAAGTCACCATCTGGTCGGGCGTCTTCCCGATCGTCGTCTCCCGCTGGGCCGCCCTGGGGCTGACGGTGTACTATGTGGCGACCAACGCGGTGCTATACTATGTGCGCCGCGTGCGGCACGTGGTGAGAAAAAGAGGAAGAAGGGGGTCGCGCGCGCGGCCGCGCCCGCTTCCCTCTTTGCCCACCGCCCCCTCTTCACACTCTCGCAGGAGGCCCTGTTCTTTGCCAACGTGTCCAACGCCATCATGTGGTGGTCGTGAGTGCAAAGGGTGGAGAGTGGGGAGAGAGGAAGAGAGAGAAGAGCGCGCGCGCGCCGTCACCCCTCCACCTTTCTCTCCCCTCTCCCCGCAGCTACCTCAAGGGTTGCGTCAGGGCCGCCGCGTCCGCGACGGGCATGGGCGGCATCACGTTCAAGACGACGCTCAAGGTTTGGAGGAGAGGGGAGGGAGGGAGAGGGGGGGGGGGGCGTGAGCGCGCGCGCACCCTGCGTTCCCACCACCCCCTCTCCCCCTCCCCAGGGCGCGTCCGCCTTCATGGACGGCGCCATCCGCGACCTCTGGCTCCCCGGCCTCACCGCGGCCGCGCTCGCGGCGTCCGCCATCGCGGGCGCGGTCAAACTGTTCACCGGGCCGACCGTCGCGTCGCCGCTCGCGATTTCCGTCCTCTGGGCCCTGTACGGCCTCGTGCCCCCTTTTTTGGTCGTCTTCTACGCAACCGTGTCTCGGGGCGCGGCCTTGCAGGCCGCGTGCCGCGCGGGTGGGGGGGGGGGGGGGGGGGGGGGGCGGCCCGCGCACGGCGCGCGCGCGGCCGCGTTTCCAGCCCTCTCTCTTCCCCCTCCCCTTCTCCCCTTCCCCAGGCATGTTCATCACCTTTGTCGCCGGCGCCGCCGCCGTATTTGCTATGTGGGGCCTGTTCCCCGCGCGCTACGAGTATGAACCCGTCGTCGCTGCGACGCAGTTTGCGCTCGACGCGCACCGCGTCGGCGTGCTGCCAGCCGCCTCCTCCACCCCGCCACCCTCCAACGCGCGCTGGCTGGGCGCACCGTCTTTCCGCGCCTCGGCCCTGCTCCAAGAAGCCACGTCCGGCCCCGGCGAGACCGACCTGACGGGCGGCTGGCTCGCGGGAGGCGACGGCGGCAACACCAAATCCACGCCCGCCACCGCGTTTGCCGTGTCTCTGGCCGCCTGGTCGTTGGTCCAGTTTCCGGCAGCGCACGCCAACGCGGCGCCGGGGGGGGCGGCGACGGCGCGGGCCGCCGACGCGGTGCGGTGGGGCGGCGACTACCTGATGAAAGCCTCTGCCACCGCCGGCGCCAACGGCACCACGCTCGTCGCCCAAGTGGGCAACTGGACGGCGGACAAGTTGTGGTGGGGGCGGCCGGAGGAGATCCGGGGGCCGCGCCCGGCGTTGACCGTCGACGTCGGCGCTGGCGCGGCCGACCTCGCCGCCACCACCGCCGCCGCCCTTGCAGCCGCGTCCGTCGTGTGGCGCGAACGGGACTTGGCGTGGTCGATCGCGGCGGCGTCGCGCGCGGCGGCCCTGTTTGGGCAGGCCCGCGCGGCGCCCGGGTTGTGGGCGCGTAACGTCGACCCGGACGGCGAGAACCTGGCCCTCCAGCTCGCCATCGCGCCCTCGGCGAGGCTAACAACGCAGTACGACAAAGTGCTGTGGGCGGCGGCGTGGCTGGTGAGAGTAAAGGAGAGAGGAGGGAGGAGGGAAGAAGGGAAGACCCGGGCGACCTCCCAACCACGTCCACCCCACCCCCTTCTCTCCCCACAGTACCGCGCGTCTGGCAACGACACCTACCTCCTCGCCGCGTCTGACGCCTTCGTGCGCCACGTGTACGAAGAGGGCGGCGGCGCCGCGCTCGCGTTCACGCCGGACGCCTACTTCTTCGCCTCCAACGTGCTCCTGGCAAATACGACAGGTATGTGAGAAGGGAAGAGGGCGGATGAGAGAAGAAAAGAGGTGAGAGGGGAGCGGAGCGCCCTGGCACCCCGGCGCCGACCCACCCCTCTTTCCCTCCCCGTCTCTCTCTTTTCAGACGGCGGCACCTTCCACGAGCGCGCCCGGGCCGCCCTGCGCGGGTGGGCGTGCGCCGAGACGGACGCCGTATCCTACACCCCCCGCGGGCGCGCCGTGGCCGGCGCGTCGCCGTCGCTCAGCGGCACGGCAGCCGCCGCGTTTCTGGCCGCCTCGTACGCGCGCACCATTCGCTACTGGCAACCCGCGCGCGCCACCCGGTACGCGTGCTGGGGCCTGGCCCAGACGCGGTACGCGCTGGGCGACGCGGGGCGGTCGCTCGTTGTGGGGGTCGGCAAAGACCCGCCAACCGCGGCGGCCAACCAGGCGGCCTCCTGCCCCGACCCGCCCGCCGCGTGCGACGCGGTGACCGCGCGCCTCACGCCCACGCCCAACCCGCACGTGCTTTACGGCGCGCTGGTGGAGGGGCCGGGGTGGTCCGACCGCTACGTCGACGCGCGGCCCCTCAACGGCTCCCGCGTCACGCCAGTGTCCATCGTGGCACTGGGCGCGGCCGCCGCGGCGGCGGCCGAGTCGCCGACGGGGTGGGAGGTGTGCCTGCAAGGGTTTGGGGTGCTGGCGAAGGACCGGCTGCTGTGCGGCAAGTCCAATTTCTAGGACAAGGGGGGGGGGGGGGGAGGGGGGGGGGGTGGGGGGGGGGGTG
>Ga0315284_10001232_pt1 | contig 36409 bp, 25 predicted proteins | sample YL17G09_16_MG_FD_203696 | JGI IMG/M metagenome (GOLD analysis project Ga0315284, IMG submission 203696) | Sediment microbial communities from Yellowstone Lake, YNP, Wyoming, USA - YL17G09_16 | ecosystem: Environmental > Aquatic > Freshwater > Lake > Sediment | place: USA: Wyoming | collected...
GAACATGAAGGGGCGCAGCATTGCGATCATCCCAAGCCCGCGCGGCCCGATGGCGCGCGTCCCGGGGAACTGGGTGAGCACGAACTCGGGCATGGTGCCATACATATGGTGCGCCGGCGGCCCGATCTGAACGCGCATGCGCACGATCGCCATCATCATGGCGAAGTGCAGGAAGAGAAATGCCGCGGTGATAGGCGCAGACATGCCGGCGCGACCGTAGCACCACCACAGGAAGCCGAGTCCGACGACCAGGCCCGAGAGCGCGGTGCGGTAGCTGAGCCCTTCCTCACGATCCTGAAGCACGGATCGCAGCCCCAGCGCCCTTCGGAACACCTGCGCCAGGTAGCGCCGATCGAGCCAGGCGACCGAGGCCATGAGGGCGAGATAGCAGCCGATGTTCTGCTGGTCGCCGTAGGGGAAGCCGCCATAGGGGCTGGTTAGCCACCCTCCCATGCGGCCGAGCATGTATTCCGCTTTCCAGAACAGGTTGAAGACAACGAGGGAGAAGGCGAAATCGAGCGGCATGAGGTAGCACAGTCCGATCGACCATGGCCCCCAGTACAGCTCGGTTCCCCGGATAGCGTCCCACGGCGGATTGTTGGAAAGGAGGTTCCCTATGTCCGCTGTGGTCGGGATGGCCGGAGCCGCTGGAACGAACGTGTGTAGAATGCCGAGGGCGCCGATCCCGACCGAGATACCGATTCCCAGCCACCAGAGACGGTCTCGGAACAGCCTCCCGCTCGGGTCGGTCAGATGGAGAGGCACGGTAGTCATGGGGAACGCGAGCTTCTCCTCGTCCGACCAACGGCGGCGGACGATGACACTGATGCAGAGGGTAACCCAGAGCGTGGCCGAAACCCATGCCGTCCACCAGAGCGATGGCACCAGCCACGCGCGCAGCACCTCCAGCCGGTAGGCGGTACTGCCGCCGAAGACGAACCCCTCCAGCGCGGCGCGGTCCGTGACCATCATGCCAGGCGGCAGGTTCGGCCACATCATCTCCACCCAGCCGTTGCCCGGTGTCGCCGCCCAGATCGGGTAGGCGATGGCGGCGGGGAGTGAACCGCCCCACTGCCAGATACCCCCGGTGATGCTCATGCAGGTGGCGAGAACGAAGTAGATGGTGATCAGCTCGCCGGCAGAGAACGTCCATGCAGGCCTCCAACGGCGGAGGAGGGCGTTGGTCGCCGCGAAGAGCACAAGCATGGCCACCGCGAAGCTGTTGAGAGACTGCGCGGTGCCGTTGCCCCCCTCTACCCAGTCGCCCCAGACCGCGAAGAGCGTGACCCCCGGCACCAGCAGCAACACAGCGACGACCGCCCGCAAGCGGAAAGGAGGGCGCCGGTCGGCCGCCGCGCGTGGCTCCGGTGGTGTATGCTTGTCCGCGCGATCCGAGATCGGCCTCACCGCTGTGCTTCCCCTGCTGGGATAAGGTTTGGCCGCTGGACGTAGCCGGCGCTGACGCTACTCCTGCTCATGCTAGTAGCTGGACCTCGATCTCCCGGTCCTCGCGCGCGGCCGGGCTGATGTCTGCTATCGCCAGGGGCTGGTAGCGGTCGGAGGCCTGGAGCGCACCTATGCTCAGCCGTCCGCCCGCCCCACCGCCGACCACACTCGCTGTGTACTGCTTCATGTGATGCCTCCAGGGTTTGCGCCCCTCAGCACTCAGAGCCGGCCTACCGTGGCCGCGCTGCGCCTCCCCTACGATTTGGCGGCTTCCACCACCCCTACTCAACGTCCGCGGCTCGTGCTATTGCGGACCAGCGCCGCCGACCACGGTACCAGGGTAGGGCCTCTAGATAGGACACCGCCTTATGTGACAATCAGGTGGTTATAGAATGGCTTCTGGACAGTACGGGGCTGCGGCCGCACCCCTCCCGCTTACCGCGCTCTGAGAACGCCGAGGCGGACACCTGGGACTTTGCCCTTGGGGTAGCAGCCCATCTTCACCGCGGGGCTATCGGCCGGCACCCGGAAGTCGAGGGTGAGGTAGTCCTTGAACTGGAAGTCGCCCACGACGCTGCCCTGCTCCAACCCCAACTCCTGGCGCACTTCATCCAGGTTCGGATAGCGCTTGTTTCGCACCTGAAGCGCGCCCCAGTGGAAGATCTGCTGGTCGTCGGCGACGGCGTAGAGGTTGTCGCGCATCGAGATGTTGAGCTTCTCCAGCGACAGGCCGGTGGGGAACTCGCCTTCGGCGCTTTCCTTGTACTTGTCCCAGAGTTCCTTGGCAGGATCGCCGATGGTGGCCGGGTCCTGCATCGCCTCGGGGAGGTGGCGCTGATCACTGATGACGAAGTGCCCCCAGGTCTGAGCCTCGCTGTTGTAGGCAATGGTGTTGTTGCGGACGGTCACGTCGTGGCTCCAGATCCAGACGAGCTTTCCCTTCTCGGTCAGGGAGTTCGTGGAACGCGGATGCTCGCGGAAGCTGATGCCGTCCCGGTTGCCGATGAACAGGTTGCGCTCGATCAAGCAATCGGGAGACTCGGAGAGGAGTAGACCACAGGCGGCGTCTCTGGTGGTTTCCTGGTAGCATCCGTTGCCGACGAAGACGTTGTCGTGGGCATGGAGGCCCCAGGAGATCTCGTAGAACAGGCCGGCCGATTCATTGAAGGCGAAGAGGCAGTTGCGCACGGTGGCATTGGTGTTGCTGCAGTCGAACCAGAGGCCTTCGCCACGGTTCTCTACGAACTGGCAGTTCTCGACGATGACCCCGTCACTCATCCAGAGCTTGTTGCCGCCCGCTTCCCAGGAGCGCTGGAAGTTCTTGGTGTTGTTGTTGCGCACCAGGCAGTCGGTCATCCGGAGCTTGTGCGAACGGTCGGTGGTAAAGCCCTGCTGCCCGTTGTCCTGGAAGGTGCAGCGGCGCACGATGACGCCCAGGCAGGGGTCGAAGAAATCGGCGCCGCCGGCGTTCATCCGCTCGAAGACGCAGTCCTCGACGACCGCGTAGTCGTGGAAGTGGGCCGCGCCGAACTGGGCTACGTTCGCGGCGTAGCGGAAACGGATGCCGCGGGTGTGCACGTACTTGCCCCGGCTATCCCAGAGCGTGCTTCGCACCGACACCTCGGCCGGGGTCTTGTTGAGGTCAGCATCATTGTCCGCCCAGGCATAGAGCCGCTGGTTAGGTTCGTCGACGAAGAAAGTGCCGCGGGCCAATTCCTCGCGGCGCAGCACTTGCCGAAGCAGGTAGCTGGACACGATGACCTGCTCGCAGCGTCCGATGATAAGATGCGCATCATCGTCGGGGTTGGTATGCCTCGGTTTGTCCGGGATGAAGACGTGGGTCCAGGGGATGAAGAAGATGTGGTCAGGGCCTTCGACCTGCGTCCAGCTCGTGACGCGGTCGGCGCCGGTGACCATCACGTTGGCGGCCGGCGCGGCGGTGAAGGTGATGGGGCGGCGGGCAGTGCCGCTGTTCTCGATGACGACCGTTTCCCGGTATATGCCGGTGTGGATGAGGACGGTATCCCCGGGCTCCACGATCTTCGCGGCATCGCCGATCGCGCGAAACTGAAGCTCGGCCGCGATCCCGGGCAGTTCCTGCTGTGACACATGAAGCAACCGATTCATCGCTTTCCCTTCCATTGACCTGCCTCCATAGGAGATACCAGCCACGGTGTCAGTCCCTATGCGCGGGGGCCTTGCCCCCATTCCTGTACCACTCGGAATGAGAGTCTTTCGGGTCAGGACAGAAAGCTCTGTCTTGCCATTTACGGCCGTGGTTGTCGCGGTCTACGCGCGGGCGGAGTCCTCCGGCGCCAGGTTCCCGAGCGCGCTGTGCGGCCGCTCAGCGTTGTAGTGGTTCCGCCAGGCGTCGACCTTCTCCTGCGCGTCCGCCAGTGACGAAAACTCCGTGCCGTTACCCACGCGGATGCTGCCCAGCCATATGGAAAGGGAGAGTCATCGGTCGCCGGCCGGCGCCACCCAGACCAGGGATGTGAGCGAGCGCAGAGAACACCACGACAGCAGTGGTGAGAGGCTCTGTTAGGCAGACGAGTCTATGGAAAGCACAGGGGAACATATGCCCGAGCGCCCGGATGCAGACCTCACCCAGGCCGTGAAGGAGATCGCCCGACAGCACGGCGCTGCACTGGTGGGTGTAGCTTCCATCGATCGGTTCGACCCGATGCCGCCGGTGTTCGACGCGCCGCCGAAGGGGCAGCACCCGCGGGACTTCGTGCCGGAGGCGCGGGCCGTCGTCTCCTTCGCCATGCCCATCCTGGATCCGGTGCTGAATGCGCCTGCGGCCCTTGCCGCGCGGGAGATGGCGATGGTGCCGGATCACGTGAAGTACGAGTACCTGGAAGTGCTCTACGACCGAGTGGGGCACGAACTCCACGACTATCGGCTGGAGGTCATCGGCCAGATGATGGGGCAGTTCCTGCTGCGGGAGGGCTATGACACGATGGTCTTCCCGACTACCGGGCTGCATCCACACGTGCCGGGGATGAGCGACCTCCAGATCTGGGAAGGCGCTGATGCCGAGTGGGCGGCGACGCATTCGCCGTTTCGCTACACCTCCGGCCCTTTCTCCCATCGGCACGCGGCCATTCGCGCCGGGCTGGGGGAGTTCGGCTACAACAACGTCGTGCTCACCCGCGAGTTCGGGCCCCGACAGCGCCTCAACTCGATTGCCACCGACGCGCCGCTCGCAGCCGATTCACTCCTAACCGAGCCCATCTGCCTGCGCGACGCCTGTCGCCTCTGCCAGCAGGCCTGCATCATGCAATGCCTCACGCTGCGCGATGACCCTGGGGTCAAGGACTACCGTTCTCTCGCGTCTGACGAGCACACCCGCATCTTCGTCGACACTCCCGCGCGCACGGACCCCACGCGGTGCCGGCGCCGCCGGGAGAACCGGCCGGATTCACCCATCCGCGGCGACTGCCTGCGCATCTGCCCTGTTCCGCGGCGCCCGAAGCACTTGCCAGAGCGACTGGAGGCGATGCTGCGGGACTGGGAAGGGACGCCGTAGGGAGTAGGGAGGATGCGGCTGGAGTCTGTGTGGGCGCTGAGTTGGCGTGGGGCACTGCCTGAGCGGCCCAGATGGGATTGGCCCCTCTCACCAGGCAGACGCAGAGAGTACCGCGACTGAGGCCGCACGAGCACTCAGAAGCCAGATGGGTTCCGGACAGGGCGGGCTCTGGGACAACCCGGGAGGGCTTTACCGGGCCGGCGCGTCGGGCTTGGCCGCCTCCGCCTCCATCGGGGTGAACCTGAACGCGTGCACCACCACCTCCACCGGTTTGCCGTCGGTGGGAGGTCGGCCCTCGAAGCACCACAGGTTCATGTGCACTGGCATCGGCTGCTGGGAGATGCGGGCGGCGGAATCGTCCGGCTGGTAGCGCCAACTCGCCACCTGCTGCGCGTCGTCGTCGCGGTGCCCGAGCAGCGACTGGAAGAAGACGCTGGTGGGTGACCAAGTGAACCGCTGCGTGCTCAGGTCCCCGTCGAGGGTGATGGGGAAGGTATGGGAGGTGCTCTTTAGCTCCCTCTGGACCGGCCACACGGTGTAGTTGCCGATCGGGGCCTTGGGCAGGCCCCACTTCGCAAACTCGATGTCCAGCTCGTGCGTGCCACCGCGGCCGACGTCGCGAGGGGGGTAGTTGAACAGTCCGAGGACGACGTTCAGGTCGAGCTTGTCCACCCGGCCCTCGATCCAGAACTGGTAGCGGCCGAACCCGAAGCGGCTCGTCGTGGAGACCTCGGAGCAGTACCAGGCGCCCTCTCGCGGGGCGAGCTTCAGATGGAGCGCGCCGCAGTTGTCCACCCAGGCGTTGTTCTCGTCCCAGTCATTCGGACCAGGGCCGCCGCGACTCGCGCCGCGGATGGTCCAATCGTAGCCTGAGAACCTGAGCGTCTTCGCCTGGCCGACACCGGCAGCCATCGCCAGGACCGTTATGAACCCGATCACGAACGCGAGCTTCTCTGCCATGGGCTGCTCCTTCCGCTCCCCTTCTGGACGTCCTTCGCTGGGCGGGCCGCGCCTCCTGCGATTGCCTCGGAGGCGGAACGGTCGTCGCCCCCGCGCCCGGCCGTGACCCGCACCGCGGGCATCTGCCTCGGTCCTGAGCACGACTGCCACTCACCCGACCGGAGCGTCCTCGCCGATGGCCCATGGCACCCCCCGACTCCGGCTGTTTCCTCGGCTTGAGGACACTGTCCCGGGTTCCGTCGCGTATCGTCGAGCAGCGGCTTCCCCCGGACACGCGGGTCGCAGCATTCGGGTTGGCGGCGTTGTGTCAGGCCGGCTCCACGGGCCCCTGACAGGGACACATGGAGACGGGACAGCTGAAGGAACTGCACGAGTAGCGTTACAGATTCCCTTGCCTTACGGCTATCCCCGTAAGGCAAGGGAATCTAGCGAGACAGGCGTCACGTTGCCCAAGGGAGATCCCGTAATGTCCGGAAACTCATCGGCGCGGCGTAGATGGGATGACGGCCAGTGGCCTTGCCCTAATTCTTGTACCACTCGGAATGAGAGTCTTTCAGGTCAAGACAATGAGTTCTGTCTCGCCTTGGACTGCCGTGGCCGTCGCGGTCGACGCGCGCACGAAGCCCTCCGGCGCCCGCGCGCTTCCCCAGCAGGATCACTCGCGGTTCGGAGACCTGGGATCGACGCCGTTCAGGAAGTCCTCCAGGTCGGTATAGCCGTCGCCGTTGAAGTCGCCCGTGCCATCGCGGTCGAGCGTTCCGAAGTGGCGCATCTCCCACTCGTCCGACATGCCGTCGCCATCCTCATCTGGGTACGGGACGCCTGACTGATATTCCGGCCAGCCCCCAACGTCGGCGGGGGTTTGGATGAAGTCACCCGTGTTGTTGCGGACATTCGCGAGCATACGAAGGTCAACGGGGTCAAGCGCGTTGCGCCACGTGCCATCGGCGTTCAGCGCCAGGTTCGCGCCAACATCGCTCAACACGTCTTCGTAGGCACTCTCCGCGGGGAGGATGGGGGGCAGGTGCTCCGGGTGGAATGGCGCCACTAACTGATAGGGAATCCTGGGGCACGGATGGACCTCCTCAAGGGGTCCCCAGTTGGTGAAAGAGACTGATTCCCAGGGGTCTTGTGAGCTGCTGGCCCGGTGGGAACCGATGTTGCCAGACATGTGATCTCCCACGTAGACTCTCGCGCCCGGGGTGACTGAGATCTCCGTATGGTTCTCTGCCCTGATCTCACCCCGCTTGAAGTAGTTCCCGATGACGTTGTAGTGACAGGTCTCATCGTCCGGGATGTGATAGGTGGCGGAGTCGTGCTCGTTCCCGATGAGCAGCATGCCGTCGATGCGATAGTGGTAGATCACGTTGTTCACGAGCTGGTAGTGCGCGACGTAGCGGACGGCGCCTTTCTGACGGGACTTGGCTTCGGGGTGCCTCTTCAGGTGATGGGCCATCAGGTTCCGGTAGAGCGAAACTCGGTCGATGACGCCGGCGGGGGATTCCGGTGTGCCATCGCCCTTGCGGCTCGACCAGAGGAAGGCGCCGCGAGCGCCCTCCGGGTGGTCTCCACCCAGTAGGGCTTCCGACGCCAAGCATCGCTGGACCGTCACGTCGCAGGCGGTCGTCGCGACGCGCGGCGAGATGGTGACACCGGTTCTGCCGGGGAACCAGCCCATGCTGCAATGGTCCCAGATGAGTCTGGCGCCCTCAAGCACGAAGTAGCTCTGGCCGCCGTAGGGCTCGAGAGACGCCTTGGGGAACCCGCCCCGCGTCCGCAGGTAACGGATGACCACATCGTGGGTGGAGACTTCCATGAGGGTTCCAGAGGTCTCATGCTGCCTGAGCTTCAGGCAGATCCCGCCACCTGGAGCAGTCTGCCCGGCGATGGTGATGAATGGGTGGGCGATGCGGATGGGTGTCGCAAGCTCGATCGTGCCGCCAACTCTGAAGATCACCGTCCGCGGCCCCTCTGCCTCGCACGCCGCGCGGAGGCTGCCGGGGCCGGAGTCGTCAAGATTGGTGACGAACCACACCTTCCCCCCACGCCCGCCCTTTGCCCACTTGCCATAGCCTTCGGCGCCTGGGAATGCAGGCACTGCGCGTCCTGACGGCCCTCCTCCACGCATGCTCACGGCACAGCCGAACAGCAGCCCGACGAGTATCCACATGGCGCCCAGCTCGAAGCCCATGTCGCTGTCGCTCCCTGGTAGCGCTGTCCCCACTCCGCGCGCCGACGTGCCCAAATTTCCGTTCGGCGCCCGGGAACCCCTGTCGCCTGTTACGCGCTACACGGCCCTGCCGAATTTGTCTCACCGCGCCTCTCCCCCTTGCAACGCAAACGTAAGTTTGCTATAATCCCCCTGACCTAGTGACGACTGGGGGTGAAGGACAAGCGCAATGGGGTACGTCGATGTGCAAGAGCCAGTGCTAGCTCTGGTTGAGTTTTCCCCGCAAGGGGAGATCCGACCGCTGGCTTTCGTGCGGGCGGGGAGACGGCATCGCGTTAAGCAGACAACCTATCGATGGCGCACGGGCAAGGGCCGTGAGACCTTGCGTTACTTCGCGGTCACCACGGAGAGCGGAGACGCGTTTCAGCTCAGCTATCGAGAGGATAGCGCCACCTGGTGGGTCGAGCAGGTGTGGACGGCGGAATGATGGAGACCCCCGAGCGCAAAGTGATGCTGCTCGACATGAACGCCTTCTTCGCCTCCATCGAGCAGCAATGCAATCCGCATTTGCGAGGTCAGCCGGTGCTGGTGTGCGGCAGCCGCTCCACCCGGACGGTGGTAGTCGCCGCCTCCTATGAGACCCGGCCCTTTGGGGCAAAGAGCGGAATGCCACTGGGGGAGGCGCTTCGCCTTTGTCCGAAAGCCATCGTCGTCGAAGCAAATCCTCCCAAATACCTGGATACCGCCCGGGGCATCCAGGATTTGCTGCTGGAGTTCTCGCCTAAGGTAGAGATCTTCTCCATCGATGAGGCCTTCCTCGAACTGCACCCACAGGAGGATCCTTTCGCCGTTGCACGCGCCATCAAGGCGCGCTTGCGCGAGCGATTCACGCTGACCTGCAGCATCGGCATCGGCCCCAACAAGCTGGTCGCCAAGCTGGCCGCCGGGCTCAGTAAACCCGATGGCCTCGTCTGGATTCACGGGGACGAGATCCCGGAGATCTTCGCCTCGCTCCCGGTCTCGGAGCTGTGCGGCATCGGCCCCCGGGTCACCAAGCGATTGCAGTCGCTGGGGATCTGGACCGCGGGGCAATTGGGGAGCTTTCCTCCGGCCCAGTTGCGGGCGCATTTCGGCCCCTTCTGGGGAGAATTGCTCTCGGCCATGGGGCGGGGCATCGATCCCTCCCCGGTCGTCTCCTGCCTGGTGCCGCCCGTCATCAAGAGCGTGGGGCACTCCTATACTCTCCCCCGCGATACCAGCTCGCCCGCCGAACTGCGCGCGCACCTGCTCTGCCTTTCTCTCATGGTCGGGCGCCGGCTGCGCGCGGACGGCTATGCGGGCCGCACCCTGCGGTTGACGCTGCGCACCTCCGATTTCACCACTTTCTGCCGTCACCGCACCGTTCCGCGCTGGCTGTATCACGGCCAGCAGATCTATCAGCACGCGTGGCATCTCTTTGAGAGCCTTCCCTGGCCCGGGCCCATTCGCATGATCGGCATTGCGGTGGCAAGCCTGGCCAAAGGCGCGCGGCAGAACGAACTCTTTGCCGAGAATGAAAAGGAGCAGGCGCTCTTGCGCGCGGAAGATACCATCCTCGACCGCTTCGGAGAGTTCGGTATCAAGCCCGCCTCCTTGCTCGCACTCTCCCGGAAACGTTCCTCTGAGGACCACCCATGGACATTCACGTCGGCACCAGCGGATTCTCGTTCCCTAGCTGGCGCGCGCAGGTTTATCCGCACACGCTGAAATCGGATCGCATGTTCGATTACTACTGCCAGCGCCTCGGCTTTGACGGGGTGGAACTCAACAGTAGCTTCTATCACATGCCTTCGGCCAAGAGCCTGGCCTCCCTGGCCAAGCGCAGCCCCGAAGGCTTCGGGTTCATGGTGAAGGTGAATCAGGCCTTCACCCACAACCGGTTCGAAGCTACTCCGGAGCGATTCCAGCAGTTTCTTGGCGCGTTGCAGCCCCTCGCCGATTCCGGCAAGCTGCGCGGTCTGCTGGCGCAATTCCCTCCAGACTTCCTCCCAACACCAGAAGCGGCCGGGTGGCTACGGGCCCTGCGAGAGCGATTCGCGCCCCACTCGCTATTCGTGGAGTTCCGTCACCGCCGCTGGGACGCTCCCAAGGTAATCCAGCAGCTCCGGAAAGACGGTCTCGGCTATTGCATCACCGATCTGCCGCGGCTCACCCCTCTGCCAACCTTCGTTCCCGCGGCTACGACGAAGACCGCCTATGTCCGCCTGCATGGTCGGAACCCTGAGTGGTACCGTCCCTCTACCGGCCGATATGACTATAGCTACTCCGACTTCGAGCTGACAGGAGTAATCGCGCGGCTGAGGAGCATGAACCCCAGCCCCGGCGAGGCCTATGTCTTCTTCAACAACTGCTACTCGGGCCGAGCGGTGCGCTCCGCCAAACGTTTTCAGGAACTGCTCTTGAGGCAGCGTTCCCTGGCGTGACCTCGCAGCGCCTTCGTCGAGGCTAGCCCACATCCCGCCGCCACAGTTCACCGCGGGTGTGACATTCTTCCTATGGTCATGCCCGGGCCAACACCGAGATTGCCACGCCCCACTTTCAGCGGGGCTCGTAATGACAGAGGGGTAAAGCAAAGGAAGCGCCGCCGCAACTGCCGAAGCAACCCGGACCACTGCGGGAGGCAAGGCAGATGAAACCCATGGCAGCGACCTCGAAGATCGCGCCGCTCGGCATCAGCGGCAATGGGCGGTACCTGGTTGACCAGAAGAAGCAGCCCTTCTTCTGGCTCGGGGATACGCTCTGGCACCTGCACCGATCATTCGCACCTTCCGACGCCAGAGCTATCATGGAGATTCGCAGGGACCAGGGGTTCAGCGTGGTGCTGGTCATGCTCATCGGCTACGAGCCCGACCTGATGCCAAACATCAACGGAGACTACCCGTGGCTCGACTCCGATCCGGCGAAACCCAACGAGAAGTACTTCGAGCACGTCGACGCCATGGTTCGCATCGCCTGCGAGCTGGATCTCATCCAAGTCCTGGGCGTCTACCACAAGACGCAGGACAGGTTCTATGACCCGGACCGGGCGAGAGAGTCTGCCAGGTGGATCGCCAACCGCTATCGCGATGTCCCCCAGATTATCTGGTCGATGTACCCGGAGGCCAGGAACCAGTACGTCCCGATCGTGAGGGCACTCGCGGAGGGCCTCGCAGAGGGAGACGGGGGCGCACACTGGATCACCGTTCATCCGGATCCCTCGCCCCAGTCGTCGAGCTTCCTGCATCAGGAAAGCTGGCTCCCTATCAATATGCTTCAGACCTGGGACGAGATCGAGCAGGTCTACCCGATGACTGCCGCCGACTACGCATTCACCCCCGTCAAGCCCGCGATTATGGCCGAAGGTGGGTACGAGGGGGTTGAGTTCGGACGGTCCATGACGGCGCTCAACATCCGCCGGCAGGCCTACTGGACCTATCTGGCGGGAGGGCACCTTGTCTATGGCCATGATGAGAACTGGCGGAAGCCCGACAAGTGGCAGGAATGGATCCGGGCCCCGGGGGCCAGTCACCTCAGCGTGTTCCGCAGCATCATCACGTCGCTGAAGCAGTGGTGGAGCATCATCCCCAACCAGTCCATCATCGCCAAAGGCGTCGGTTCCGGGGTCGAGCTGAACGCGGCGGGACACTCCGCCGCGGCGGACTGGGCACTGGTCTACCTGAGCGGGCATGCCATAGTCTCCGTCCGGATGGATAGAGTCAAGGCATCGGAGGTCGTGACCGCGACGTGGATCGATCCCAGGAATGGAGAACGGCGGCAGATCGGCACGTTCCAGTACGCCGATGTGAAAGAGTTCACCGCGCCGGATGGATGGGAGGACGCGCTGCTGCTGATCGAGGGCGCGTAGCCCACCTCACCCCATAGCAGGGCCCGGCTCGAGAGACGTCTGCCGACTCCGGAGGGTGCGCATCCGGCGACGTCTTCCGCTGTTCTCATCGAACTGGCACCTGACGCCGCTTGCTGCTGGCCGGCTCGTCGCGGCGCTCGTGACGCACGGAAAGATCTGGTGGTTGGCAAGGGGTAAGACGAATGATCGACATCTTCACCGAATCCGAACTCGACCAGCTCGCGGAGGCGACGCTGAGCGTGCTGGAGACGGCGGGCGCGATGTACCAGTCGGACGTGATCCTGGACGCGTTGGAGAAGGCGGGCGCGCAGGTGGATCGTTCGACGCAGCGGGCGCGGCTGCCGCGCGCGCTGATTGAGCCCATCCTCGAGCTTCAGAAGCAGCGACAGGCGGCGCAGCGCAGGCCGACCAGAAGACGGCGACGTCCCACCTCGGAGTCCGATCTGCCCGGAGTTCATCTGCACATCGCACAGTTCTGGTTCGACCACGAGCGGGGCCAGCGGGTGGCCGGAAACCGACAGGACCTTGTCCGGCTGACACAGTTCGGCGACGCGCTGGATGGGAGCACGGAAGTAGACCAGGTGCTGCTCATGCAGGAGGAGCCGCCAGAGGTGGAGCCGCTGGAGGGCCTGCTGGTGCTGATGGAGCACAGCTCCAGGCCGGGCATCACCTACCCGCACTTCGCGGGGCAGTTCCCATACTTTGAGGAGATCGGAGAGATCTGGCGGGGCGACCCTCTGGCCTACCTGGTGGGAGGGGTGTTCATGGTGTCGCCGCTGCGGATGGACCGGCGGGCGTGCGACAGCCTGGTCGAGCGGGTGCGGCGCGGGATGCACTGCGCCACAAGCACGGAGCCGGTGAGCGGCATCTCGTCGCCGGTGACGAGGGCGGGGACGGTCGTCGTGGGCGCGGCGGAGATCCTTGCCGGGTGGGCCGCAGTGTACGCGCTGAACCCGGAGGCGAGCATGTCCGGCAACATTCAGTCAGGAGTGGTCGACATGCCAAGCGGAAACGCGCACTTCGGCTCGCCGGAGCCGCTAGTGCAAGACCTGGGTTGTGTCGAGCTGTTCCGGCGCCGGCTTGGGGGGCACGCCGGGGTGTCCGGAGATGGGAACTACACGAGCGGCAAATTTCCGGGCTACCAGGCCTCCTCCGAGCGGCTTTTCGATTCGCTCATGGTCGCGGCGCACACCGGCCACCGGTCACACCTGGCCTCCGGTCTGCTAGACTCGGGCAAGATGTGGTCGCCACTGCAGCTTCTGATCGACCGGGAGGTGGAGAGCCTTATCCAACGGTTCGAGCAGGGGGTGCCGGTGAACGCGGATGAGATTGCGCTCGATGTCATCACCTCCGTTGGATCGGGCATCGAGCGATCATACCTGGAGACAGAGCACACGCTCACCCACTACCGCAAGAGCCTATGGTTCGCGAAGCTGCTGGACCGCGGCGTTTGGCGGGATGATAGAGACGAGGCCCATCCGGACGCGAGGCTGCTAAACCGCGCGCAGGCGCAGTTCGACGAGATCATGGCGCGTTACGCCAAGCCCGAAGTGGATGAGGACAAGCTGCAGAGCGTCCGAGAGGTCGTGGCGAGAGCGAGGCGGGAGCTAGCGGGCTGAGGCCCAGCACACCAGCAACGACTGGCTTGCGGCGCTTCCACGTCGGTCGCCTGCTGGTGGCATGATGGAGACACATCTTCCCGGACCCTGGGTTCTCATGTGATAGTAGACGACATGATGGGTACCGAGCGCTCAATTTGTGTTCATTAATCCGACAAGGCTGGCCCGGTCTGTGCGTGTTGTCTCGGGACTTGCCACAGCCCCTGCTGATTTGGTGCTAATCTCTGACAGATCACAGAGACATGCCGAGCGCGGGGTGAGGTATGATGGCAGGTCGGACTGCAGTGGGAGATAGGTTCGGGGGCGAAGGGGCAGCCTGGATGGAGGCCGCGGTCGCCTGGTATGAGCAGGTGGAGACTGTCTTCCTACGAAACAGCCGCCGACCGCGGAGGACAGCCGACGAGTCGGGCCGGAATGCGGGCGCCGCGAACGATCGAACGGCCATGGCGACGGACCCGACTACCACACCGTGATCGCGGCTACAGGAACCCGGCGGCCTCTCGGGTCGACCGGGTAACCAACGCAGCGACGGCCCCTAGGCTTTCAGCGCGGCGAGGACGCGGTCTGGGGACATGGGCAACTCCAGCATTCGCTTGCCAGTGGCGTCGAAGATGGCGTTGGCGATGGCGGCGGCGATGGGGAAGATCGAGGGTTCGCCCGCCCCTTGAGGCGGATGAGTGGGGTTGGGCACGAGCACGATCTCGATGGGGGGAGTGTCTCGCATGGTTGGGAGGCAATAGGTGGCGAAGCTGTCCGTCAGGATCTTGCCATCCTGGTAGCGCACTGCCTCCCAGAGCGCAAGCCCGATGCCCATGGTGACGGCGCCTTCGATCTGGTTTCGGATGCCGTCCGGGTTGATGACCAGGCCGCTCTCGTGGGCGACGACGATGCGCTTCACGCGGACCTCGCCGGTGGCGCGCGCCACCTCCACCTCAACGATCTGGGCGACGCAGGAGCCCGCGTCGATGCCGCAGGCGAACCCGACCCCCGATCCACTGGGACCGGTCTGACGACGCCACTGGTAGTGGTCGGCGGCGGCCTGAATGGTCTGGGTCAGACGCGGGTCATGTCCGAGGTGCCGGAGCCGGAAGTCGATCGGGTCCTGACCCAGTTGCCTGGCCACGTGATCCATGTGGACTTCGATAGCAAAGGTATTCGCCGATCCCGCCAGGCCGCGCCAGGACCCCTGGCGGAGGTGCGAATCGCAGTCGTATGATCGGACGCGGCGATTCGTGAACTGGTACGGGGGAACCGCTCCCCGGGTCCCAGGGTTGTAGATGTCGCAATCCCAGGCCTGAATCTGTCCGGTTTCATCGGTCCCGCAGCGGACGTCGATGAGGGCGGCCGGCTTGAAGTAGTTCCAGGTCAGCTCTTCGGCCCTGGTCTGCGCCACCAGGACGGGCCGCTTCACCGCTCGCGAAAGCCGCGCGGCCTCGACGGACACGTCACCCTGATGCTTACCCCCGAAGCCGGCGCCGACGGCCGGCATGATGATGTGGACCTGGTCTGGCTGGAGTCCGAGCGCCTCGGCCACGGCTTCCCGGTGCCGGAATGGGCACTGAGTGGCGGGGTAGATGGTGGCCTTCCCATCCCGCACCTCGGCCAGGGAGGCATGGGGCTCGATCGGCGCATGGGCAACATAAGAGGTGTGATAGGAGACGCTGAAGGTCTGGCGGGCGGAGGCAAGAGCCGAGGTCACCGCGCCATCCTCGGTGACGATATCCTCCAGCGTGCCAGACCTGCGGAGGTCATCATAGAGGGCAGTCAGGGAGGGGTGGGTGGTCTCTTCCCAGGTGGCATCGAGGAGCGCGACGGCCTTCTGGGCGATATCCGGCCGCTCGGCGACCACTCCCACGAACTCTCCCTCGTGCACGACCGCAATGACGCCGGGGAGTCGCTCCGCAGCGCTCGCCTGGAGGCCGGCGAGACGAGCGCCGAAGGACGGCGGGTGGAGCACTGCTCCGTAGGCCATGTTGAGCAGGCGTAGGTCGGCCGCGAACCTGGCTTCCCCGGTCACTATGGCAGGGCCGTCCACCCTCGGGATAGAGACGCCGACGAGCTGGTATTCACTCACCGGGCGAAGCGTGGGCTCTCCCTCCAGCTTCCCGACGATCTGCTTGTCCTGCGTCAGGTCGCCCAGGGGAACTGAAAGGCTTGGGTCGCCGATGACGGAAACGCGGCCATCGCGAACCAGCACTTTCTCCGGCGCCACGCCCCATTTCTCTGCCGCCATCTGGGTCAAGATCCCCCGCGCTCTGGCAGCCGCGGCGCGCAGACGGATCCCCATGGTGCGGGTGGTGAGACTGCCGTAGGTGCCGCCATCATAGGGCACCCGATCGGTCTCGCCCATCACCATCTCTACGGAAGAGAGGGGCACACCGAGTTCATCCCCCACCATCTGGGCAAGGGAGGTGCGAATCCCCTGGCCTACCTCAACCTTCCCGGTGAAGACCGTGACCTGGCCGTCGGGAGCGATGCGAAGCCAGGCGCTGAGGTCATCGGGCGGGCCGTCGGCGCCACGGGCTCCTGCGACCAGCTCGCGAGGTAGGCTGAAGACTACGAGAAGGCCGCCGGCAAGTCCGAGGAACTCGCGGCGGGTGATGCTCGTACCGGCACCGCTCATGGCTCTTCCTCAGCTACGGTGATCTCGCTGACTGTCCTCGTCAGCCGTGGCGCGTCTGGGGGGCCCCGGACGAGCCACGCCCAGCAGTGGTGCTTCGGGCCCAAACACCCGGCATCCTGCTTCATCGTGACGCGCTTCGGAACTGGCTGCCCGGCGTGAGACGCCTGGTAGGTACAGGGGGCCCAAAGGCGGAATTCGTTTCTGCATGACCCGGTGATGAGGCCTGGATGCTCTTCCACTCGTGGCAGTTCGCGGTTTTCGGCGTCGCGGTCTACCTGGTGTACCTGCTGCTCAGCAGAACCAGGTTCGCGCTGCACTGGCTGTTAGCCGCATCCCTCTTCTTCTACGGCTGGACCGGACCGCGATTCGTGCTGCTGCTCCTATACGCGACTGCCGTCAACTTCGCGGCGGGGGCGATGATGGAGCGGAGCCCGCGGAGGAAGCTCTGGCTGACCGCGGCGGTAGGCGGCACGCTGGCGCCGCTGCTCTTCTTCAAGTACGCGGGGTTCGCGGTGGAGAGCCTGAACGCGGTCCTGCCTCGCCTCGGGCTAGCGACGAGCCTTGCCGCGCCAGCGGTGTTGCTCCCGGCAGGCCTCTCGTTCTTCACATTTCGCCTGCTGGGGTACACCATCGACTGCTACCGGGGGGATATCGAGCGGGAACGGAGCTTCCTGCGCTTCGCGACCTTCGCCTCGTTCTTCCCGACGCTGTTGGCGGGGCCGATCGAGCGGGCCTCCCACTTCCTGCGCCAGGTTGCCAGCGGCCCCCGACGCCCAAACGGGAGTGATCTCGCCGATGGTCTCTCTCTCTTCGTGGTCGGGCTGTTCAAGAAGGTCGCCCTCGCGGACTACCTTTCCCTCTACGTGAGTAAGGTCTACGCGGCCCCTGGCAGTTTCGACGGACTCACGTTGGCAGCGGCGACCTTCGCGTTCGCCTGGCAGATCTACTTCGATTTCAGTGGCTATACGGACATGGCGCGGGGCATCGCCAAGGCCCTGGGCTTCGACATCATGCTCAACTTCCGCAACCCCTACCTGGCAACGGGACTGGGCGACTTCTGGAACCGATGGCACATCAGTCTGTCGTCGTGGTTCAAGGACTACCTCTACATCCCGCTGGGAGGGAACAGGAAAGGCGCTTTCGCCACCTATCGGAACATGCTGGTGACCATGGTGATCTCCGGCCTGTGGCACGGCGCGGCTTGGACGTTCGTGATCTGGGGGTTGCTGCATGCCCTCGGGAGATTCGCCACCCGGGAGTTGGAGCGGACGCCGTTCTACCGGAATCGCGTGCCCACGTTCGCCAAGCAGATGCTGGTGTTCTGCTTCGTGTGCTTCTGCTGGATCTTCTTCAAGGCGAGCAGTCTGTCTGACTCGCTGCTGATCGTGAAGAGGATCTTCGGAGCGGGGCTAGGCGATCCGAGATTCCCACTCGCCATGCTCATCCTCTGCCTCGCGGTCTGGGCCTATCAGTTCCTGGTCGAGTCGCGGCTGAGGCGAGTTGCGGAGTGGGCTCCCGCGAGGGTGGCGGCAGTGTGCTACATGATAGTGCACATCCTCTTGGTGAGCGGCGGGAGCAGTCAGCCGTTCGTGTATCTTCAGTTCTGAGGACTTCAGTGGGGCGACCAGAGCCGGTCTTCGAGAACTCGAATCCGATCCGACTCTCCTGGCGAGAGTGGGCGCTGACGGCGGTGATCTGCCTCGGCCTGCTGTACCTGCTCCCTCTGCTGGGGCCGGCCGCCGGCACGAAGTGGTCGGGCCGGGACTACCGGCTTCCCGGTGAGCTGAGCAGCGACTACTGGATGTTCCGGGAGTGGTCCGGGCAGGCCCGCGACAGGTGCCCGGCGGTGGTGATCGGAGACTCGGTGGTGTGGGGCCAGTACGTGAAGAGTGAGGAAACGCTATCGCATCGCCTGAATGAGCTGGCCGGCGACGAGGTGTTCGCAAACCTGGGTGTCGACGGTCTGCATCCAGCGGCGATGGAGGGGATAGTCGAGTACTACGGCGGAGCGATTCGGGGGGAGCCGGTACTAGTGCACCTCAACCCACTGTGGATGAGTTCGGCGAAGCAGGACTTGCAGGCCAAGGGGGAGGCGCGCTTCAATCACCCGAAGCTGGTGCCGCAGGTCTTCCACCGACCTGCCTCCTACGCGCCGACGGCGGCCGAGGTGATCGATGCTGTGCTCGAGCGCCAGGTCTCTTTCCTCAGTTGGAAGGAGCATACGAAGATCGCCTACCTCGAAGGCATGGGATGGCAGGACTGGACGATGGAGAACCCCTATCGCCTGTTCCCGACAGACCGGGGCCCGGACTTCTTCTCCGGGGAGAACCCCGGAAGCGAGCCCGCGAACTGGCGGGCGAGAGGCATTGCTCCAGAGAACCTGCCGTGGGTGGAGGCCCCGCGGTCGTATCAGTGGCAGTCGTTCCAGACCGTGGTCAGGCTGCTCCGATCGCGAGGGAACAGCGTGTTCGTGGTGCTCGGCCCATTCAACACCCACGCGCTGACCGGGGAGAGCCGGGAGCGGTATGAGGCGCTGGTGGCAGTGATGGAGCAGTGGCTAGAGCGCGAGGGTGTACCGCACTACGCGCCTCGGCTGTTGTCGACCGATAGGTATGCGGACGTAAGCCATCCACTGGGGGACGGATACCGCGAGGTGGCGAAGGACCTCGTTGATTCGCCTTCATTCCAGGCATGGATGAGGAGCTGGTCAAACGGGACCGGCCGGTTACCGGGCAGGTAGAGACCGCGATGAGAGGAGCCGGAGGATGAGAACCGTGATGGCCGGCCTCAGGCATAGGTGGATAGTGGCGCTGGTCGCGCTGCTGCTGGCAAGTGTTTTGGCAGCGGGGGCGCGAAACGAGGATGCTGACGACACCCCGCTGCCTCCGGAAGCGCTCTTGAAGCCGGCTGCTGTCCGCCTGTGGGACACCGGGACCCCTCTTAGAGAACCTGGAAGTGTGGGCCGGCGGGAGGGGTGGCGCGCAGTCGCGGCCGGCGCGCCTGGTCGCGTCCGGGGAGACCTCGTGCTGGAAACGGAGGCGCTGACGGCCGTGTTCGCCTCCGGGCTGGGGAAGGTACTGCTATACACGCCGGGAGATCCGACCCGAAGCAAGGCCGCTCTGCTGCCTGTCGAACTGGAGGGGAAGCGGGCGACGATCACCTCCGTATCGACCACAAAGCGACAGGACGGGGTGATAGTTGCGCAAGCGGAGTTCAGCGCGCCAAACGTGAAGGGCCGGCCGATCACTTTCTCATTCGCCAGCGATCGCGTGCTGAGTGTCACACCAGGTGGGAACACCCGGGGAGTCAGCATCGTAGCGCCGGTCGAACTGGCGGTCGTGCCCAGCTTCGTCGGAGACGACCTTATCTACGATCCCCGAAGTTACCCCACGGGCAGGACTCTCGCTGTCCCCTCGGAGCACATGTTGATGGGCCTGCTGAAGGGGGAGAGCAGCGTACTGGTCACGACCTGGCATGAAACCGCTCCCAAGGTTCGCCTGGTGCTGAGCCGACCCAACAAGAAGAAGGTGAGCATCAGAGCGGTCGATATTGTGGGCGCCGGAAGCCTGTCGCTGGCCGTGCCGAGCGCCCCCGGAATCTGGCATCGGGAGGCGCTGAAGCCATCTTTTCTGGAGCGGGATGTCGCCATCTCCTGGAAACCACCATTCCCGGCCGTGTGGCTGACCCAGCTTTACGAGGACGGGGTGAAGACGACCTACGAGTTCAGGGAGGCGAGGGAGGAGGTCTGGCGGGGAGGAGTGGGGTCCTACACCTACCCCGCGTGGTTCCGACTCGACAAGACCATGCTGTCGCTGGGCAAGAGGATTCCGCCCGAGGGTGAGGCCGTCATCTACTTCCTGGAGAGAAGTGACAGCACACCGCCCCGAGTGGTGAGCCCGATCGACATCGCGAAGGCCACGCTGACGAGTGAGGCACTGGCCAATCTTCTGGACGTGGAAGGGAGGTCGGTCTGGTTTCCAGAGCGACCTGACTACGTGATCGGCGCGGCTACCTGTGCTGTCACCGATGCCCTCAAGGAGATCTTCGACCAGGGGCGGGAGGTGGAGGAGCAGGCTCGCGTCCGGGGCGGCGTGGAGGACATGTACTCCTACCTGGAGGGGATGTTCGAGCGGAATGGGCGGTACTACCCGTTCGGGAAGGACATGCTCGCGTACCTCGACGCGCAGAAGAGGCAGAAACCTGAGCTGGCCCCTTTCATCCGAGAGTTGCGGGCCACGGCGGTGGAAATCGTCACCACCTATGATCGCGCGCGTGACACCATCCGGGACATGGATTATGCTCACGAGTTGGGGGAGAAGACCATCTCCCTGGCGGCAGAGAAGAGGCCGGACAACCCACAGCAGATGGTGGAGCTAAAGCAGGAATGGACGGGGATGGGAGGCGCCCTGGAGGAACTGGCGAGGAGAGAACATACTCTCGCCAGGAAGCTGTTCCAGCAGGCGGGCTACAGCGCGGCGACCAGGCCCGAGGCGCTGCCGGTGGCGGAGGAGATCAGAAGGCGGGCCAGGAAATGCCTCGACAGTCCGGAGAGCTATGAGATCTGGGCGAATGACTGAAGGCGCGGCGCGCACGCGGCGCCAGCGACCAGGAGGAGATGTCGTGCCGACTACTCGATGTGCCTGTGCTAAGCTGATCTGGTGCGCCATGGCGCTGGCTATGGTTGGCATCGCGGTTGCGGCCTCCGGTGGGAGCCAGCCCAAGACAGTGAAGACGAAGTCAGGGGCGGAGATGGTGTATCTGCCCGCGGGCTCCTTCATGATGGGGGACGCGAAGGGCGCGCTGGACGAGAAGCCTCACAAGGTTTCGGTCGACGCCTTCTACATCGACAAGTACGAAGCTACCCAAGAGCATTACCAGAAGATCGTAGGGTCGGACTACTCGCGCTGGAAGAACAAGAAGGCCCCCGTCGAGCAAGTGACATGGGCCGCGGCCGTGAAATACTGTAACGCGCGCTCGAAGGCCGAGGGCCTCACTCCGTGCTATGACACCAAGACGTGGAAGTGCGACTCCGCTGCTAACGGCTATCGGCTGCCGACGGAAGCGGAGTGGGAGTACGCGGCGCGGGCCGGCACGGCCACCAGCTACTTTTTCGGCAGCAACCCCTCGGCGCTGCCAAACTTTGGCTGGGCGAAGGAGAACAGCGGGGGGCGCCCGCGGGAGGTTGGGAAGAAGCTGCCCAATCCGTGGGGCCTGTACGATGTGCACGGGAACGTTGCCGAGTGGTGCAACGACTTCTACGCGGTTGACTACTACCAGAAGAGCCCGGCGAAGAACCCGAGGGGGCCGGCCACAGGGAACAAGAAAGTGGTGCGCGGCGGAAGCTGGAATTCCCGCGCCTCCGACTGCCGATCATCGTACCGCTCGTCAGAGAACCCGGCCTACGCGGATGTCTGTATCGGCTACTACGATGTCTACGGATTCCGGTGCGTGCGGAACGCGGGCAGCGCGAAGTGATATCCTCTCCGGTCGCCGGCAAGATCCGCATCAACGCGGCTACTGATACAGGTTCGGGGGCAGGCGCTGCCAAGTGTCAGAAATTTCCCCAGATCTCGTAGCTGTCGGGCCTCCGCAGACATTGCTTAGCGCGCCGCCTGATCTCCTCGGCTAGCGGGATAGCCGCGGGGTTGCCAACCGCGCGATAGGCCGCCTGTTGGTAGAGCTTCCGGGCGAGGGTATGCTCCCTCCTGGATAGCTCCTCGGCTGCGCCGCCCATGCCAATCCACTCTTGCTTCAGCTCCATCATCCGCTGCGGGTTATCCGGCCGCTTCTCCGCGGCCAGGGCAGTGGTTTTCACTGCTAGCTCACGGGCGTAGTCCATGTCTCGCAGTGTGTCCCGCGTATTGTCATAGGTGGCGATCATCTGCTCGGGGAGGCTGCGCAGATCTCGAAGGTACGGGGCCAAGCCGGGCCTCACCTTCGCTTGCGCGTCCAGGTAGGCGATCATGTCCGAGGCAAAGGTGTAGTAGCGTTCATTTCGCCCAAACATTACCTCCAGGTGGAAGAGCATGTCCTCGGCGCCGCCCCTGACGAAGACTCGCTTCTGCACCTCCTCGCCGGCATCGAAGATGGCCTTGAGCACATCGGTGACATTACAGGTTTCGCCGCCGAGCGCCGCATCGGGTCTCATGGGCCACCAGGCCGGTCGTCCCTCCACCTCCAGCACACCGGCACGGACATCGTCCGCGAGGGTGCGATCGGCGATGTCGAGAGGGCTCGCGGCCTGTTCGGGCGTGTCGTTATCCCGCTCCAGGAAGTAGATGATCGCCTCCCCCTCGGGCACGATCTGCTTACCCAGCGAGAGCATCGGCTTCTCGCCGGAGAACCAGGCTGGGAGAGTGTAGGAGCCGATGCCGCCTCGCCAGTGCTCCTCCTTCTCGTGCCGGAACTCGAAGGTCGTCTTGAGTTCATCTTCGTAGAGCTGGGTCAGCCAGGTGGCCGGGAACGGCGGCCTCCACGAGATGGCGATATCCCGTTCGAGGAAGAATGGGTTCAGAATTTCCCGATGCCAAATGCCCGGGGCATCGAGCATAGCCAGCGAGATGCCGTTGCCGCCCAGGAAGGTGATGGCCTCGAAGCTCTGCTGCCCTGCGCCCCCGTTCAGTTCGAGCCGAACCGATGGTATTGCCTCCTGCCAGGTCGCGACCAGCATGCTGTTCTCACCCCGAAGGAGGCCGATCAGGAAATGCTCTGAAGGAAGGGAGAGCGTCTTGGCCCCCGGGTAGTCGCGGCATTCGTAGATAAGATCGTCGCCGACGAGGCTGGGCACGACGGCCAGCTCGACCGGCGCGGCGAAGGTGATCCCGCGGGTGCTTCCTTCAGGCCTGACGGCAAGGATGCGATCCCCGGTGAACCGGAAGGTGATGGGCAGGCTGTCGGCCCCGGGCGCGCGGAAGTCGGCCTCCACTAACACCACCCCGTTCTGCTCGGCGACGGTGGTCGATGCGATGACGGCATTCTTTCCCGAGAGTTCGGCGGGACGAATCGAGGCTTTCCCCTGTGGCGACTCGGCGCTGGCGGACACCAGCACCTCGCCAAGCTGTGAGGCGAAGGCCGCCAGTAATCCGTCCGTCTCGACCATCAAGTCTCCTTGGAGATGTCCCGGCGCCGCAGTCGCGAGGGCCCGCCAGGATTGGCGCTGCGTCACATCGGGCCGCCCCTGCAATGGGGTCACCGTGTCCCAGAGTCGCACCGCGCTTGGGGAGTTCTCATCCGCCCAGGCCATTGCAGGGAGAAAGGACAGCAGCAGAAGGCAGGCAGTCAGCCAGTTACGCACTCGGGATGTGACAGTGAGTCTCATCGGTTCTGCGCCTCCTCTGTCAGGGTCGGGGTACGAGCCGTCAGAACAGGCATTCGGCGGGCCGGCAGTCGGGTCCTGTGGCCGGTCAGATGGCCGCTTCCTCGCGGTCGGCACGCAGGTTCCGGCACGATCGATTGGCAGACCCCAGGAGATCGGCTGACGAAACTCGAAGCATAGGCCAGACGGTGGGACGGGGCGACACCGACCAACTACGCGAGGAGAGACGCGATGAAGCTCAGCATCGATACCTGGGTGATCTGCGCCGAGTGGCCGCTGGAGAAGCTGATAGAGGTCTGCCGAGCCAATGGGTATGCGGGAGTTGAGTTCCGAGCAGAGTCGGAGCAGCGGCACGGGGTTGAACTCGAAGCCACGCCCGCGCAGCGGCGCGACATTCGGCGCAAGCTTGAGGACGGATACCTAGAGGCGTCGTGCATCTCGACGAGCCAGTGCCTGCACCAACTGGATGAGGCGAAGCGTCGGGCGAACATCGACCGGGCGAAGAAGTACGTGGATCTGGCGGCGGATATCGACTGCCTCGCGATTCGGGTGTTCGGGGACGGCGACAAGATCGGGCCCGACATGGACTCGGGCGACGCCATTCTCAGCACCGCGGAGGCGCTGCGCGAGGTGGCGGAGCACGCGGAAGGATCGCCGGTCACGGTCGCTTTCGAGATGCACGGTCAGTTCAACCTCTGGAAGTACGCGCTGGGTGTTGTCGAGCAGGCCGACCATCCGAATGCGGCGATCAACTACAACTGCGATCGCCGGGATCTCGTCGCCGGCTCCATCCGCGAGACATACTCGCGCGTTCGTGACCACATCGAGCACGTGCACCTGCACGACCTGGAGGCGGACTACCCCTACGTGGAGCTGTTCGGGTTCCTGCAGGAAGACGGGTATGAAGGCTACTGCTCGCTGGAGGTCGACTACCGCGGCGGCGACCCGGAGAAGGTGATGGCGCTCTACGGCGAGCTTTGGCGCGCTCAGGTAGCGCTGGCGACCGGGCTCTAGCCCCGCTGGAGGAGAGGCGCGAGTGAGGCTGCGGCCTGACCTGTTGGATAGCGATTCGCCCGAGCAGATCGCGGCGGTGCAACTCACCGATGAGGTGGGGATACCCGCTTCGCACGTGTATATGGAGGCGCCGATTTTCACACCGGACTCGAAGCGATTCGTGCTCCACAGGTCGTGCACGGCCCACGGCGGAAGCAGGAAGGACCCTGAGCATCAGTATCTCGTCTGCGACATCGAGGATGGGTGTTCGCTCCGACCGATCACGACCGAACTCGGGGCCATCGCGCCATCGGTTTTGCCCGATGGCGCGTGGCTCTACTACCTGGTCGATGAGACGGAGATCGGCGGTGGGCGGCTCTCGCTGAAGCGCGTGCGGCTAGATGGATCGGAGCGCGAGACGCTGGTGGTGCTCGATCATGGCATTCCAGACATGGGCCTTTACCCCAGTCACATCTACCCGCTGTCGACGATCTCGTCCGACGGCCGGCGACTGGCGACGGCGGGGTTTCTCGGCGACGGTGAGACAGAGGATGCGGCGTACGGCGTGATCGTGTTCGACCTCGAAGACGGGAGCGTTTGGGCGCCGATTCAGGGGCCGACCTGGTGCAATATCCACCCGCAGTACAGCCATGCGACGGATCCCGAGGCCTCGCACGACATCATGATCCAGGAGAACCACGGCAACGCCCATGATCTGCGCGGGTCGATCACGACGCTGGTTGGAGGCGACGGAGCCGATATTCACCTGATCCGAGATGATGGAACGAGCTTCCGCGACCTGCCCTGGGGACGAGACGGAGTGGAGTTCTGCCAGGGCCATCAGTGCTGGCGCGGGCGGACGTCATGGGCGATCACCAGCACTTACGGAGACCAGGGCAGCCGACTGGTGGAGGGACTGGCGACTCCCCACGCGGGGCACGCTGGCATCGCCACGCCGGGAGGTCGACGCAATGAACTCAGCCGTGAGTTCCAGAAGCCGCAGTTCTGTCACTTTGGCTGCGATGCCCTGGGAGAGCACCTGATCTCCGATGCCGGGCCGACGAAGGACGGTGGGCGCATCTTCCTGGCGAAGCTCGGCGCGGCCGGTGAGGAGCCCGTTGACGACTGGACCTACCTGCTCAACCCGCGTTCGAGCTGGCGGAAGGAGGCGCACGTTCACCCCTTCCTCTCGCCCGATGGAAGCATGGGCTTCTTCAACTCGAACGAGTCGGGGATATTGCAGGCTTATATGGTGACCGGCCTCAGCGGCCTCTAGTGCGGTCCCGGTATGGCTTGCGCTGGACCAACGCCTGCGCGCGAAGCGCGCCAGGTAGTTTCGGCCGTGCTCGGCATGGTAGGTGACGACAGTCGTATCACCCACGATCTCGCTGCTCATCCCCGCGGGAAGCTGAGTCGAGGTGAGCGCTTCGTCGATAGCAACACGGAAGGTGCTGGCCGCGTGGGTGGGGTCACTGACCGCGAGCGTGAGTCCGTCCGCGGTCTCCTCATAGCACGCGATGCAGGCGCGGTCGGTGGACAGCTTGCCGGCTGCGCCTGGCTCCCAGAACACCACGCCTACTGCTCCGCGCTGATTCTGCCGGACCGCGTGCACTCTCTTGTCGTGCGCCAAGATGGTGATCTCATTGCCAGCCGCGAAGGCCTGAGTCTGCGCCGCCGTCCTGCCCGGCAGGATGGCATAGGCATAGGCAGCGTCTGCGGCGCGGGGCCCGTGGTTGAACCAGAGTGTGAGGAAGGGGTTCGAGTAGATCGTTTCCTCCTGCGTCTCACTGAGGGCGCGCCAGGAGCCGGTCTGCATCTCCCGCTTGACCTCGACCCGCTGCGGCTCGGGGAACCAGTAGCCGATCCCGTCGCAATGCGCCCAGCGGGGGCCGGGTATCTCCGCGCTCCAAGGAAGAGCGGCTGGCTTGGTCTCACCGTCGATGGTCAGCGGCGCGGTCGCGTCGGTGAGCGGCCATTGGTTGACGATGGTCTCGGACGGGTTCTCGCTCGGGCAGTTGATGTCACTTCCCAGGCAGACGATCTCGTCGCCGAAGAAGAACCAGCTCTTTCTGGCGGTGAGCGCCGAGGCGGCGGCCGCCAACTCCATGGCCGAGACGCCGTGGTCGGGCGTGAAGGCCCCGCCGACGAAGGCGCGCTTCGCCGCGGGCGGCGGCCAGTGGTCGTACCCCTCGGCAGGCGCAAGGCGTTTGCGCTCGACCGTCGTCCCGGGCAGGCGCAGCCAGTCGAGCGTGGGCATGACGTCATGGGTGACGTAGTCGCTACCCCTCAGGAAGACCCAGAGCAGGCCGTCGGACTGATGCCAGGAAGAGAGCCCTTCTCCATTGATCAGCTCGGCCGGCTTGGTGCGTTCCGACCACATCCGCAGCGAGGTGAAGAAGCTAGGCCGGCGGTGAACGGAGTAGTCGGACTTCCAGTAATGTCTATGGCCCAGCGGCGTGGAGGGAGCAATCGTCGTATCCTCGATAGCCGCCCAGAGCAGCGCGCTCCGCATCCGGTAGGAGGGGTTGATCTGGAGGAAGCGCTTGGCGGCGCCGATCGCCTTCTCGCGCCGCGGGTTTGGCACGTTAGCCAGCACGAGGAGCGGGAAAGGCACCCCCATCGGGCGGTCGTTCCCGCGAGTGATTTCGCGGCCTCGCACCGACGGATCGTAGTAGTTCTCGTAGATGCACCACACCGTTCCGTCCAGTAGATAGCGCCCGAATACGTCGAGACCGGCTGCGGGGAGCTGGTACTGCGTGCCGCGCGCGATCCAGATGTACTGCGCCACATCCTCGGTGAAGCCACGGCCGTAGCCGCCGGTATAGAGCAGCGGCCCATGCTGGTGGAAGGAGTAGTCCTCCTTGATGCCCTCGCCCTCCTGCACGCGGACTTCATCGGTGAAGGCCTCCTTCACCATCTCCGCTCGCCTTGCATCGCCGGTTGAGAGCGCCAGGTAGAGGTGGTTCATGGCTACCCAGATTCGGTTCTGTCCGGTGAGGAGCGTGGTGTCCTTCCTAGTGGGGCCGGCTGCCGGCAGCAGCGTCCGGTGCCAATAGCCCTTCTGACTCGGGCGCGGCGAATCTATCGCGTCTTCCATGAGCAGGTAGCGGATCGTCGCCCGGACGTCCACCACGGTAGCAGGACTGAGCTGCCCCTCCATCAGCAGGAGCGTCTCGCCGAGCGAACGCGGCATGGCGATCTGCCAGTACCACCAGTTCCCCGGCTTGGCGCAGTCCTCTCCGACAAGAGGGCGGATGAACGAAAGTGACTTCTCTATCGCGCGAACGAGATCGGGATCTTGGTAGCGGGATTGACCGGGGGTGCGAAAACCCAGGGCCATGCGCTCGATCTGGCCAAGGTGCCGCGCCACTCGCGCCTCCAGGTCCGGCTTCGTCACGTAGTCGATATCGCTCCAGCTTCCGTCCGGGAGCATAGACGAGAGGGCATCGCTGGCCGCTCCCTCGATGTCTCGGAGAGACGCGACGACCACGGGATCGTTCCGGTCGGCGCCTTCACCCGTCCAGTAGCCCAGGAGGTTGGCCCGGACTCTCACGAGGTCCGACTCCGGCGCGCTGGAGGCAGGCTGTCCGAGCGCGATCACGACGAGGAAAGCAAGACAAAGGGCGACTGCTGATCCGATCTCCATGCTCTTCACCTGTCCAGGACTGTCTGCTTCGGGGCAGATACACAGGGAGATACTACCAGGCGGCGATCATTCCTCCGAGAGGGCGTCGCGATGGCGGGATTGCGTTCTCCGTGGTAAGAGATGCGCGAGAGTGTCTGATCCAGACTTGAGATCGACGTGTTCCCTCGCGATCAGCCAACGTTCGCCAGAGGGGAGGCGTTGTCGCGGGTGGAACTTCTTTCTACATCCACCCAGGAGGGATAACCATGAAACCAGTGAAGGTCGGCGTTGTGGGCTGCGGCGAGATCAGCCGCAAATACCTAGAGAACCTCACCGGCATGCTCTCAGGGGTGGTGCAGGTCGCCGCGTGCTCTGACCTGATCATCGAGCGCGCCCAGGAGCGGGCCGCGCAGTTCGGCGTCCCCCGAGTGTGCACGACCGCGGAGTTGATGGCCGACCCAGAGATCGAGATCGTGGTTAACCTCACTATGCCAGCGCAGCACCACGAGGTGGTCATGGCCGGCTTTGGGGCGGGGAAGCATGTGTTCTGCGAGAAGCCGCTGTCGACAAGCCGCGAGTTGGGCAAGGAGATTATCGGGGCCGGGGCGCGCAAGAAGCTACAGCTTGCGGGCGCGCCCGACACCTTTCTCGGAGAGGGACTGCAGGCGTGTCGCCGGCTGATCGATGAGGGCGCGATCGGCAAGCCAATCTCCGCCCAGGCGCTGATCGTAGTCGGGCACGGGTCGGAGCGGTACTACAACGTCTTCACGGGCCCGATGTTCGACATGGGGCCCTACTTCCTGACGGCGATGGTGTCGCTGCTGGGCCCGGTCTCGAGAGTCACCGGATCGGCCCAGATTCCGTTCGCAGAGAAGCCCAACCCCGCTGACTCGCCGGACCATGGGAAGGTGTTCCGGGTGACGCGACCCGGCAACATCTCCGGCGTACTCGACTTCGCGAACGGCTGCATCGGGGTGATCACCACCACGGCCGAAGTGCACGGCTATCATCCGCGACTGGAGATCTACGGCAGCGAGGGGATACTGGTCACCAACGACCCCAACTGCTATGCCGACACGGTACTGCTTCGAAGGGGAGAGGGCGAGCCGGAGTCAGTGCCGCTCCCAGAGGGCTTCCCGATGTGGGGTCGCGGCCTCGGAGTAGCGGAACAGGCGCAGGCGATCCGCGAGGGCCGGTCGGCCCGCGCGAGCGGCGGCCTCATGTATCACGTGCTCGACATCATGCACGCCATCCACGAGGCCTCGGCGGAAGATCGTCATCATCGACTGGAAAGTGGCTGTCCCCGCCCGGAGCCTTTCGAGCTAACCGCGCTGCTCGAGGCGGCGTCGTAGGGATGGCGGTGAGCGCAGGGCGCGGCGCTGCTGCCGGAGAAGATACGATGATCAGACCTGAGTGACCGCTAACCACCGAAGGAGCTGTGACGTGTCGCAGAGCGCGCCTGGCGCGGTGATTGCCGCGAAGCTGCATCCCTCTCATTTCCCGATGAGTGACTCGAACTTCGACTCTGTGTCGATTGCCAGCGATGGCTGCGTCTACTACACCCTCTGCTCTCACAACATCGACACTCACGCCCGAGTGTATCGGTTCGACCCGAAATCCGGAGAAGAGCCGGAATGCCTGGGCGACCTGGGCGAGATCGTCGGAGAGGCCGGCGCCCGGTCGATTCCGCAGGGGAAGTCGCACTCACAGTACTATGAGCACGACGGAAAGCTCTACTTCGCGACCCACTACGGCTACTACAAGCCGTCCAGCAATAAGGAAGAGCCGGGAGAGACGCCTCCGGGGTACCAGCCGTACCCGGGCGGCCACTTCGCGTCGTTCGACATGGGGTCCGGTCGGTTCGAGGAACTGGCGAAGGCGCCGACCGGAGAGGGCATCCTCACCATGGTCATGGATCCCTGGCGGGGAAGGCTCTACGGCCTGACCTGGCCGCGGGGTCACTTCATCCACTATGACCTGGTCGACCGACGGCTGGCAGACCTGGGCCCGGTCTCGCGGGGTGGCGAGTTCGGAGACGGGGAGGAGTACTTCTGCCTGTGCCGGAGCCTGGGAGTGGACCCGCGAGACGGGTCGGTGTACTTCACGAACGCGGACGGGGAAATCAAGCGTTACGATCACGGGTTGGATGCTGTCGTCTCGACCGGGGCCAGCCTGAAGCGCGACATCTTCGGTCACTGGGAGGTGCATACTCCTGGGCACCAGGGCTACAACTGGCGCAAGGTCCTCTGGCATGGGGGGATGGCGAAATTCGTCGCGGTCCACCCGAAGTCGGCCTTCCTCTTCACGCTTGACCCGAGGACCCTCGAGGTGGAGATCCTGGAGCGCATCGCCGCCGAGGAGCTTCGGAAGCACGGGCGCTATGAGCCGTTTCGCTACGGCTACCTCGGCCTCGCCTTCGGGCCGGATGGGGATACGCTCTACTACCTTACGGCCACCTACGGGTTGGTAGCTGACGATGGTCGGACCGTGCCCGAGGTGCTGCACCTCGTCACCTACTCGCTGCGGACAGGCAGTCTCGTCGACCACGGGGTATTGCGCCTGGAGGACGGGCGCTACCCGACGATGACGCACGGGATCGCGGTGCACCCCAACGGCCGGGTCTATACCGTGCCCTGGATCGAGAACCTGGGGGGGAAGCGCGAAGGTCTGCCCGCGCAGCAGGTCGACCTCATCAGCATCGCGAACCCATTGGAGGCGACGCCGCGGGGCTGAGGGGATGGAGGCAGGTCGCAAGCGGAGGGGGCTGGAATTGGCGCGGCGGACAGGCAGGATGCAGCCCATGGCGCGTGCGAGGGCCGGTGTCAGATCGGATGCTGGGGTGGAGGCATCCAGGCGCGGCTACCAGGTGCAAGCGGTGGCCAGAGCGTACAGGATCTTTTTCGCGCTGGCGCGCTCGAACGAGCCGAAGCAACTGGGAGAGTTGAACGCCGAGGTCGGGCTGCATAAGACGACAACGCTGCGGCTGCTGCGTACGTTCATGGCGGAGGGGGTAGTTGCACAGGACCCGGCCACTGGCCGGTATCTGCACAGTCCGGCGTTCTCGATCCGCCTGGCAGCATCCGGGAGCACGGCTTCGCAGTTCGTCAGTGCGGTGCAGGATACGCTTGCCGAGACCGCTCGCCGCTGTTTGGGTACGGCGATGGTGATACTGCCGGACGAGGCGCGCCGGAACGGCGTCGTGACGATGCATGCGTTTCCTCGAACTTCCGTCTATTTCGACCCGGCGCGGCGCCCGAATGTCCCGATGCACGCGACCGCGGCCGGGAAGTGCTTCCTGGCCTTCGCGGAGCAGCCGCAGCTGCGCTCTTACCTCGCCCGCGATCTGGCGAGGCTAACCGGGAAAACCCTGACGTCTCCCCGACACCTGAAGGCCGAACTGTCCCAGGTCCGCGAGCGGGGCTACGCGACGAACAAGGGAGAGGCGGACGGAGCGGTGCATGCGATCGCGGTTCCGCTCCGCAGGTCGGCGGGGGAGGTGATCGGCGCGCTCGCGGTGGGCTTCTCGTCGCGCGCGATGGCCGACCGCGACCTGGTCCGCCATCTCGATGTGATCCGGATGGCGGCGGCAAGGGTGTCGGAGATGCTCGGCTATCAGTGGTGGCAGGAGCGAGAGGCAGAGCTGGAAAGGAGCTCTCTGCCCCTGCCAGCCCGGGTCGACTCAGAGGACCCTGGGTTCGGGGAGGGGGCGACGCCGGTAGTGCGCTCGGTAGCGAGGGCGATCCGGTTGATAGAGCTGCTGGTCCGTTCGCCGCAGGGCCTGGCTCTGCCGGAGATCGCGAAGCGACGCAAGCTGAACAGGAGTGCGGCGTTCCGGCTGCTGCTCACGTTGCAGGCGCAGAGCATTGTGATCCGGGACGCGGCCGAGGGGCGCTATCGGATCGACCCCCTGCTGTGGCTCCGGAACGCGCAGCTACTGCTCTCGGCGGCCTCGCTGACCAAGGGCACAGGGGCCATCCTGGAATGGCTCGCCAAGTCTACCGGATCGACTGCAGTGCTGGCCTGCCCGGACGTGGCGCAGAGGAAATCGATCGCCTTCCAGTACGCGCTGCCGAATCGGCCGGTCTGCTTTCACCCCAGCAACGACGTCCCGCCGCCGCTGCATGCGGTGGCTGGCGGCAAGTGCTATCTGGCGGCCCAATCAAAGCGGTGGATCGCGCAGTATATCAGTGACGGCATCGGAACCGTCACCGACCACACTATCAGCTCCCATGAGAAACTGGTGCGCGAACTCGCGGTGGTCCGCGAGCAGGGATACGCTTTGAACAGGGAGGAATCGATCTCGGGTGCGGGCGGTCTGGCGGTTCCGGTCGTCGACGGCTCCCGGAGGGTAGCAGGTGGGCTGGCGCTGGCGCCGCTGGTCAGCGAGTTGACCGATACGAACGTGGCCAAGTGGCTGCCCATGCTCCGAGCGGCATCGGAGGCGCTGTCACAACTACTGGTGGCGCACTGGCGGGAATTCGTGGCCCGCGTACGAGGGTAACTGGCGGTTACTTACGTTCACATAGCGAAACGGTGTTGCATTGCGACGCGGGTATGGTAGAATGCTGTAAGCTGGACTCCGAGGGGTTTATCTATACGGCTGTACAATCGGAGCCATGATAAGCGGATTGGGCCGGCTTTGGTTGCCTTGCTGAACGTCTCCCCCTCACGTTCATGTCTTGCGCCAAAGCTGGCCCTCTCTTTTTGGCCTCCTCCGCCTGAGTTTGGTGGCGGCCTGCCCTCAGCCCTTCACCTCGCAGTTCGCCAACTCTTCCATGGCCAATACCAGCGCCTGTGTGCCGAGTTCGCCCTTGCCCTTGGCAGAAAGGGAGCGGATGAGCTGATGGACGAGAGTGGTGGCGGGAAGGGGCATCTCGAGCTCGTCGGCGGCGGCGGCGATGAGGCGCAGATCTTTTTCCTGAAGCGCGAGCGTGAAGCCCGGGGCATAGTCTCGGTCTAGCATCTTGGGCCCGTAGAGTTCCATGATGCGGGAGGCGGCGAGCCCCGAGCCAACGACCTGGAGCACTTTCCGCACGTCCAGCCCGGCCTTGGCGGCGAGGGCGAGCACCTCGCAGACGGCCTGGATGGTGACGACGCAACCGACCTGGTTGCAGAGCTTCGCCATGTACCCGGAGCCGACGTCACCAAAGTGCTCGATGCGCTGTCCCATCGCCTGAAGAATGGGCAGGCAGGCCTCGAAGGTGTCCTTCGGGCCCCCGCACATGATAGACAAGGTCCCAGCCTCTGCCCCCTCGGGGCCTCCGCTGACGGGGCAGTCGAGCAAGGCGACCCCTATGTCGGCGAGGGCAGCGGAGACGCGCCGGCCGACGCCGGGGGCGATGGTGCTCATCTCGATCAGGACCTTACCGCGACTCAGGCCGTGGATCACCCCGCCACCTCCCAGCACCGCCCTCTCGACGTCAGGCGAGTCGGGGACGATGGTGACGACGACCTCACTGGCGGCAGCCGCCTCCTGACAAGAGCCAGCGGCAGTGGCGCCTGCGCTGAGAAGTGGCGCCATCTTCTCTGCGACGATATCGTATACCGTGAGCCGATAGCCTGCCTTCAGCAGGTTGTTCGCCATGGGCTGGCCCATGCGGCCAAGCCCGATGAAGCCGATCAGCGGTTTCTGCATGTTGCCCTCCATGGGTTCAGATCAGGTCAGTCGTGATAGCAGGCGCTTGGCGGCGGCGGCGATATTCTCGACGGTGAGGCCATGCTTCGCCAGCAGCTCATCGGCGCTGCCCGATTCTCCGAAGGTGTCCTGCACGCCGAGGCGCTGAAGCGGAATCCACTTGTCAGCGCGCTCCGCCAGCAACTCGGCGACGGCGCTTCCCAGGCCTCCTATGACGCTGTGCTCCTCGACAGTGAGCACAGCGCGAGTGCGGCGGCAGGAGGCCAGAATGGAGTCGCGGTCGATGGGCTTGACGGTGTGGACGTTCAGCACTTCGGCGGAGATGCCCTCGCGCTGAAGCAGATCCGCGGCCTCGAGCACGCGGCCGAGGATGACGCCGCTGGCGGCGACCGTGATGTGTTCACCAGGGCGGCGCAGTTCCGCCTTCCCTATCTCGAAAGCGTCCGTCGGCTTGCGCCAGACGGGGGTCTCGTATCGGCTGAGGCGGAGGTAGACGGGACCGTCCCGCTGAGCGGCGGCCCTGGTAGCGAGCCGCGCCTCTTCGGGATCGGAGGGGATGACGACGCACATGTTCGGCAGGCTGCGCATGAGGGCGACGTCGAGCACCGACTGGTGGGTCGCTCCATCGGGACCCTGAGTGATGCCGGCGCTGGAGCCGGCGAGCTTCACGTTCAGCGCGGGAAGCGCCACCTGCTGGCGAATCTGGTCAAAGGCGCGACCGGTGAGGAAGACCGCGAACGAGTTGGCGAAGGGGATCATGCCTCCGAGCGCGAGGCCGACGGCGGTGCTGACCATATCCTGTTCGGCGATGCCGATCTCGAAGAAGCGGGCCGGGAAGGCCGCGGCAAAGCGGTCGGTGCGGGTGGAATGGAAGAGGTCGGCATCGACGACGGCGATGCGCGGCTCCTCCTCCCCCAGGGTGAGGAGCGCCTCTCCATAGCCGTCGCGGGTAGACTTGCTGACCGCCATCGCTCAGGCTCCCAGGGAGGCGATGGTGGCTTCGAGCGCGGCGACCGCCTCCCTGAACTGCTCTTCACTGATGACCGCGTTGTGGAAGCCAGGCTGACCTTCCATGAACGGCACGCCCTTTCCCTTGACGGTGCGAGCGATGATGGCGGCAGGCTGGCCGGTGACCTGAGACGTTTCTTGGAGTGCGCCGCAGATCGCGGCCATGTCGTGGCCGTCGATCTCGGAGACGCGCCAGCCGAAGGCCTTCCATTTTTCCGCCAGCGGCTCAACGCCCATCCGGTCCTCGGTCTTGCCCATCGCCTGGAGTTCATTTCGGTCCACTATGACTGTGAGGCTGTCGAGTCGGTGGTGAGCAGCAGTCATGGCCGCCTCCCACACCTGGCCTTCCTGGCACTCGCCGTCGCCAAGAAGGGCATAGACACGATAGCTTAGACCGGAGGCGCGGCCGGCAAGGGCCATGCCGTTAGCGACCGATAGCCCCATACCAAGCGAACCGGTGTTGGCCTCGAGGCCGCAGGTCCTGCGCATGTCGGGGTGGCCCTGGAGGTTGCTGCCGAACCGCTTCAGCGTGGGGAGTTCGGACACGGGGAAGAAGCCGCTATGGGCGAGGCAGACATAGAGCGCAGGCACGGAGTGACCCTTGCTCAGCACAAAGCGATCCCGTTCGGGCCAGTCGGGCTGGTCGGGCCTGATCCGCATGGCGTGGAAGTAGAGGGCGACGATGATGTCGGCCGCGGACAGAGAGCCGCCAAAGTGATGAGACTGGCCCGGCCCCATGGCCCTGACGATCTCGAGTCGCACTTCGGCAGCGCGCCGGCGAAGGGCTTGTAGGTCGGGAGTTCCGGCAGGCAAGGCAGCGCCTCCAGTGGTTAGACGGTATAGGTCCCCGAGATCTGGGCGGAGGGCCAGATGACGAGATCGCTGATGGTCACGTGCGGGGGCCGGGTGACGATGAAGTGGACTGTGTCGGCGATATCATCGGGCTTTAGCATGGCGGCCCGGCGCTCGGCGCTGGGAAGGACCGGCCTCTTCTCGATCAGAGGAGTATCTACCTCTCCCGGGCAGATGACGCAAGCCCGCACGCCATACTTCCCCTGCTCTGCGTTGATGGACTCGTTGAGCGAGATGAGAGCGCGCTTGGAGGCGCAGTAGGCAGTGCCGCCGCCGGGAGTAGCGCGAAGAGCAGCAGTGGAGGCGATGGTGACGACGATGCCGCGCTGTTGCTTGAGCAGCGGAAGGAAGGCCTGAGTGCAGTGAAAGACGCCGGAGAGGTTGATGTCGATGACGCGCTCCCACTGCTCGGGCGACAGGTCATCGAGCGTCCGCTGCTTGGTGTTGGTGCCGGCGGCATTGATGAGGATGTCCACGCCTCCGAAGCGCGCGGAGACGGCCTGGACCGCGCGGGCGATCTGGGTGCGATCGGTAATGTCGGCAGGGATGACGATAGCCGAGTCTCCGAGAGAGAGGTTGCGCACCATCCGGTCGAGCGCCTCCGGCTCAAGGTCAATGAGGGCAAGGCGGCAGCCAGCGGTGCTAAGCCGTTCGACGATGGCCTGACCCATGCCGCCGGCGGCGCCGATGATGACGGCGACACGGTCGGCAAGGCTATCTGTTGTTGGCAAGGCGTCCCTCCAGTGAT
>Ga0315284_10001233_pt1 | contig 36401 bp, 15 predicted proteins | sample YL17G09_16_MG_FD_203696 | JGI IMG/M metagenome (GOLD analysis project Ga0315284, IMG submission 203696) | Sediment microbial communities from Yellowstone Lake, YNP, Wyoming, USA - YL17G09_16 | ecosystem: Environmental > Aquatic > Freshwater > Lake > Sediment | place: USA: Wyoming | collected...
GTCGTACCAAGAGGGTGGCATGAGACTGCGCCTGCGGGCGGCGGTCATCCTCGTCCTAATAGCCGCGTGGTCGTCCGCCAGCCTGGCCGACCTGCGACTGGGCGACTTCACGTTCCTCGAAGTTCCCGGGGAACGGGAGACCAACGTGACGCACCTGCGCGACGGACTCGGCTCCTACGCCTTCTGCGCCAAGCTCCGCGGCATCGCCTTCGGCGCCGTGGCCGAGCCCGACAACGGGTTGCGATTCGTGGCCATGGCGTATGACCCGTCAACCGCGGACGGCGCGCGGCTCGTTGTGACCCTCGCGGACGCCGGGGGCCGGCCGGTGAAGGTTCGGGCGCCGCTGTACGACTGGCAACTGGTTCCCGTCGCCAGGTTCGCCGCCGATGATCTGCAGACCTGCTTTACGCTCGCGGGGGAGCTCAAGGACCGCGAAGGCGCCAAGGCGCGGCGGGCTAGGGGCGAGAGGATCATGGGCTATCACCCGGCCTTCGAGCACACGCTCCTCGGGCTCCGCCTCATGCAGGCGGACCTCCTCGTCCTCTTTCCCGAGGCCTGCGACTTGCCGAAACGGGACGGGCAATACCTGTTCGGCAGAGGTGAAACCGCGCCGGACGTTCAGGCCAACAGGAAGGCGCTGACCCGCGCTCAGGCGGTGGCCGAACGCCTGGAGGGAGGGCCTTTCCGGTCCTACGTTATCGGTGACCTGGATCGTACGGTCACCTTCCGAGCGGAGAAGGGCGAGTTGGTGTTGACCGGGACTCCCGTTTGGCACTGCTGGAAGAGCAAGGTGGACGACGAGGCGCGGCTGCGGAAGCTCGAGGGCGAGGCCAATACCGAGGCGGACCGCGTCCTGGATGCGGAACGCCGTCGCGATGCCGCCGCCCTGGCTCCCGCCGCCCTCGAGCTCAAGTATACCGCGGCATACTGCCGCCAACGACGGGCCTCGGTGTTCGACGGGATTGTCACGGAAGCCCTGCTGGTCCGGATGCCCGCATACAGCGAGGCGCTCTCCAAAGAGATCCTCGACCAGAACGGCATCCACCCCGGCGTCTGCGGGGCCCTGACCGCCACGATGCGCTACGCGGCGTTCTTCCGACATGTCCGCAAGGTCGACCCGACGGCCTACGCCGCCTTCACCGACTCGCTGGCCGACGTGCGTCTGGAGCCGTCGGTCAGGACGCCGACCGTCCTGGTGCCGCCGAAGTAGCTCGCGCGAAAGGAGTCCGCGGTGGAGCGCCCTTGGGTCTTCGTGAGTTTCTCAGGGAAGGATCCGCTGTTCATGCGACATTTCCTCGCGCGGCTAGAAGCCCAGCCCGTGAGCGTGTGGAATTACGCCGATGAGTTGCAGGAAATCCCGGCGGGGGAGAGCCTGCCGGAGTATCTCATGCGACAGATCGACCTGGCCGACGCTTTCCTGCCGGTGGTAACCCCCAACAGCCTCGGGTCGGAGTACGTTGTGCTGGAGGTGGAGTACGCGCTGAAGAGAAGGAGGAAGGCGCCCCTGCGCGTGATTCCCATCGTCGCCACGAATGCCGACCCGCCAAGCAAGTGGGGCCCCCCGTACCGGGGACTGGCCGATCTGTGTCATCTGCAAGTGGATATGACCTCCTGGTCAAGCCTTGAGAAGGCCCTCGTCGACCTGTGCCGGAACCTGGGCGTGCGCTACCTGCCCCTTCCGATCGAGGACCCGCGATTGCCCTTCATGGACAAGTTCCTCGAGGAGGTGAAGGACGTCTGCTCGCGCCACCCGGACCACGAGAGGGCCGTCTACAGCCGGCTGATGCTGGTGCTGGACGAGTTCGTTAAGGCCTTCCGCGCCGGGGATTTTCAGAAGGCGCTCGGCAGGATATATTATGTGATCTATTGTAGCGCATACGAGTTCCCCGACGAGAAGCAAGTCTACTATCCGTGCATTGTCAAGGGGATCTGCGAGATCGCGTGCGGCCAGTTGACCAGGGCGGCCGAGACCCTTAACGGCCTCCTGGAACACCCGCGCCGCGACGAAAACGTGTACGGCGCGATGGGGTACGTTTGCCACCACCAGGGCCGGTATTCGGAGGCCCTGGATTATTACAGGCAGGCCTTGGCCCTGTGCCCGAAGGATCCCGCGGCGAAGGCCGGCGTTCTTCTGAACGCCCTCCTGTGCGACAAGCCGGTGGACGTCGAGGGCTATGCCCGGCAGATCGACCTCGGCGCCATCGCCGACGCCGGCGACCGGATCAAGCTGCGCGCCTTGCTGGCGTTCGCCCTGGCCAAGACCGGGCGGGCAGAGGAGGCCGACCGGGAGTTCGAGGCCCTCTTGCACGAAGGCGCCATTACCGCCGACATTCTCGTTAACTGCGCCCGCAACCTGAAGCAGAAGAAAGAGCCCGCGCGCGCCAGGGACCTGCTAGCCCGGTTCCCCGAGCACTTTTGCGACGACAACCTCCTCCACTTGCTCGCCAGCCTGTGCTGCCAGGTTGGCGACCTCGAGGCGTCGCTCCGCCACTTCCAGACGCTCCTGGAGCGGTGTCCGCACGTCCGTCAGTATCGGATCGATATGGCCCAGGTGCTGTGGCACGCCGACCGCCGCGAGGAAGCCGTGCAGGTCTGCATGCCGATGCTGGACCGCGTGCGGTTCCCGCTTCCGCACACCCCGGCGGATTTCTACTGCGACGGGTTTGCGAACTACCTGCTGCGCCACTTCGAGCGGGCCGAGTACGATTTCCAGCGTTCAGGGTGTGCGCCCGACCAACACTACCGCCACCTTCTGGACGGCGCCGGCCCGGACGGGGGCGCGACGTGAGAGGTTGGTGCGCCACGCTGGGTCAGGAGGCCTGCCGCGCCAAGCGGCGCCGCAGGACCACCAATCCCAAGCCCGCCGCGGCTAGGCCGGCGCCCAGCATGACCCAGGGGAGGCTGCGGCCCTGGCGGACGAACAGGGACGTGTCGATCCACAGCACGTCGCGGTCCGTGGGACACCAGATGCCTTCGGGCGAGAGCACGGCCCGCGACAGGTCGGGGACCGCTTGTCCGACGTCGAGGGTGCGCGAAGAAGAACCCAGCGAGACCTTCACATCCCGGCCCCCATCGACCTGCTCGAGGGTCCATGTCCCGTCGGCGTTCTTGAACTGCTTGTGGGAGACCATCATCTCCGGCGTCAGGCGGGGATCGACCTCCCACTGCCAGCCGTCGGCCCCGCGCCGGCCGCGGAACACGGTCGACCGGTTCCACGTCAGGACCTCACGGTTTTCCTCCCGCAACAGGCGTTCTACCTCCGCCATCGGGAACTTCACGGCCTTGACCGGGTCGCCGGCCTCGCCGTGAAGACGCCGATAGGTCGCCGCCTGCCCGCGGAAATCATAGTCGTAGCAGCAGACGCCAGCTGGCGTCGTGAACAGGAGCTCCTTGTCGCAGAGCAGCGCGTCGCGCAGATCGTCCCAGACCATGCGCCCGCGGCTCACCAGCGGCGCACGCGCCTCGGGGCAGGCGCTCCCGAAGCTCAGGTCGGGCGGGTCCGACTGATGCAGCTGGACGTAGAGGCCGTGCGGCGGCTGGACCCATCGCCAGAACGGCGTGTTCAGACGCGTGTACTCGCGGCGGAAGGCAGGCTCGGCCTGGGCCGCGCTCGTCCGCGCCCAGCGCGCCCCGTCGAACCGGAAACAGGCCGTGTCCTCCGTCCGCGCATACAGGTTCCGGTCGCCCGAGCGGTCGAACACGAGCTCACGCACGTTCGGCAGCCCCCCGTTGGGCGAGAAGGGGAAGCTCTGGGCGAACACCTGCTCGATCCTGAGGGTCCCCCGGTCCACGCGGACCACGCCGCCGGCGGTGGCCAACCAGGCCTTCCCCGTCCCGGCCTCCTCCTTGAACGCTACGGTATGGACATAATCGAAGGAGAACTTTCCTTCATAGAAGAACTCGTAAGGCGTGTCCGGCGCGAGGTCGCTGTGCGCCAGGCGGATGGATGGCCCGTCGCTGAGCTGCCGCCACTTCAGCAGATCGTTGCTGACGACGAGCGTGGCGTTGTCGAAGGGGTCGTCCGTGCCCTGGTGGATCGTCCAATGGTCCGGCGACCCGCCCGGCGCCGGCGAGAACGCGAAGACCCGGGCGTCGCGGCGCGCGAATAACGTGTCACGGTCGGCGTCGTACCATAGCTCGCGGACGCCTTCGAGCGAGACGGCCGCGGACGTGCCGGGGGCGGCCACGGCATAGAGCTTGGCGGGCTGCCCGTCGTCGGCGTCGTAGCTCATGATGCCGCCGGCCGTGACGAAGAACACGCGCCCGAAGCACGAGACGATGGTCCGCTCTGTCCGCCTATGGTCGCTCGGATACGCGCAGTCGAAGAACCGGAAGGTTCCCGCACCGAGGCGGGTATATCCGGCAGGCACGTCGGCCCGGTCCGGGGAAAACTCCACCTCCATCGACCAGGGGCCGGTCTTGCGCCACGACCAGAAGCGGTCGCCCAACGAGACGAGGCTGGTGCAGGCCGCGGTGTAAGTGTCCTCGCCTTCGCGCACCGCGGCAAAGGCATCCTCGCCGCGGCGCAGCACGTAGCCTTCCTTGAAATTGGTGGCGGCATCCTGGCCGCCCTCGCTTGTCCGGCCGTCGGCCGACAGAAAGCACACGACATCGCGGGTCCCGACGCTCGTCCGGATGATGCCTGCGCTCGGCAGCGCGTGCGGCGACCAGGGGTCGTACGACGCCACCAGGTCGCGGGCGTGAATCTCGGGCGAGCCGAAAACTGCGGTCCCGAGGTTCTCGTCTGCGATCCGGTAGCGTACGGCCCCACCGGCCGTTCCGAGCCAAAGGGCGTTGGCTTGGAAGGCGGCCGCGTAGACGATGTCGTGGCCGAAGCGGATTCGTTCCTCCGACTCGCACAGCCACACCGGCTGCTCCTTCCAGGCCAGGCTCAAGGGAGGCGTCCCCGGCGGCGCCGGCCGCCCTAGAAGGCGCCCGTACTCCCGGAGGTCGAGGATCCGCCAGCCCTTGGCGTCTGCCGCCAGGGTCGCTCGCAGTTGGGCAAAGGCCTGCTCGGACTCCGGGCGGGCCGGGACCGGTTTCCATCGGTCTTCGGCGGCCTGGAAGGCGAACAGCCGCCGCTCGCGGCCGCTCGTCCCCGAGACGCCGGCGGCCATCAGGTTCTCAGGCGAGCGGCCCGCCAGTTGGCAGACGCCATCGGGGGGCATGCCGTCGGCTTCGGGGTCCGCGTAGAGGCGCTCCCAGGCGCCGCCGGCGTCGGTCCGAACGACGCCTCCCTCCGTCGCGATGAAGACGGATAGCTCGGCTTCGTTGAGGCGGCACACAGCCACGTCGCAGAACACGTCAAAGCCGAACAGGCCTTTGTCGCGCGCGTACGGGGCCGGTTTGTAGTCGCTGTCCTTCGGGAACCGCACGGCGACCTGGGCCTCAGCCGATCCACCTCGCCGGACCCGCCACGTGTTGTTACAGGTCAGCACGCTTACCAGGAGTCGCTCGATCTCAGCCTTTTCCTCGCCCTCCACGGTACGCCAGGCGTCGTCTCGCTCCTCGTACCGTACGAGGGCCGCCCCCTCGCGGTAGAGGAGGCGCTGCTGTTCCTTCTTTCCGTAGACGGTGAGTTCGGCGGCCCCCGGGCCGCCCGCTGGCAGCGGCGCTAGCAGCCGCACGTCCTCGTTCGAGGGGCCGATCCGCTGGACCAGGCCCGCCTCGGTCAGCAGGGCCAGGGCGCTATCGTTGGCGGCGACGGCCGTGGCCGTGTCGAAGCCGAAGCGGTACACGTTTGTGCCGCTGGGGCGGAGCGAGACTTCCGTCAACTCCTTGTCCGTCCGTGCCAGGCGGCACCGGACGACGAGCCGGCTGCCACGCCGCTCAACTTGCCAGTCGGTCCCGTCGACTAGGGGGCTCGCCAGTTCGAGGGTCCCCGGCCCGGCCTTGACCCATGTCTGGCCGTCCTCGTCCCAGGCGAACAGCGCCCCTTGCGACTCGGCATAGACCATGCCCTTGCGGCGAACGAGGCGCGACACCTCGTGGGCGCCGCCGGGCCATGCGATCCCGACCACCTGCCGCGTCTCCACGTCCACCTGGACGACACCCAGGTCGGTGGCCAGCCACAGGCAGCCACGGAGGACCAGGAGGTCGTTGATCCGCTCGAAGTCGAACGCGCCGGGATACTGCGGGTGGTTCGAGTCCAGCGAGACGTCCATGAACTCTCCGGCCTTCTGCCATTCCCAGTGCCGGCGGAACGTCCGCGGCCCCAGACCGTTGGCCTGCGCCTGGAGCAACTGCCACCGCCGGCCCCTGAGGAGCCACTCGTCGGCGGACGTGACGGCCTGAAGCTCGGCTGGGTCCGTGACCTCGGTCCACGTCTTGCCGCCGAACCGTAGCACCACGGGCTTGCCCGTCCGGGCGGACACCAGGATGGCGTACAGGTAATCCCGGCCGTCTGCGGCCAATCGCTTGAACTTCACGCCCTTCGGCCAATCATAGGCAGCCTCTTCGTTCAGATGCACGTCGAAGCCGGCGTCGCCCAGCCGACAGAGGCCCGAGCGCGTGCCCGCCCAGCAGACGCCGTCCGCGGCGGCGATGGCCGTTACCTGGTCGATGCCGAGGCGCCCGGTTCGAGGGTCGAAGCTGGTGCGGACCGCCGTTGTCGACGCAGGATAGGTGAGGACGACTTTGTCGTCACGTCCCCATTTGCAGAACTGCCCGTCGAGGAGGAGCGGCTTGTCGCGAGCTATCGCTGCCGCCAGAGCTGCCGCGTCGACGGGCTCCCAGCCTGTGCGGAACTCCCACGCCTTCTTCCCGTCGCGAGAGAGCAGGGCTGGCGTGCCGTTAGATGCGCCCTTGACCACGCGGCACGGAGCCGCCAGCATCTCCTCGGCCACCGCCAGCGCCTTCTGGACCGACTGCGGCCCTCCACCGGGCTCGGCGCCGTCATACGTGAGAAGGCCGTCCGGGGTGTAAAGCTGAACGCCGCGGGGGCCAAGAGCCATGGCGGCCACACGGTCCATGCCGAATCCGTTCTTGTCGAGCGTCGCGCCGAACCGTTTCCCGTCCCGAGCCTCCACGCTCAGCGCCGCAACGCCGTCTTTCGGCTCGACGGCCCAGACGGGACCGAGGGCGCTGCGGTCCAGCAGATCGGCGGCACGGGTGAACGCGGCCTTTGCGGCGGCCTCATCGGACGGCGCCACCCACGCGTCGCGGGCGGCGCCCCAGGACAGGAACTGGCCACTCTCGAGGCGGCAATACAGGGCGGCTCCGGACTTGGCTATTGCCGGAACCGCTCCCCCGCCCAGACGATACACTCGAGCGACCGTCGCTTGGCCGGCGGTGATGTTCAGGCGGATCGCGCCGCCAGGAATGGCCGCGAACAACGCCCCATCCTTGGCGACCGGCGTATGGACCCACTGCCGGGTGAAGCCGATCTGGCCGTTGGCCGCGTGCGGCAGAAGCTCTTCCCGGGCTCCTGCGGCGCCACTGGCCAGACTGAAGAGGGAGCAGGCGGGTGCTTCCTTCGCGGCCGTCTTCCAGACGCCGCTGGGGAACGCCGTGCAAGCGAACACCGTACCGTTGAACAGAACGGCCGACGGCTTCCGCAGTGCCGCGGCGACGGCCTCTGGCGAAACCCCGGTGCGGACCTCTACCATCGTCTTACGGTCGATGACGCGCGTCGTGCCGGCGGCCGTCTGGATGTACAGATACTGGCTGTCGACGCCGAGGTCGCGCACATCGTCGATGGGGAGGCGCCCTTTGACGAGCGGCATCCAGGCATTGTCGCCTTCAACACGGACGTGGTACTCGTTGCCGGCCGCCTGGACTTGCCAGCAGGCGGGGGTCGGACCTGCCCGCGGGACCGGAATTGCCTCCACGGCCTTCACGTACTGGTCCTGTGAGGGTTCGTAGACGAGGAGTTCGCCCGTCGGCGTCGATGCCAGAAGGCGGCCGCCGACCTCCACGATCTGTCGCTGGAACCCGCCTGCCGCGCCCGGCGCCGCGGGCGCCAGCTTGCGCCAGCCGAACGTCTCGGCCCCGTGGTGCCAGACGGAGTTGTCGCTGAGCACCGCCACTAGGTCCTGGCTCGACGCCCTGAGTGTTCGCACGGTGGCGTTCGGCGGCAGAGCCACTGCGACGTTCTGCCCGCCGGGGGAGGTGGTCTGCAGGGTCGCCGCGTTCAGCCGGGTGAGCGCCCCCTCGGTTCCGAGGCACCAGACCTCGCCGGCCGCGGCGGCGGTGCTGCGTAGGCCCGCCACGAGGGGCGAGAGCTTGCGGTCCCGGGGGTCGTACAAGCAGAGCGTTTTTGCCGCGCCTCCCCGGCAGACGACGAAGAGACGCTGTCCGCAGGGCAGGAAGTGCTCCGGCGTTCCCCGACCCGGCGTGTCGCATTCCTGCCACCCCAGGGTGATGGGGTCGTACACGGCCAACCGGCCGCCGTTCGCGTCGGCAAGCCCGAGCAGGAGACAGCCTCCGTGCTCCGTGGCGGCGCTCACGAGGGGCCAGGCATCGCCCTTCATTCGCTGGCCGGATCCCATCAGAGGGGTCCATTTGTCGCCGGCCGAGAGGACGTGGAGCCCTCCGTCCTTCGTCGCCAGGAAGACGCCCGTTCCCGCTGCCATGAGGCGATCCGCCGGCCCTGGGGAGGAGCCCGGCAGACCAAGGAACTGCCCTCCGTTGGCGGAAGACCATCTGGCAACCGTGTCATTGGCTAGGACGGCGAGCAGCTGTCCGTCATCGCCACCGACCTTGAGGAACTGACGGACGCCGACGGGCAGTTTCCTCCAGGCGTGGTTTTGCAGGCGGTATTGGCAGGTGGCGCCGGTCGAGAAGGAACATAGGAGGGTGCCGCTGATCTCGGCGCAGGCCACGAGGTCGCCGAAGCAGGTCTTCATCTCGTTGGGAACGGATTCCGCCAGACAGCGGGTCCGTATCGCTCCACCCTCGGCCACGTCGAGCACCTCGATCCGCCCGTCTTGGTGCCGCAGGACGAGGGTCGAAGCGTTGGCCGCAATGTCGGCGATCTTCGCCCCGCCGCCGTATGGCTCCCATGTGGGCGTGCCCTTAGCCACGACGAGACGGTAAAGCGCCATGGCGTCCGGCGAATAGGCCCACAAGGTACCCAGGCCGGCGCCGAACTCGCGGACGCCTGCGATGCCCTCCGTCTGCCATCGGTGGGCGGCGAAACTGTAGCGTCCGACCGTGCCATTGGCGCCGGCCCGGAAGAGAAGCACGTCGCTGGCGGTCTTGATCTCGGCCGCGGCGGCGGTCCTGGCTTCATCGCGCGCGGTGTTGAGGCCTTCGGCTACCAGTGCGGCGGCCGCTCCTTCGAGCGCGGGGCCGAGGGCGACGCGGCTGAAACAGCCAGCCTGCTTGTCGGCATCATTCAGGGTGGTGGCGAAAAACAGCTTGCCCCCGCCGGCCTCCCAGGCGTCGCAGCCGCGCGCCCCAGTCGCGAGCGAGCGGACGGTCCGCCATGGGTCGCCCGGCGCGGCGCGCGCCAGAACCTCAATGGATCCATCCCGAACGATGGCCTGAGCCTTTCCCCCCTGGAGGGGCACAATCTTGCGGACCGCGGCGGCTGCGGCACCCGGCGGGGACGGAGAGTCCGAGCCGGCCGGGCCGGCCGCGGCGACCGTTGTCCAACGGCTCAGACCGTCCTGGCTCACATCGTAGCCGAGAACCTGACCGGCGCCGGTACCAAGGTACAGCCCATCACCCGTCTCCGCAGCACAAAGGATCGCGTCCGTGCCCAGCGGGGCTCCAGAGGATGCGTAAACGGCCAGGAGTCTCTGCGGGGCGGCATCGGCGACCACCAGGACGTCGCTTCGTGGCCGCTGGATTGCAGCCACGGGGCCATCGGCCGAGAGGCGCCGGGCCAACAGGTCGGCCGCATCCGGCGATTCCTTGAGCGTCTCGAGGTCGTCGCTCCCGGGGAGGAACCGCATCACATGTCCGCTTCCCGACGTGTCGGCGAGGTGGGCATAGAGGAACCCGTTGGTCTGTGCAAACGAATGCAACTGCTCGCCGGCGAAGGGGATCTTCCAGCTCCGCCAGTCGTGCGACTCCCGCGTGTAACGGGCTATCGCCTGGGTGGAGCCCAGGAAAAGCCGCCGGCCGAAATCGGCTGCCGCTACCGAAACGTTGGGGTCGCCCGGAATCCCCCGGCCGATGATCGTATCGGTCCGTCCAGGGGGCCCCAGGCGCTCGACGGCGCATCTCTCGGCCTGGGCCGCGTCTCCTTCGCGGTGCAGGACCAGGAGGCTCTTGCCCTCGGACACGATCGCTTTCACGCCGACGCGGACCGGCTTCTCGGTCCAGGCCCGCGAGCTCGGTTGCCACAGGTGGAGCGAGCCGTCGTCGGCCAGCAGCCAGAGCCCTGCGCCAGTGGCCTCGAGCTTCGCGGCGGCCGCGGCGTTTTCGGGCCAGGTGAGGGAGTCCCACCTGTGCGAGTCCAGGTCGTAGCGGGCCAACGCCCGGTTGTCGCTGGCCAGGTAGAGCGACGCCCCCTCGGCACAGGCGCCCGTCCAGTTCCTTACGGCGCGCGCGTGCGGCACCGGCGCGGTGGTGCGCGACACGCTGCCGGCGTGCTGACGGACGAACAGAAGACGCTTGGCTTCGGCGTCCTGGCCGGCAATGGCTGCGACCAGATCGTTGTTGCCGACGAACGCCGAGACGTTCCGAGCTACCTCGCCCCAGGCCGCCCGACCGGTGAGCTGCTGGCCAAAGGCGACAAGGCTCCCCTCCTTGGTCAGACCCAGAAGCTGGGCGCCAGCGTAATGAAGGCGGCTGATGCCAGGGACCTCGGGCAGCGGCTGCCAGGTGTGAGTGTTCATCTCGTATACGCCGATGGCCGGGTCGACGGCCACGGCAATGCGACCGCTGGTGCCGGAGGCGCTCGTGATGTTCGAGGCGCGTCCGGCGAGGCTGGAGGACCCAAGCGCCGTTTTCCACGCGATGCCATCGTAGACGAGCAGCTTGTGCGAGCCGCTAACCGCCGCGATGTTGTTGGCCGTCGTGGCGGCGATGTCCAGGATGGTGTCCTCCGGCAGGCGCAGGCGAGGATCCTCGCTCTTGCTGTGGAAACGCGCCCCGAGCTCGCGGGTCCGGGCCTTCCACACGCCGATCCCTTTGCCGCGCGTTCCGACATAGTAGTTCGCATCGTCGACCTGGGCGACGCACAGCAGGTCGGCGTCCTGAAGGTCCGGGAAGCGGCCCGGTCCGATGAAATCGCGCCACGGCCAGACGCCATCCCCCTCGCCGCCGGCCTGCCTCTCGAGCATGCGAACGCGCGTGGCGGGCGGCTTGGACCAGGACCGGCTATGGGCCCAGGTCAGTTTCCGCGAGGAGGCGATCTCCGCAATGCTCTCGTGTGCCGGCCCCCGGTCTACGGCCTTCAGGTGCGCACCGCCGCGGTCAAAGGCCTGCCAGACGCCGTTGTCCGTGCCGGCCAGGCCGCTGCCCCCTTCCTGCCAGCCGAGGCAGTAGACATCGTCGGCGGGCAAGGCACCGGCCATGCCGAGCCAGTCATGGTCCGAGAAGCGGTACCGGGCGATTCCTACGCCCTTGGACTGCTTGAAGGCGACCCACAGATGATCGCTGGTCTGGTCGCAGACGGCATCGCGGCAGGCCTCGAGGGTCAGCTCGGGGACGGACCGCTCTGAGACCAGAGTTGCCCGCTTCGCCTCGCTGCCATCGCGGCGCACGGTCACCCGGCCGAGGCCCTGTCCGACGGAGACGAACCAGACATCCAGGCTGCCGGGCCACGTCTCGGCGGGGTCGGGGTAAAGACGGCGGACGCCGTTGCTGGCGAGGCCGGCCAGGGTCCCGCGCAGCTCACAACGCTCCTCGTCCATGGCGCAAACGTCGATCCCCGCCCTGTGGGCGACGAGCGTGAGCCTCGGCGCCCAGTGCACGAGGTCGCTCACGTGGTCGTCGCTGAGATGGCCGCCGGCCCTGTTGAACCCGGGCAGCCAGCGGCGCGTGGCCAACTGGTACCGGCCGATGCCGGCCTCGCGGCTGCCGATCAGGATGAGGTCCTCGGTGGGGCTGGGCGCGACGCAGGTGAAACTGTCGCGGCTGCTCGGGTCGCACTGGGACGCATCGAGGAAAGGGGTGCTCCAGAACGTCGAGGCACTGAGGTTCGAGAGGTTCAGCCAGTTGGGGTCCTCCGGCTTGCCTCCCCGGCCGACGTATGCGATGGATTCCTCGCCGATATCCAGGCCGGTCACATTGTCGCTCAGCAGCCGGTCGCGAGTCGTCTTGGCCGTGAAAGGGCGCCGCCAATACAGCGAGGCCGGCTCGAACGGCTGGACGCCGCCACCGAGGCTCCCGACCAGCACCGTCCCGCGCAGTTCCTTCGTCCCGGCGGCGAGGGTGGTCGGGACGAACTGGCGATGGTTCACCGAGCGTCGGTAGTCCGGGGCCGGGCGCGCGGGGTGGAGGCCCTGATAAACCAGCACGGTCCCGATAGAGGCCGTGAGGGTGATTGCGGCGGCCAGCCAGAAGCGAACGAAGAAAGAGGGCAATTCCTTGTGGCCGAGGGGCAGGGGCTCGAAACGCACCACGCACGGCTCCGGCGGCTGGGTGACCGGCAGACTGTCGAGATCGTCGGCGAGAGCGTCCCATACGCCCCGGTGGTCGCCCTTGTTGACCTTCTCGGCGATCTCCTGCCGCAGGCATTCGAACTCGTCCTGACATCCACCGTTCGCAAAGGCCTCGGCCACCTTGCGCCAGGCATTTCGCGCGGCAGCGCCCGCAGGGAGCTCCCTGGCAATTCGCCACCAGAAGTGTCCCTCCAGGCGGGCCCCGCTCGCGTCAGCGTCGGCGCCGGCCTGAGCGGGGCGCTCGACGAGGATCGGGTGCGTCCATTGGAGATCGCCGGCATCGAGGCCGAGCTCGATGGCCTTCAGAGCGACCGGCCGCCAGTAGTCGCGATGCTGCTGGTAGAAGCGGCGGAGATCGTCCGTCAGACGCTGCATGACCTCGCGCGCGCCGTTCTGGCCGCCGGGGGAGTTCATCGCCAATTGGCAGTAAGACATCCGGAGGGTCAAGGCCTGTGCGACCTCTTCAGGCCTCTCCCCGGCGAGAGAGACGCTGGCCGTCTCGCCAGCAGGGACCTCCCCTTCGGTTAGCGGCGGCAGGCCCAGGTATTCGCGGCGAAGTTGGACCGATTTGCCGATCAGCTGCTGGCGTTTCTCGCGCAGCCTTCTCCAGGCGGCCGTGACGTCAGGGTCGTCGTTGGCCTGCCCCGCGATGAGGAGCCAGTACTGCCGTGCCAGGCCGATGCGCGACAGCAGATCGTACGTCTCCGCCACCCGCGGGAGGATGGGCGAGCCCTTGCCAAGCGCCGCGGTGTTGAAAGCGCCTTGCTCGGCCCGCGCCTCGCTCACCTCAATCAGATGATGCCAGACCCGTATCCAATTGTCCTGGCGCTGCTCCTGCCGGCTCACGTTGTAGCGGGCGCCCTCGTATAAGGCTTCGAGGATTCGTGAGAGCCAGAACCAGCGGACGGAGCCGGGCACGCGGCGCCCGCAGATGAGTCTCGCCAAGGCGAGCACCGGCCACACGCGCCGGCGATGGAGCCTCGCGAGCAGGCCATAGGCTTCGCCCCAGAAGCCGAGCCCCGCCGTCTTGACGGGCTCGTTGCGGCGCTCCCAGATTCCGGCGCCTGGCCCCCTAGACAGGAACGGACCGGAAGCGGCGCGAATGGCATCGAAGAGAGTCGCGCAGCGATGATCGGCCTCCACGCATCGGCGGAGGCAGCGGAATACCAGCCTGGCCGCCAGCGGCACCCGCATGACGCCCACCCAGTGGTATCGTGCCAGAACGTACGCCAGTACCGCGGCCAGCACGGCCGACGATGCCAACGCGTTGCGCCACATCTCATAGAGGACGGCCCACCCCAGGAAGGTGGCACCGGCCAGGACGGCCAACGCAGGATACACGCGGCCATGGGGCCGAAGCAGCAGGGCGACCGCGCAGAAGGTCGTGCACAACCAGAGAACGTTGCCGTTGGCGTAGACGACCTTGAGCAGGACCGGCAGGACCACCCAATCGTGGAACTCGGCGACCAGGAGCGGCCACGGCACAGCCTGCAAGCCCCACCAGCCCGCCAGGGCGGCCGCCAGGGCGACGGCGAACCGCCGGCCCCACCTTGTCCATGACCGGATCTCTATATCAGTATTAGACATGACCCATCGCTCCGCACGGTTCGGGCTGGCGCCCCGGGATCAGGCGCCTGGGGCCGGCCCCGCATCTGACCGGCTCACATCCGCTGCGACGGCGTCCATCCGTCGGTCCAGCGCCCGCAGATCGGCTTCGAGCCTGGCCATCTGTTGTTGCCGCGAGGTGACGATCTCATCGAAGCTGGGGGCTTGGCAGGCCGCGGCCATTGTGGCGGCCCCCTGGCCTCGTCTTCCGGCGGCCGCCGGTTCCTCCGCCAGCCGTCCCACCGCGTATCGCACACGCTCGATAGCCTGGCGCAGGAAGGGCGCCTCCTGCTGTAAGCGGACATACCAATCCGTGATAAGCCGCCGCAACTGCGGATGCCGGACGCCCGTGAGCTCGAGGACCGCGCGGGCTCGCCATCTGAGCACGGGCCCCCACAGGGCGAGGCCGCGCGGCTCCTCCGGTGCGGGAGCGACGGGTTGTCCGGGCGTCTTCAAGCGGCCTTCTCCTTCAGGGCGTCAGACCTGCCCGCGCGGGCGTGCGGCCCCCTGCGGCGTAGCCGGCTTCGCGGGCTTTCCAAGGGGCGGCCCGATCAGGGCCCCTATCCTCCGCGTGCTCCGTTTGGCGCGATCGACGTGGGGCTCCAGGTCGCGCCGCTCCGCGCGGAGCTGTTCGAGGCGCTTCGCGATGCCGTCAAGCACGGCGCCCCAGCCGGCTACCCGCTGGTCCCAATCGCGGCCCAGCTCATCCATCCGTCGCTGAAATGCTTCGGTCGTCACCCGGGCGCTCTGGCTGGTGCGGGCTTCCGTCCTGGTCATGGTCTCTCTCGTCCTCATAGAAACCGAAGGGGGCCTCCTTGAGGAGGCGTCCGAAGAGGAGCATCGCGCGGCCGCGCCCAATAAGGCCCGGCCGGGTCAGGAACACTTCCAGGATATGCTTCCAGAGGAGGCCGAAAGCCTGGGCGGATGCCATACCCTTCGCGTATTGCCGGCAGCGACCGTCGAAACTGGCTATGGTGTCGTTGATCTCCCGGCATTTGAGCCTGAGAGCCTGGCGCAGCCGCTCGCACTCCGCCTTCTTCTTCTTCGCCTCGGGCATCTTGGCGACGACGAACGCTTCATTGCGCCCGTTCTCCTCCCGGATGATCCGGATCTCCTCCAGCAGCTTGAGGGCGGCGGCGCGCTGGGCACGAAGCTGGGCCTGGACCTTCCGGATCTCCGCAAGCCGCTTCCCCAACTGCACCGTCTCGTCGGCGACGGCCGCACGCTCCACGTTGGCCTGATCGAGCTCCTTCTGGAGCGTCTCGTCCAGCCCTTTGACCTTCGCTTTGGCTGCGGCCAGCGCTCTCGTGAAAGCGGCATGGCTGTTCTGTATCGCGGTGAAACCAGCCTGGGTCCGGGTCTCCGCTTCGTTCAGCCTCCTGGTCTCAAGCTGGATCCGCGCATCGGCCTCGGTGATCTTGTCCTGGGCGGCCTTGTTGGCCACGACGGCCCGATCGGCGGCCTGCGCGAACTCGTCGGTGACCGAGTCGAGGGCGGCAAAGGCGCCCCGCTTTCTCTCGGACAGGTGCAGATGCAGGCCGAGGACCCGCCAGACGAAGCCCTCCCACGTGCGTCCCATCTTGTCCAGCAGGGCCTCGACCAGCTCGACGTCCTCCTTCGACGTCAGGACGGCCCCGAACACCTGGTCGGCACGCTTCCGCACCTCGAGCCACTGCTTCAGCGTTTTCTGGACGCTCTGTTCGAGCTCGGCGGCCAGCGTCCGTTGGAGTTCCTTCAGCTCGTCCGCGACCTCGAGACCGCGGGCCTCGATCGAGCCCCGGAGGGTTTCGGGGAGCTTCTCGCCGACGCGACGAACTTGGTGTCCGTCCGTCTCATTGAGGAACCGGATCATCTCGGGCAAGGGGCGCGTCTTGGCGAAGCTGACCAGGCTGATCCGACACCCCTTTCGGCCGTCGGGACTTGGCTCCGCGTCCATCAGGCAGCACTCGAAGGCAGGGCGACCGTCCTTGGTGTCCAGGAACGCCTTGAGCTGGTCGGCCATGGCGGGATCGTCCAGGCGCGGCAACAGGTCCACCCCGTGGCGCAGGAAGACGTTGAGGTTCCAGCCCTGCCACCGCGCGTCTTGGACGTGGAGCTCGTCGGCGCAGGCCACCAGCGCGTCGGCCAGCGGCACCGGCGCCTTGCTGAATAGGACGTGACGCCGGTGTTTGCCGGACTGCAGGAAGCCGTAGGTGTAGCCTTCGAGCGTCTGATACGGACGTTGGAGGAACCGGTGCAGCCGGGGCGGCAGCGAGTCGCTGTCGTGGTTCTGGTAGAACGTCAGCGCCACGCGGCACTGGCCCGGGCCTGCCTGCTGGGCCGCCTCGTAACGGGACTCCAGGTCGGTGAGCCTTTGCCTCAGCGCCTCGACGCGTCGCACCAGAGGGCCGACGACGGCCAGCCCGCTCTCGCGGGGGCGGACCGCCCGAATCGGGACGTCGAGTTTCCCTTTCGGCGGGTCGGCGGTCAAGTCCCTGGCGGGCGCCCACGGCTCATTCACGTCGGGCACGACGACCCGAAAGACCTGGTGGGTGCACGCCAGGGCATCCTCCGCCTCCGCCCGCGAGATCTTCAGCCATGGGTGGCCCCCGCCTGCCGACGGGGTCATCAGGACATAGCGGCTGTCGCCGGCATCGTAGAGCCGAGGCAGGGCGGCCACGGGGTGCACTTGCTGCCAAGGAGAGAAGAAAACGCTGTGGGCCGTCCCGTCGACGGGGCAGAAGGCCGTCACCCCCGGCGGCAGCTGTTTGGCCCATTGAGCCACGCGCGCCACGCTCCGGAGACGCTCGAAAAGCAGGAGCGCATGCGGCGAGCCGTCCGCCTCGCCGTGGCCGAAGAAGAACCGGCAGTCGACGTACTGGCCGCGCGGAAACGACTCATAGAGATCAGCCATCTCCCGGAGCGTCCCGCCCGTTTTGTGGACGAAGAGGCAGTCGGCGGCCTCCGGCAGGGCGGGGCGCCCCCGGAGGCGCACCCGCTCCAGAAACTCGTTCAGTCCGACCTTTTCGGCAGGCCCGGCCAGAACGGCGTCACAGGCCTTGAGGAGCTTGGCGGTCTCAAGCAGCCCGGCGGCGATCGCGTCTTCGGTCAACGGCACATCGACCCACACGCCCTGGCTGGCATCGGCCGGCAGGTGGACGCGGATGTCCCGCTTCTGCTCGGGCTTGACGAGCGAACCGCCGAGGCAAATGTCGAGGAATTGGACCATCGCCTCGACGGTAGGGAAGTGGAACCGCCTGACGACCGCCGCCTGCGCCCTCGGTGGGGGCGGAGGCGTCGCGTCCGCAACCGGCGGAGGCGCTGCGGCCGGTGCCAGCGGAGGCGCAGACTGCGCCTTCTTGTGAGGCGAGGCCGGGGGGCGTCGGCGTGGGGTGGGGGCCGGCGCCGGTCCCGCATCGACGGGAGCGACCGGGGGCTTGCCGCGGGTCTTCGCCGGGCGGGCCTTGGGTGAGTCCTTGCACTCCTTCCGGGGCTGCGGGCGGGGGGGCAGGGGCCTCAATTCCCCCCGGGGCAAAGGAGGCTTTTCGACCGTGTGGAACGGGCGCCCCCCAAGAACTGGGTAAGAGGCATGGCCGCCGCCGACGGGTTCGTCCACTGTGAACGAGCGTCCGCAGTGCATGCATCGGACGCTGGCGCCCTCCGGGTTTGCCACGAAGACGCGCTTCCCGCAGAACGGGCAGTTGAGTCTTCGTTTGGCCATGGCCGTGCCTTTCAGTCCCCGCGCGAGCGGGCTCGCGCGGCAGGTCAATCCACTTCGATCCGACCGGCGGTCGAGGCGGCCACGTCGACCCGCACCGGTCCGAGCAGCATATCGAGCAGCGCGTTGCGGACGTCGACGTCCGTGCCGTTACGGAACTGTGAGACGTGGCCGATGGCCGCATCCCTCAGGTTGCAGAATGAACACCAGCCGTACGTGTTCAGGGCGTCCGCGGCATGCGGCTGCACCAGCAGGGCCGTGGGCCGGCCAGGCTCCACCGGCCTCAGCGGAATGTGGCCGCTGGGAAAGACCACCGGCCACCGGTCTGGGTGGCTCAGGATGACCGCCAAGACCGAGGTATAGGTCCGGACGGCCGCCGAGGCGCTCATCAGGAAGACATAGGGGTTGTCCGCCAGTTCCGGCCAGGGGCCTGTCCGCGCCATCCCCCGCGCGGACTTCAGGTAACTGCCGTAGAAGTAGCACGGCACCAGCGTGTCATAGCGCACGAGGCGGTCGGCGGATTGGGCTTCCGGCGAGACCTCGCGCAGATCGAAGCAACTGGCCCGAGCCGCAAAGGCGCTCCCGAAGCACACTTCGTACACGGCTGCATGGACCGCCATCCGCCTGAACGGGACTTGCTCGGCCGCGTCGCGGACCATCCGGTACACCACGGACTTAATCGCGGTGCGCAGCCGCGCCTTGCGTTCCCGCAGGGGCAGGTCCTCCGGCATCGGGGCCTTGTCGGCCACATACAAGGAAGGATCGACGTCGATGATGAAGGCTAGCAGAACGTGCAGGCGCGGAACCAGGTCGTGCGGGCTCTCCTTGGAGTGCACGAGCGTGGTCCGGTTGAGGATCTTGTCGAGGCCGAGGCCCTCTTTCCGACGGACGAGCGCCCACTCGGACGGCAGGATCTCTGTCAGGTCGTCGGTGGGCAGACGCGGCCGCACGCCCGTGTAGCCGATAATGTCGCCCTGGCGGCGGGAGACCTCTTTGATGCCGATCTGGCGCGTTGGGGACCGCTGGGTCCGCAGGGCATGCCGGGGCACAGGGGCCGCGTCGCGAAGGCACTCGTCCAGCAACGGATAGTCCAACAGGCGGGGCCCGCCTTCGATCCAGGAGGCGGCACGGATCTCGATCTCGTCGACTGCCGTGAGCCATCCGCCCTGGTCCCGCATCCGGAAACCCGCGGCCAGCGCCTGGTCGATCTGACGCCGCAGCGCCGCCGCCGGGGGCTCGCGGTCGGTCACCAGGCCCTGCGCCGGCCGGGTCATGGAGCGGATGGCGGTTAGGAGAGTTTCATCTTGCCGGCTGCGTTCAGCCGAGGCGACGAGGTCGCTGCACCGCCGAAACCGTTCATCTGCCACCAGTTGCCGCAAGAGGTCGACGTATTCGGCCGACACCGGTCCGCCCGGCGATAGCCATGCCTCGGGCCGCACCAGCAGAACACCGTAGTCGAATGCCACGTGCCAGGGCAGGCAACAGCCGCTCCACCACAGGGGTTCCCACCACTGCTGCGTCGCACGCCCGGCCAAGCGAGCGGCCCATGGGTCCTGGCACACGGCCGCATGGGCCATCGGCGGTCCCAGTTCCTTACTCATGCCGGGCCCCCGTCGTTGCGGCCACCGGCAGCGAGGGCGGAAACCGTCTCCTCGACCACCTGGGTCAGAAGACGGGCTGAGTCGGCCGTCGGCGCGCAGTACCGAAAGACCGCCAGATACTTGGGTCCCAGGGCCGGATCGTCATCCAGCATCGCCATCGCCTTGGCGACCTGGGCCAGGCGGACGGGCGTCCGGTCGCTGATGCCGAACTCGTCCCGCAGGGTCACGAACAGTTGTTTGAACTCCGCCGCGAAGTTGAAACCGTTCGACGCCAGGGCTTCCTGCTTGGCGAAGAGCCGCCCGCAGTCGCCGTAGAGCACGTGGCTGAGGCGCGACAGCAGCCGGAAGTCGTTCACGCAGGCCTCCCGCACTGTGGCGGGCGGCTGTGGCTGCGCCGGTCTTGGGGCGTCGGGCCAACGCCCCTCGCCGGGTGCCCGGCGGTCCTGACCGCCGCTGTCGGCGGCGACCCCCTTCTTGCGGGCGAGTTTCTCGGCGTTCTCCAGCAGCTCGTCGGCCTGGTCGTCGGGGACGGGGTCGCTGACGGCGCGGATGGGGAACCGGTCGTACAGCGCCGCCAGCTCTTCGGTGTCGGGCGCTTCGTTGCTCGCACCGATTATGGTCAGCAGGTCGACGTCGAATGCCCGGCCGGCATTGTAGTAAATCCGCTCGTTGATAATGGACAACAGGGCGTTCAGGATGGCGCTGTTGGCCTTGAAGATCTCGTCCAGGAACGCGATCTCGGCGTTCGGGAGCATGCCTTCGCTCTCGCGGTAGTAGAGCGACAAGTTAAGCATGGCGTCGATGTTCGCCGGGCCGAGAATCTCCTCGGGCGTCGTGTACCGGGTGACGAGGTACTCAAAGAGAGGCCGCTCTCCCAGCCTCAGGGCGGCGCGCCCCCGGTCGATGGCTGAGTCATAGGCCATCGAGCCCTTTATGTCGGCCAGGGCCTGGCGGAGCTGCCTCTCGAACGTGCGGATCTTCTCGTGCGTGGCTCGCAGGCCCAGGGCTTCGCAGAACGTCCGTACCACCGCCGACTTGGCCGTGCCCGGCGGGCCCAGGAGCACCATCGGCACCTGGGCGATTGTGCAGGCTAGGAGCAGTTGCACGATCTCGCTCTTGCCGGTGTACGCGCCGTTCAAGGCTCTGCGCGCGTTGCCGAGGCGGACGCGGCACGGCGTGTAGAGTTCCGGATGCGCGGCGAGGTGGAGAAGGTCCTCCTCGTCCAGGGCCATGACCTTCTCGATGGACGCGCGCCGCTCCTCCGGGTCAGCAGGGTCAAAGGAGTCGATCCTCTCAACCCACTTGGCGAACTTGATCCACTCGCTTGGCTCCCGGATGGTCATGCCGAACCTCCTGACAGCCTGCATTGCGCTTGCGCTGCCCATAGCGCACGCTGGGCATTGAGGATGCGACGCATGTCAGGGTGCAGCTCGGCCAGGTCCTTCTGCAACTTGGCCAGGAGAGCCCCTCGACCGCTCGCCTCCCCGGGCAAAATCCCCAAGGTTGCCTGAAACCATTCGCGGGACAGTCGGCCCAGCCGCAACTCAGGGACCCGGACCGAGATCCAATCCAGTGGCCAATTCCTCAGGGGGCGGACTAGCTTCTTCAGGCACTGGCCCACGAAGAGTTGACCGGCCTGGCCGGACTGGATGGCCGTCCACAACAGCCGCGATTCCACGCGATTCCACCGGTCCCATATGGCGGCCGACGGGCCGTCGGTTTCCCGGGGTGCCTCGTTGACGGCCCGACGTGTAAGAACGCCGCAGAGCCGGGCCAGTACGCTTGTGCCCCCAGGCAGGCAGAATCGCTGCAGGAACGGCTCGGCCTCCGCGGGAGGGATTTCCGTGATCACCTCCAGAACACACTGCGCGGCAAACGCCCAGACCGCCGGCCCTCGCCGGCGGCGCAGACATTGCATCAGCGTGGACAGCGGAGGCCTGCACGCGGCGCCGCCGGGGCGCAATCGCTGACCGATCCGCCACGCGAGCCACCGGCGCACGTTGTCCCCTTCCGGCGCCGACACGGCGGCTTGAAGAGCCGGACCTATGGCGCGGCCGTCCCACTTCGCTTGCACGTCAAGAAGGGCGTTCAGAGCGCTGATGCGCCGGGCCCGCATCAGCAGGCTGTTCTCGAACCACCGGTCCAGCCGCGCCGCCGACGCCATTCTGGCCCGCCGCCGTCCCGGCAGCAGGAAGTCGATCAGCCGGCGGCGTGAGGCGGCCGACAAGGCGTCCCTGAACACCGGTTTCAGGTCGCTGACGGCTTCGGCGAGCACCTGGGCGGCCAGCAGGTCGCCCAAAACCAGGCCCTTTTGTTGGCGCATCGCCCGGAGGGCGAATTCGATTACCGGTCGCCGGTGGTCCGCGGGGCGGCCGGCCCGCATGTCGCTGAGAAGACACAGCAGGTTCCCGAGCGCAATGCACATGAGTGGCGTGAAGGCCGAGAACCGGAAGGGCTGAGCGCCGCCCGTGGACACGGGCCAGCCCCGTTGAGGAGCGCCGGTGAGCCACCCCACCGTCGTGTCCTGAAGGAACCGCTGGAAGATCGCCCGCTGCATGATGGCGTCGGCGTGGACGTCGATGGCCGATTTCAGATACTCGATGGTGGCAAGGCGCGCGACTACGGTGCTGCGAACCCTCGGGTTCTGGCACGGGCGGACGGCGGCCAGCCACCCCCCCTGGCGATGGCGAAAGCTCACGAGCGAACGGGCATCTGCGACCTCGCGAGCCACGAGCCACTGCTCGGCAACCCGGACAACGGGTAAGATCATCTGCGTGGCCGGTTCCGAGGGCTCCCCGACGGGTGTGGCCGAGCACACGCTCTCTCTCTTGGCCATGGATCCCCCCACATCTCTACGCTTGGCGCCGCCGACACGCTAGGCGACACGGTCATCCCATACCACGTTTGGCTTCCATTGGCGCCTGGGTCTGACCGAGATGCCGACCACACACTTACACCACTGTGGTCAAGCACGCAACTGAAAAACGCCGCGCGAATGGAATGGGGAATGGGGCCGACTCCGGCGATTCGGCGTCGCAAAGGCGTAATTGTCGAGAGTAGGCTCATTTATGGGCATGGTTCACAAGCCCCACGCACCGCGTGGGGATGAACCGGGTTGAGGCATCCCCCGGCGGTGCCGGGGGCTTACTGGGTGCTCATCCCCGGCTGGGGTGAACCATGCCCATTTATGACAGGCCGCATCCTTAAACGAATTCGCTTGACACGACGAATTTCCTGAGTAGGGTAGAGAGAATCCTCTCTCGATGAGGTTCGTCAGAGGCGACTGGGCCGTGAGGCTGGAGGTGGTGCCAAGGCCCTTCTGACTACCATAGGCGGACATTGTGTGCTGCATTTCGGGTTGGGCCCGCCTTTCAGCTTATAGCGCGCGGAGGCCATGTCGTCCGTGTGAGGCTCGGGCTGCGAGCGGCCCGGGGGGTGGGTCGTCGCAGCAGGTTACAGAGGATCGCAATAAGAGGGAGGTCGTACCGCCCAGGGGGGAGCATGGTTGCCGAGGAGAGAAGCCGCCACGCGACATGCGCGTATCCGGGATGCGAAGGGCCCAGGGACCGTTCGCACGGCATCTTCCTGTGCCCGGTGTGCAATAGGGCGTTGTTCTCCTGCCCCCACTGTCAGAGCGTGAACCGTGCGCATGCAGCTATCTGCACTTGGTGCGGAAAAGCGATTTCGTGCATGCACGAAGCGGCAAAGGCGGCCGAGGCGTTCCGCATCCAAGTCCCAATAGCCGAGGTCCTGGCGGAGAAGTATGAGCGGGTGGAGCTCCACAGGCCCCAGCGGTTGCCCCTGTTTGTGGTGAACGGCTATCTGTTCGTTGGATCGGAGGAGCCTCCGCAGCCGGACCACACTTCCAGCTTCCGCCTCTTCATGTTCGGGGCGTCGAACGGCGCCCAGGTCCGGGAGTACCCGCTGCCCTCTTATCTGGTGGGCGTGCCCTCCTACCCAGGGGGGCGGTTCCTCTTGCTGGCGACGCCTTCGCAGTTGGTGCAGTTGGATTTCGAGTTACTGGAGACGTGCCCGCTTCGGGTTCCGCTGGAGCCCGAGGAGGTGTTCATGCACGCCCCCGTTTTCCACGGCGCTTGGCCCAACGGCGCGTGGTACGTGGCGACCGGGCGGCCGGACGCGGGCCGTTTTGCGCTTTGCCGCCTTGGTCGGGGATTTGACTGTCTGGAGAAGGTGTGCGATCTGCCGGGAGAGCCCCGGATCATGGTGGCCGCGGGCGCCAAACTCGTGGTCCTGTGCAACAAAGGGGGCGTTTCTGTAAACGGAGGAGAGGCTAAGCCCATACCCGAGGTGGCGAATCACCCTCCGAAAGACGACGCAGACGATTTCGACGCCGTGCTCTTCGAGGGGAGGCTTTGGTACCCCACCCACTCGGCCGTGGCGTGTCTGGACGTGGCCAAAGGTCAGAGCACCCCTTGGGGCAACATGGCCCATTCGGGAAATGGCTCGCTGGCGGTGTCCGAACGGAACCTGTTGGTGGCCGATGCCGACGGCGTGCGGGCGTTTTCCCTCACCGAGGCGAGCCGGCCAGCGCGGCGTCTGGACGACAGTCGAGTTCGTACCTCGTTCAGCTTGAGGCCGCACTGTTGGGGGCGGTACGTGGCCGCCGCTTCGAGTGACGGGCGCCTGATGGTTTTTGACACGGCCACCAGAGAGAGTGCGGAGAGCAACGGGCTTGAGAGCGTGCTGAGCCCGCCGACGTATTTCGGGAAGTGGCTCTGGGTGTTGGCAGGCCGCGGCGACGGGGGGGGGACGCTCCTGGCGTTCAGCCTTGTGCCGGGACCGAACGGGTAACTCAACGGAGGCGAACATGCAGAACAAACTGGTGGTCGCGGTGGTGGTCCTTGTGCTGGTGGCGATGGGCGCGGCGGTCTTCTATGTTCTCAACGAATGGATGGCCGGCGCCGGCGTGGCGCTGGACCCGGCCTTTCCCCCTTGGCTCTTCGGGGCCGCCTGGGTGCTGGGCGCCGTCTGGCTCTACTATATGATTTTCCTGCACGGCTACGATATGATGCTTAACAATATCTACCGACGACCCGAGACCTCCGCGTTCCTGGCCGGCCTCCTTCTCGTGCTGGCCATCGTCCTGTTCACGCTCTCGCAGGTCGTCACATACTACATGCTCTGGGTGCCCGGGCCGTCGGCCCAGGCGAACCTGCTCGTGTGGCTCGGCTACGTGGCCGCTGGCTTGGTGGCGTTCGGCGCGGTGGCGGGAACGGTCGGGTGGGCCTGGTACGCAACGGCCAAGCGCTGAAGCGGCGGCGGGCCGGACAAGGGATGCCGTAAGAAAGAGGAGGCCGTCTCATGCCAATAGGAACAACACGCAAGCTGGCGGATGACCAGGTGGCGTTGGCCGGTCCGGGGCTCGACGAGGCGGCCGCGGTGCGGCCGACCATCTTCATCGGCCTGGGTGGAACGGGCTGCGAAGTCCTGCTGAGGTTGAGGCGGAAGTTCTTCGAGCAGACGCTCTCGGCTTCGCGAGAAGGGGTCGCGTACCGGTACATCGACTGCGACAAGGGCTTCGAAAAGAAGGCTCTGGCGGATACTCGCGCCCTGCCGGTCCAGGAGGAGATCCGCTTTGAGAAGGACACGGAGAAGGTCCTGGCGACGGTCCCCTCCGAGTACATGGACAAGGTCAAATACTTTGGAGCTCAGTATGGCCATATTACGGAATGGCTCAATACTAAGAGTCTGCCCGCCAGCGTGGAGGAGGGGGCCGGCGCGTCGCGCCCCATCGGCCGGCTGACCTTCTTCTGCAATTTCAACAAGATTACGGAGTCGATCACGGCCGCCTACAACGGCCTATGCACGGCGACGGAAGGCGCGACGCGGGCGGTCACCGGCACCCCCCGTTTCGTGGTCATCGCCTCCTTGGCCGGCGGGACGGGCAGCGGCCTCTTCCTCGACCTGGGTTTCTGGCTCCGCAAGGCCTTTCCCGGGTCGCCCCTCATTGAGGGCGTCTTTGTGCTCCCGGACGCATTCAAGGGCCTCGACAAGGATGACAAAGAGGCGGTTAAGGAGAAGCAGCGTTACATGAACGGCTATGCGGCGCTCAAGGAGCTGGAGTTCTTCCACCAGCGCAAGGATTTCGCCGCGGGTTCCCACGCGGGCCCTTCCCCGTATGACTTCCGCGCGCGTTGGCAGGGCCTCGACGAACAGCCCGGGGAGCCGGAGGCGATCCCATCGCCGGCTTACGTCAAGGCTTGGCTCATCGGCGGGACGAACAAGGAGGGAGTCCAGATCGGAGGCCGCGAAGAGAACCTCAAGGGCCTGATGGAGATGATTGCGGAGTACCTGTACTGGGACGTGGTCGAGACCCCATTCAGCAACACGCTCCGCGGGATTCGGGTGGACGGTTTCAGGGCCGCGCAGCAGGAGCTGTTCGACGTTCCCTATCATCGGGACGCTGGGGGCGGCCCCCCCCTCCGGAAAGAATCCTTCTCGCTACGCTATATGACAATGGGTGTGACAAAGGTGTGCCTGCCCCTGCCGCGCATCCGGTTCCTCTGTGCCTACCATCTGGCCGCCCAGATGATCGACCACTGGCTCAAGGAGAACGCTCAGGGGTCCGACAGCCGCGAGCAGATTGTGAAGACCCTGGCCATGCCGGCGCCCAGGGGCATCGCGTATTCGGCGGACGGGTTGGCCGGCCGGGTGGCCACGGACGGCGATAAGACGCTGGACCAGAAGGCCGACGACAAACGGAAGGAGGTCCAGAGGCCGATCCGGGGCGGGGTGCCCAAGGATCTGCTCGAGAAAGGGTGCGCCCAGATCGCCGCCTTCGCCGCCCGCGAGGAGAGGACCGACGAGAAGACCTGGGGCCATGCCCCGGTCGTGATGCTCGGCCGCGGGGGGACGCAAATCGAGCAGCGTCAGAGGCTATGGGAGGACATCTCGAAGTGGGTTAGCGGCCTTGTGGCCCAGCCGGCCTACGGACCTGAACGTACCCGCCGGATTCTGGGTGTCCTGGCCGACTACTTCGACGAGGAGGCGGCCAAGTTCCGTACCAAGGCCAAGCAGGCGGGCGATGAGGCTGACGCCGAAGACCGCAACGTCGCCCGCACGATTGGCTACTACGGCAGCGCGCTCGGCTGGGGGACGTACAATCCGCTGCGCCAGCGCACTCTGAACCGCCTCGCCGAGCGCGCCTTGAGGCAGGCGGCCGCCGCCGCCAGGAAACGGATCCTGAAACTGGCGCGCGGCGCCTGTTCGGACATCGTGGCCGCGGCCGCCCGGAGCCTCCGGGAACGCCAAAAGCTCCTTCAGAGCCTGCTGGACTTCCTGAAGAACGAGAAAGGCCTCCTGGAGGAGCAGAGGGACGCCCTCGATGCCATGCAGGCCGACTACTTCTTTGAGATCGACCTGTATTCGAGAGGCGACTACCTCCAGTACTACAGCCTGGGCCAGTCCGTGGAGGACCTGATGGACCAGTTCCTCCGGAAGACCAACATGACCACCGAGACGCTGGCGGAAACGGCTGCCACGCAGGGCCCCGGGAGCCTGGGGGCCAAGCTCTTTGCCTTCGGCCGGGAGCTGTTTCGCAAGCCGGGGGATGTGAAGCAACAGGAGATCGACGCCGCCCGCAAAGAGGGCCGTCAGGTCCAGGCCGACCTCTTGGAAGGGAAGGCACAGGACGCCGTGGCCGCGCTCTTCAACCGATACCCCAACGGCCTCTGGCAGTCCGAACTCATGAAGAAGCTCACCAACGGTAGGCCTTGGCTCAAGCCGGGGAATCGGGACTGCGGAAGCAGCAGGAAGGTTATCTCCAAGCGTGTAGCCGGTTGGGTCTACAAGGCCGCCACCACCCACCAGGACCTCAAGAAGTGGCTGGAGAGTCAATCGGCGGGCACGAAAATGACCTTCCAGGACTGCGGCGACCCGGGCTGCGTCGTCACCGTGGAAGAGCAGACGTTCTTCCCAATGACCTATAGTGAGGCCATTGCCGACCTGGACGCGGCGTACCGCAATGAGGCGCCCAAGAAGACCCTCCTCGGCGGCTGGCATACCCAACCCGCGTTCGCGGCGCTGCCCTCGGTCGTGGCCAAGCAGGACGCGGAAGTGTTCGAGGAAATCAGGTGCCGCGAACTGATCTTCAAGGCCGTCGTCCTGCGGTCCATCGAGCGCGGGCCGGCGGACTCCCAGAAGGGGGCGACGGGCCGCCGCCTGACGTTCCACTACAGGGATATGGGCATACCCAAATCGCCGCCCTTTGACGACGAGGACGATATGACGGCCGAACTGCTCAGGGACGCCGCCCTCAAGGCCCATCTCGAGAGAAGCGTGGCTGCCGCCGATTGCTGCGACGATAAGAGGCGGGAACAGTTGCTCAAGATCCTCTGGATGTACCAGACCCGGACTTTCGCGAAACCGGATGGCGATGGGGCCGCGACCGTGGCGAAGCAGGCCGCCATCGACAGCGCGGCGGCCGAGGCCTGGTATAAAGATACATATACTGCCATGGGAGATGATGTCAAGAAGATGGCCTGGATCGAAAAGCTGGGGCCCAATGACCTTCCCCCCGACCTCGCCACCTTCGCCGAGGACCTCGGCGGCGGGCACTGGGCGTTTAAGAAGCGTCCCGTGTAGCGGCGGCACACGGGGCGCGGAGGGCCTTGCAGCCTGCCGCGCCAGGGCGCAGGCGGTCTTGAGGCGGTTGCGGCGGCAGGTGTAGTTGGCCGCGTGAGGTTCACGAGCAATGCCAGAGAGGCGCTGCGGACACGGCGGATGCCTGTGGGTCGTTGACGAGCGAGACGTCTATTGCGGCTTCTGCGGACACCGGTTAGCCCTGCTGAAGTGGGCGCCGAAGGAGGTGGCTGTCTACGCCGATCGTCCCGAGGCACGCGGGCCCTTTCTCCTGGTCGTGACGAATGACGGGCGGAACCCCATTCGCTGGGAGAGAGGATACCTGGATTGCGGGATCAGGCCGACCTGGGACCAGCGGGACGTCCTCAAGCTTGTCCGCACGGGGGATGAGCGCGAGGCCCCGGAAGGGCAGATTCTCCGCTCGGGGGAGCACTGGACGTTCCAGGTCACGTTGCCGAGAGAGGTCCTTCGTTGCCCGGGGAAGACCGGCCAACTCTGTATCCAGACGAGCGCCGGTCTCGCGATGCTGGCGATCGAGGTCAGGTCGTCTCTCGACCTGGACGTCTCCATCTGCCCTGAGGAACTGGTGGGCCGCAAGAAGCACCCCGTCCTGATGGCGGTCCGGTGTCGGCGGGGGCCCGCAGAGATCGAGCGGATCGTCGTATCGCCCGAGTGGGCGAGCGTCTCCGACGGGGACCCCCCCGCCGACGGGATCGACCTGCGTCCCGTCGTCGACACGGCGCTCTTGACAAGTGCCAAGGCGCCGGTGCGGCTGGAAGCCGGGGATACGGGTTTGCTTCCCCTCACCGTGGATGGCGCCCTTCTGGGCCGAGAGACCAAGTGCGTTCTGAAGGTCCGGTTCGACGCGCGTTGGTGCAAGGAACCGGTCACCAAGGAACTCGGTCTGCGATACGCCGAGGCCCCGCAGTTGGAGGTCCAGGGGCCGCCGATGAGCTACATCGGCCTGCTCGAGGGCGAACGCGAGGTCCCACTCGGCTGGAAGCTGACGAACTCAGGCGGCCTGGACCTGGACATCACGTCGGTGACGATCGAACCGGAAGGCCCCGGTTTCCTGGAGCAGCGCGCGCCGAAGGCCGTGCCGGTGAGAGTGGCCGGGAAAGGCGTCGTGGCTCTGGAGATGGTGGCCTCAGCGGAGGGTCTGGCGCGGGGGCGGCATAAGGCCGCAGTCAGGGTCAAATGGCGGCCGCGCACGGCGGATGCGCAAGAGCAAGAGCTGGCGCTCTCCGTGCAGGCAACCGTCGATGAGATCCAGGCTGTCGGCGAGGTGGCGTTCGACTTTGGCACCACCTCCTCGTGCGGTGCGGTCTGGGATGCTGGCGCCGGCACCCATCGGCTTGTGGAAATGGAGCCCTCGTCGGGCGCCGATCGTGATACGAAGGTGATGCCAACGGCGGTGATCTACGAGCCTGCGGGGTCCGGTGTCCGACCCTGGTGTTTTGGGAGCAAGGCGTTGGAGTTGGGTCCGCTCCCCGGGTTCGCCCCCATGGCGGTCCTGTCGGTCAAGCGAGAGATCGGTTGCGACCACCCCTGGAGCGAGATCAAGCCCCCCAGCCTGATTCCCCTGAAGCCGCCCGAAATCGTGGGGGACATCCTGGCCGACCTGCAAGAGAAGGTGGTCCGCTGCGAGCGTCACCGGCCGGCCCGCGCGTACATGACGGTGCCGGCGATGTTCTGCCAGTTCGAGCGGGACGCCCTGCGCCAGGCGGCCGCCAGGGCCGGCTTCCCGCAGATCCGCGACGACGAGGAGGAGCGGCATCTGGTCGAGGAGCCGATCGCGGCCGCCTCGGCGTTCTTCTTTGACCGCCAGAAACGGATCGACCTCGGCCTGCCCGATGAGTACACCCTCCTGGTCTGTGACATCGGCGGCGGGACGACCGACATCTGCCTGCTCAAGGTGTCGGACCTGCAGGTCGGGAAGGTCCGTCGTCTCCAAGTGGATATCTTGGCCGTCGGCGGCAATCCTTGCTTTGGCGGAGATGACATTACCCAGCGGTTGGCCGAGCGGATCCGGTCCCTGTGCGCCGAGAGCGACCCCGAGAAATTCCCTGTGATCCCTGTCGCCCACAAGGCGGGCAAGGGCGTGGAGTACGCAAACTGGGTCGCCGAGAACCTCGCGGAGTTCTGGACGGTGGCGGAGAAGGCGAAGAAGGAACTGGCCGAGAAGGAGGAGTACAAGATCAAGTCGTTCAAGCTGCGTTCGGCCGAAGGCCCGAAAGACTACCCCACACCCGAGCTGCCTCTTCGGGCCGGCGACCTGGTGGCGGCCGTGGAATCGCCTCTGAAGGGCATTGAGCGCATGATCCGCGGCCTGATCGACCAGGCTGCGGCCGATCCCTCTAATAAGGTCGCGTTTCGCAACAAGTGTCCGGACTTCCTGTATCTGGCGGGCCGCACCTGCCGCATCCGCTATATCCGCGAGTACCTGCAATCCCGGTTTGGCGTGAATGGCTCCCACTTCGACGACAAGTTCTGCAAGGAGTGCGTGGTCGCCGGCGCCATCGACTACTACCACCACTTGCGGGGCGGGCCAGACTTCGAGTTTGTTCCCGTCTCCAAGGCCAACTGCAGCCCCATTGCGGTGGGCATTGACCTGCCCGCCTCCGGACACGCGGGCATGAAGTTTGCCACCGTCATCCCCCAGTTCGGCAAACTGGACGAGCCTCACACTCTGAAGCTTCCTTCGCTCAGGATGGCGACGGTCGAGTACAACGTCTACCAGCACTACGCGCCGCAGGATTCCGAGGAGATCCGCCAGAACTCATCGATCCGCCACATCGGCTTCTTCAAGGTTGCCGTGCCGGCGAACGTTCGCCGCGGTTGCTCTCCCGACAACCCCTTCGAGATTCGCATGAAATTGGTGGATCGTGGCCGGCGCCTGCAGATCGAAGTTGCCGTTGGCAAGTGGACGCAGAAGGTTGAATTCCAGGAGGCCCTCGGCAGGCGTTAGCCGGCCGCAGGGGCGGGGAGGGACGCCATGTTCCGCAGCACGGTTTGCCTGTTGACGCTGGCGCTGGCGGTGGCAGTCGTCATCGTCACTCAGGCTCCGGCCGCCGAGCCGGCAGGGGATCAACGCCCCGGCGGTCCGCCCGTCGAGCTCACGCTCCCCCCGTGGTTCATGGGCGGGCTTCTTCTGCTGATCGCGGTCTTGGGCGCGACCGCCCTCGCGATATGGCTTGAGGTCCGCAAGGCCCGCCAAGCGCCGAAGTTCCCCGGCACCTCCCTGCCCCTGACCAATCCGGTCAGGGCGCCGGCCGAGACAGTGGCCGAGCCGTGCGCCCGTGTACAGCACGGTTCGGGCCTCCACCGCACGACGCAACACGCGGCCGAATCGGCCCTCGACGAACTGGATTGCCAGAGCGAAAACGCTGCGATCGCCGAGACGACCCGTACCGACAACAGACTGTGCGAGTGTCTCGATCGCCTGACCAAGGCCATCACGGACGCCGCTTCCCGGCGCGATGGGATGGTGGACTTACTACAGGATTCGCAAAGGGTCCCAATCGCCCTTCCCCCCGAGCGGGACGGCTCGCGGCTCAACCCGGCGCAGGGCGACCAACGGCTTCAGAAGGACAGGTGGGCGCACGAGCCCACGATGGGAGGTTCCCGAGGAAGGCCTCCGGCTTCCCCCCCGCGTCCGACGCTGGATCAGGCCATTCGCGGCAGGTTAGAGGCGAAAGCCAAGACGGCCGAGGAGGAGCTCAGAGAACAGGCTGAAACGGAGTTCAGCCGCCGGCAGTCGGAGGCCCGGGCGGCCTCTGTTGGCGGTGTTGACGAGAGGATCCGCAACGCCGCCGCAGGGCTTCTCCAGGTCCTCGATAGTCCCGCCGTTTCGGCCCTGGACAAGTTAAAGAACAACAAATGGGTCGATAGCCTGAAGGCCGATGTCGGCCGGAAGCGGAGCGACTGGCTGAAGCTTTGCGGCAAGGCGCCAGCGACAGGCTTGGCGATGCCTCCGGTCACGTTTGACGCCCCGGACATCCAAGCGGAGTTCAGGACGTTTTGCGAGAGCAACGGCCGAGTTGACGGGTTCGAGATCCACCTCAAGGAGCTTATGGCGGAACGGTCAGAGAAAGCGATGGAGGCCTTCCGAGACGGTGCGCAGAAATATCTTGCGGAGGTGTTCCCCCCTCTCCCGCCGCAGGATTTCATCGACGCCATTGCCCGGCCTGCGTGCGAGGTGCTTGAGCAGATCGAGGATGTCCGGAAGCACGCGTCGGACCTTCCCTGGGTTGGCCAGTACAGCGAGTCAGTGGCCGACGCGATGGTCGGTGCGGCAGACTTGGAGGAGATCGTCGTGAAGGTGGGGCAGAGCTACGAGGGGGGCGAACTGTCTGCCGTCGGCAGCACGCCGGGGTCAAAGGGCACGGTGGTGCGCATCGACAGCGTCGGGTATCGCCTTAAGCGGCCGCCCAGGGAGGTCATCCGGCCGGCCAAGGTGGTCGTGGGCGCGTAGCGTGTCGGTCATCATCTCGGTTGCCGCATCTCGGCGCCGTGGAAAGGAGCACGCCGTGAATGGCGTTAAGAGGCTGGTCGCCGGTCTGGTGCTCGCGATGCCGGTCGTCTTCTCTGCGTCCGTCGGCCAGGCCGCCGACGTGAAGGTGCGGGTGGTCGACGAGAGCGTGAGCATGGATTGGTTTGAGTCTCCCTTCATCAAGGGCAAGAGCCGCATCGTGGTTGCGAAGGAGGAGATCGACGCCGAGTGGCGCGCCTGGCTCAAGGCCGGCAAGTCCGCCGACGACTTCCGCGTCATCTGTTTTGATGACTATGTGACCGATGTCACGACGCGGGAACAGCTCGTGGCCTTCCGGGAGCGCCGCGGAGGCACCCAATTCACCGAAGCCATGGAACGGGCGCTCCGGTACGCCTGGAACGCGGCCAAGAGCGACCCACCCAGACGCACGGAGATCGTCTTCTACTCCGACGACCATTTCGCCTTGGCCGATGACATCCTGGAGCAACTGGCGGCGGACACCCAACTCATCGGCCGCCCCCTTGGCACCGAGCCGTTCAAGGCCAGGTACCATCAGCTTTGCGCCAACGGCCTGATCCGCGTTTACCTGAAGGACCTTGTCAACGACAGGGCCTGGAACAAGGTGCGCCGCAACAGCGTGGCGCGCGTCGAAGGCAAAGCGATCCACGGCCCTCCCGACCCGGTCTACGCGCTCTGGGACGTCGAGTCCCCGGTCGCGCTCGAGAAGGTCGCCCTTGAGCGGGCCGAGGAAGCAGGGATCGCCAAGGCCGTCGACCGCCGGGACTTGCTGTTCCGGGTCCTCACCATGCCCGGATACCGCACCGAGCGCGGCAGTCTTGTCCTCACGGCCACTCTGGGGGGGCAGGCCGTTGAGGTAAGGCCGTCGCCCATTCCGTGCCAAGAGGCCGAGAATCCGCTCGGCCTGATTTTCAAGTCAGGGACCGTCTTTCGGGAAGGCCCCGTGGCCGTTTACCTGCACGCCGTTCCGGCAGGATTCACGCCCAAGGAGGAGGACGGCGAGCTGAAACCTGCCATTCGCGACGTCGACAGCGGCACTCTGTTTAGCGTCGTCTTCCGAATGACGCGTGAGGTCCCGAAGATCGAGGTCTCTCAGACCGCCACCAAGGTGACCGTTCCGGCGCCCGGCGGCGTGTTCCGGGCGTTCAGCCTTACCGCGAACACAGAGGCGGCCGGCAAGGAAATCGTCTGCACCGCCGTGAAGTCCGTCGAGGGGCTGGAGAAGATAAGCCTGGTCCAATTCGCGCTCGACAAGGAGACGAACCTGGGCGACCTCTCGGCCCCCGTTTCCGTCCGCCTGCCATCGGGGACGGGCAAAGTCGAGTACGGCGTGCGGTTGAGGGTGGGCGATGACGGCAAGAAGCGGGCATTCCCGATTCAACTAGCCTTGTCGCCCGTCCAGGGCGAGGAGCTTGAAGTTCGTGGGAAGCTTGATCCTTACGAGGTCGCCGTGGTGCCGGGCGGCGTGGTGGTCACGAAGACCGGCAATCCGCAGCGGACGACCCCTGGTGGGAAGACCATCTTCCTCGCGCTTGGCGTGACGGCGCAGGACGCAGTCGCTGCGGGTCGTCACCTGGCCGTTGGCCCTATTAAAGGAGGCGGCGACCTTGAGGCGGCCACGCTGACTTGGGGGCCCCAGGGCTCTGACCTCTTCAAGCCGGACCGCCCAGGCTCTAACCTTCTGGGCTCCGATGCCAACAACGTGCCGGTGCCGTCGACCACGCAGCCCCTGACGTTGGCCATCGCCATCACAGTGGCCGGGACGTGCACCAAGGAGAGCTTTACCTTCTCCGTGCCGGTGGGGCCGGAGAAAGAGTCGTTCTCGGTCAACGGCGGCTCGGTGGCCATCGACGTTCCCTTCAAAGTCACCGTGGAAATCGTCCCGCCCGAGCCCGAGGTACAGGTGAAGCAGCTTGTCCCCCCGAAATCCGTCAAGTTCGACGAGGGGGCCGTCTTTGCGGCCTTCTCCGTCACGCCCGTCGGTAACGACGCGTGCGACGGCAAACGCCAGCTGCTCATCGGCCCTGTCGCCGCGCCGGATCTCCCCGACGGCTTCGCCAACATCGAGGCGCTGACCCTTCAGGTGGGCGCCGAGGCGCAGTCCTTGCCCCTGGGCGACGTACTCCACAAGGTGGTCCCCTGGAGGGTGTCGGGCAAGGCGGGCGAGCCCGTGTCGTTCTCCGTCTCGTTGAAAGTGCCGCAGGTCCCCAGGAAACCGGAGGTCGTCTCCTTCCGGCTCCCGGTCAGCGGGGAGAGGATTCTGGTCAACGGCTCGAAGGCCGAAGTCAGCTTGTTGTACGACCATATAAAGATTGATATTCCAGAGCCCTCCCTGAGATTCGAGGGGACGCCCGGTTTCGCCCGGGTGGCCCTCTACGAGTGCCCGATGGCCTCCGGGACCCTTGTCCGGGTCCGGCCTGCCCGGCCGCAGCAGCCACCGACGTCGGCCCAGGTGTCGGTGGTGAAGGCGGAGTCGCCGAAGGGCGGGGAGCCCCTGCCGCCCGGTGCCAAGGTGCTCCTGATGGCCGGGGCGACGACGGTCCCGCTGACGGAGACGCCCACCGAGGTTCGCGTGGATGGCGAGGATGTCGACTGGTCCCTCCAAGTGTCGATTCCGAGGCCGGCCGCCCCCGCGGCGGGCCAGATCAAGACCTACCGGTTCCGTCTGCTGGTGGAGAAGACGCCGAAAAGCCTCCCGCTCGCCGCCGGCCCGGGCTGGGAATCCATCCGCGATGCTGGCGTGCTCAGCGGGCCGATCGAAGTGCGCGCCGTCTGGCCGAAGATTGGCCGCCGCGATGCTGACAATAAGGCCTGCGCGGGGCCGATCCCGGTGAAGGTCCCGTCGGGCACCGCCATCAAGTCTGAGCCCTTCGCGGTTAGCCTGGAGCCGGGCCTCGAACAGTTGGACTCTTCCGCGGTTGAACGGCTTTCGACACGCGTCTCTCTGGCCATTAAGGGGGAGCCCATGAATCCGTCGAACCGCTGCTCCATCGCGGCTGTGGACGAGACGGGCAAGGCCGCTGGCGGTCCCCTTGCCGACTGGGTTCGAAGCGGACGGCTTCTGTTGCTCCAGGCGACCTCTTCCGGCAGTATGAAGATGGCTAACGATGTGGTGTTTAGCACGACGATCGGCGCCGATCCCGCCCGCGAGGTCGCGGCCGAGGAAAAGGTGCTTACGCCGGTCAAGATCCCAGGCACTCCTTGGTGGCAACTCATTCTGGGGGTGACTGGGATCGGGCTTCTCGTGATTGTGGTCATCGTGGTCGTGGCGAGGGTCATCCGGCTGATCTTTGTGGCGGGAGCTACCCTCAAAGGGGCCTACGTGGTCGTGGACGGCACCGAAAAAACGGACTTGAGCGGTAGGAAAGCGGGCATCGGCTCCAGCCGCTGGAACGCAGTTGTGCTCAGGTACCCGGATGTGGCCGCGCGGCACGCCCGGATCGTCGCCGAGAAGGATCCCGAGACCGACTGGGCGCGGGCTCGGGTCGAGCACCTGGCCACGGGCGAGCACCGTACTACGGTCGGCGCGGCCGAAATCACTGCCGAAGGCGCCTCGCTCAGCGACGGCGCCGAGATTGTCGTCGGCGGGCACAAGCTCCGTTTCTACTGGCCTGAAGATTACCGCAAGCCGCAGCCGAAGGAGAATGAACCCGGGGAAGCCCCGGCCGCCCTGCAGGATAGCGACGCCTGATTCGCAGCCCGGTGTAGTAGGCCAGCGAGATTGGGTTCGCCATCCGTTAGGTGCCGGTCGGGGTTGGGCGCGTGGTTTTCGAGAGATTCCCACCCGATGTTGTAGGCCAGCGAGATTGGGTTTGGGGGTCGTTAGGCCG